>OFGQ01002052.1_pt1 | contig 12154 bp, 10 predicted proteins | sample 1521791 | NCBI WGS metagenome assembly OFGQ01 (sample SAMEA3504116, study PRJEB24116) | mouse gut metagenome | biome: mouse gut; feature: mouse-associated habitat; material: faeces | place: Denmark | collected 2011 | reverse complement strand
AAGCATCCGCACAATTTTTTTGTTCTTCCGTTTTTACGTCTTGATGAATCCATATGAAATGAATAAAATTGTATAAGATGTGCTGTTTCAAGGCAATTTGCCTGCCTTTGTTACTGTTTGAATATTTTGCATAAAATGCTGAAAGCCCGTCAAGGCAAAAATTTTGTCCTTTACAAGCTTTCGGCATTTTTATTCAATTTTTAAATCCATAATTTGCTCAATCGGTTCAAGTTGATTCGCTTTGTACGCCGTATGGGCTTTTGCCCGTTTTACTTTTAGAACTTCCGGTGTTGTTTCAGCCTCCGTAAGAGTCATCCTGCGCTCTTGCAATGCAAAACGGCTGCTTTGCGCAGATTCATCAAATGTAACGTCTTTCGTTTCATCATCTGAAATCGCTTCATTTTTCTCCGTTTCAATAGTGTTTTCTGCGGGAACTTCGGTTTTTGCTTCGGTGTCTTTCGCTTCTTTGAGAGCTTTCTCGGCCTCAAGTTTTTCTGCCTCTGTGGGAAGTTGGGAATACTTACCGCTTTTGATAAAAGCGCTTATAGTTTCTTCCAAAGCCATATTTTTCTGGAGTTCCTGCCAGATGATGCCAAGCTTTGCGCTCTCAGGGATAGCGGGATTACTCTTAACACTATTCACTACGCTTAGGGAAGCAGCCGTACGATTCATCCGAATGCGTTGGACGTCTTCCTTTGTCTCACATCTCTTTAGTTCTTCCTCATAACTTTTCTGTTCTTCTTCAATCGCTTTCGCTTTCTGATAGGTCTGAGGATCATTCTTTTGGAGATACTGCATCTCCTCTTGCGTCAGCTTCTTGCCGGTTGCCAGCTTCGCCCTGATCTCTGAAGAAATCTTGGATGAGCCGTCTGCCTGTGCCCTTCGGATCTCTTCTGCCTGCCGTGCAATTGGATCAGTCAGCTTTGTGCTTCCATCAGCAGTGAAGTCATTATTCTCTTTCTTTTGCTGCCACTTCATCTGCATTGCCATATTTTTTGTATATGTGCCTAATGACTGCATCATAAAAAAATTCAAAATATTCACCTCCTAGAACCATAAGTCCTGTCATCTTCCACGCTCAAAAATATTCGATGGTATACTATATTTATCGGCAAGATCCAATCGAAAATTAAGATTATTATTAGGTTTATAGTGATGTGCGTTTCTGGTGCAGACAGTAGATTTTTAAATATTTTTCTGATATACTTTATTTATTGAAAGTGGCCGGAGGGGCGTTTTTAAGGAAATTGAGGTGAAAATCCCATGGTTTATCGAAAATTTATATTAAAGAACCTGAAAACCAATATACGCAATCACGCTCCCTTGCTGGCTGGAATTATATTCAGCCTTGCATTCATTTTCTCTCTTATGTTTCTTGGAACTGTAATCGAGGAGTCATCCACACTTTGGATTGCTTACAATTATGGAAGCCTGGCTGCCAGTATCCATACATTTACTGCCGTAGGAATGATTTCCGGACTGTTTCTGGCGTTGAACCTGACCCTTCCTTATATGAAAGATCGTCTCAGGGAGTACGGATTATTGTTGATTCTGGGAATTCGGAAGAAGAAAATGTTCCTGCTTCTTGTTGCCGAGTATCTGTCCATTTGGGGCATCACCTTCATTGCCGGGGTCTTATCCGGTATGGCGCTGACTGCCGTTGCATACATAATCCTGAAAAGTGCCGGATTTCCTGTAGGAGAGGTCAGTTGGGGGATGGATATGTGCCTGGTATGTGCAAAGACGGCGGCTTTAAGTCTTGGTTATATTGCCTGTGCCGTGTTCTATCTGTTAATCAGGACGGCGAACCGGGACTTGTCCGAACTTGCCAATGAGACGGCAAAGCCGGAAAAATTAAAAAGCAGAAAGAGCAGCATACGGACCGGGATATTGGGGATATGCCTGATTATTCTAAGCCTGACAGTAAGGTTTACGATAGCATACTGGCCTGTGTTTTTAAAACAGATTGTGAGTAAGGAAATTCTAGAATTCTTCTCCTGCATAGCCGGAATCTATCTTTTGTTATCCTCCGGAATGTCGATTGTGCTGGCATATATGGAGCGAAACCCGGAGCGCTTTGTCAAACATCTGGTTTCCGCCCGCAGTATGAGCTTTCGTGTATCGGCTTACCGGAATATTATTTTCGCAGTCTTGCTCATTCATTATACTGCGCTCTATTATGTGGGCGGCAACATACAGATATTCGCGGACAACAATCCGCAAGTATACGGATGGAGATATCCCCATGACCTGATTGGAAGCATGGATTGGACGGAAGCAAGGGAGTGGGAAGGAGTCTGCCGTAGGGAAGACGCCCTGCAAGGGATGCAAATGATTCCTTATACGGAACTGCAAAGTGAGACAGGCATGTATTTTATTGGCATGGCGGCTTCAGAATATGAGAGGATGACCGACGAAAGCGTTGCCCTTGAGACCGGGGAAATCCTGCTGTGCATCCAGCACGATGAGACGGATGCGTCTAATGCATTGGCGGATTGGTCGGGCGAGGATTCCATTCCAATCCGTCTGGAAGGAGCAGCAAAAGAATTTGCCATCAAAAAGAAGGATGTGAAAATATTTTCCATTGGAGATCTTGGCGTAGGCAGGGCAAATGTGAATGGGATTGTATTTGCAGACAAAGATTATGAAAAAATAGCTGGGGAGATGGGAAAGTCCCGTATTCTGTTGCTGCAAGATATGGAGGAAGGCAAGCAGGACGTAATACTGGATAAGCAGGAGCAATTTCGGAAAGGGCATCCTGAGGCTTTGCTCCTCACAAGGAAGGAGGCGTTGAACACAGAAAAGCTTGTGGATGAGATTTCATCCGCAATCTATGGATTCTGTGGGATTCTCCTTGTAATCGTGGGACTTTCCATGCTCAGTATTCGGTTTTTCTCGGAGATTCCGGATTTGGAAAAGAAATATCGGTTCTTGTCAGATATTGGAATGACGGAAATCGGAATGCGTAGGGAGATAGGAAAAGAAGTCCGGCAGCTCGTCTGGATTCCTGCTGTGTTTGGAATATTCATGGCGGTAATCTGCCATTTGGAAATCCTTGCAGTCTTTCTTCTTCAGAATTCTAAGTATCATTTCTTTGCAGAGGGCGGCGGCTTTCGGTTCGCTTGGGAGCAGTGCAGGGAATGGATTTGTGTTGTGGCAGTATTTTGCTTGATACAGGCTGTGTATGGGGCATATCTGGCAAGGGCGGTCAGAAAGAGGGTATGGGAAAAGGAATATGGAGAAATATTTTAAAATCGGTGAGATATCAAAATTGTACCATATCGGTCCAGATTCTCTGCGGTACTATGAGAAGATTGGCATCCTAAAGCCAAAACGGGGAGAGAACCAATACCGCCTATACCGCACAGAAGATATCTGGCGGCTCAATGTCATACGGGAGCTGAGGGAATTAGGATTTTCGATGGAACAAATCGGGGTATACCTCAAGGATCATACCGTGAGTACTACCAAGGCGTTACTGGAAGAAGAACTGCATATGATTCAAAAGAAACAAGAGGAATTAAGGCGGCTTCAAAGGAATGTCAAAGAGCGTGTCCGTATGCTTGAAGAGTGCGGCCATCAGGAGATGGGAAAGGTGAGGCTTTGCCATTTGCCAGATAGGAACTGCCATTATATTGAGGAGGGCTATCGGCAGGATGAGGAAATGGACGTACTCATTAAGCAGCTTTTGAATAAAAGTCCTGAGACCCTGTACATTATAGGAAGTAACCGTATCGGTTCGGTGATTCCCAAAGAAAGCGCCGGAAATAACCGATGCAGGGAATATTCCGGGGTGTTCATCATTGATGCAAAGGGGGACGCCGTGATACGGGGAGGGGACTATCTGACCCTTAGCTATTGTGGGGATTGTGGGCAGAACTATTATTTCCTGCCCAAACTCCTGGATTATGCCAGAGAGAATGGGTATCGGATGGCAAGCGACGTGTATGAGATTCTGTGGGTGGACATCCATGTGTCGGAGAGGGTAGAGGAGCACATTACAGAGCTGCAGTTCAGGGTGGAGCGTGAAAACATGAATGTGAAAAAGAGAGGGATAAGTACAACATGTTGGAGAAGATGAATGGGAAGAAGAAGGAAAACCTGACTCAGGGAGCGTATATTGTGATTGGATGCCTGACTTATGCGGTGGGCCTTAATATGCTGATTACGCCGTTAGATTTGTATAACGGAGGATTTATGGGAATTGCACAGTTGATTCGTACATTCCTGGTCAGTGTGCTTCATTTCCAGATGCCGCCGGGGATGGATATTGCCGGTGGGATTTATTATATTTTGAATATACCATTGTTTATTATGGGGTATCGGGTGATGGGAAAGGGATTTTTTCTCAAGTCCCTGTTCGGTACGACTGTTATCAGTATCTTTCTGGTGATGGTTCCCGTGCCGGCTGCACCGATTATTGAGGATTATCTGACGGCATGTATCATCGGCGGGATGATTGCAGGAGCCGGAAGCGGTATGATTCTTCGAGGACGCGGGACTGCGGGAGGCCCGGATATTATTGGCGTGTGCTGTGCGAAGAAATATCGGAACATTAGCGTAGGACAGGTCAATATCCTGTTGAACCTGGTGGTATACGGAATCTGTCTTTTTATGTTCGATATTGAGATTGTCGTGTATTCTCTGATTTATGCGACCGTATTTGCATTGACGGTTGATAAGGTACATATTCAGAATATTAATACGAGTGTGATGATATTTACCAAGAAACTGGGCATATCCAAGGCAATCATGGAGCAGACAGGGCGTGGCGTGACTACCTGGGACGGGGAGGGCGCTTATACGCAGATGCGGTCTTATATTCTGTTTGTCATGGTATCGAAATACGAGGTGAATCAGATTAAGCATATCGTACACAGCATTGACCCGAATGCATTTATGATTCTGACGGAAGGTTCTGCGGTGGTCGGGAATTTTGAAAAGAGATTATAAAAGAAAAGAATGGGATGCTCTTAGGGATTGTTGGAGAGCATCCCTGTCGTTTTCTAAGGATGCCTTTCGGTATTGCCGGTTTAGCAATATTTTGAATAGTCTTCCTCAAAATGCTGGAATTGTGTTTTCAGCGATTGGAGGGATGCGTCCGGAAGGCTGTCAATCAGGGCCGTCATGTCAGCTTTTGTCTTTGCCGGGTTACATGGGACTTCCAGCGCGAAGTCACTGTAGGCGCGGAGCTTATTGAAATACACGGCGGTATCCGGCTCTTCCTGCCCGCTGCGGCACATATTGTACATGGCGACGCAGTCGGTCGCGTCTACTTCCGTACATTCCCGGCAAATCCATTTGCCGAGAAAGTAATAGGTGTTTCCGATTTGGTATAAGAATCCGGGGGATTTTAATAATTGTCCTGTTATCATTCGGGTACCTCCATTATTTTGAGTGATTTTCTTCTATTTCCATTATACAAATCTTCGGCGGCAGAATCAAGGGCCTGGCGTATTTAGAGATTGTTTTAGGACTTGCTTCCATATGAGGTGGAGAAGCCCTGCGCCAACGAGGATTGCAATCAGGTAGCATAGAATCCCGGCTGTATTACCCCATATCCTCGCAATTTTCCGAAATACAATCTGTCCCATCTGGTAGTAAGGGCTGATATAGAACATGTTGATTCTCCCTAAGGGGTGGAAAATCAGATTGAATAAGGTAGCAAGAAGGCAGCAGGACAGGAAGATTCCTGCACTTTGGGCAAATCCTTTGAAGGAAGTGTCAGCCTTCCCGGTTCGTCCGGCGTAGATTCCGATGAGAATCAGAAGGATGTGCCATGCAAAAGAATGGACAGTCAGAGGAAAATAAGGGTAGTACATGCCTGTGGTATCAAAAAATGTGAAGATACCGCCAAGCAGCCCGAAATCCATTAAAAATGTCAGCATCAGACGGCAGGCGTGTTCGGATGGGATAACAGGGAACGCAAGGCAGATATACATTGGGATACTGCACAGCTGGAACGGAAAATGCCACCAGCTATATGTTCCGTGATTCACGATGTAAGTAAGGCAGAATTGTTTCCATAGCTCGCTTAATAACATCAGAATACCACAGTAAAATAGGAATTTTTTATATTCTATGCTATGCTTTTTCATGTCAATCTCCTAAGAAGTCATATTCGTATTTTTGCCCTGTGACAGGCGGTGCATACATCACGGATGGACTTCGTCCATTAAGGTATACCCCGAGAGCACACCGTAATGCAAGCCCTGCGGGCGGGTGGACTTTGTCCAATAAGGTATGCTATAATGTTAAGGCATGTGTAAAAGGGCTGTCAAGGTTATCTGCGGCAGGTCTTTCAATTTTTGTGAGGTGGTAGGAAAGTATGAAGACAAAGAATGCATTGATATTAGTGTTGACCGCATTTATCTGGGGAACGGCATTTGTAGCCCAGAGCGTGGGCATGGATTATCTGGAGCCGTTTACATTCAACGGAGTCCGGAGCTTGATTGGCGGGGCGGCGCTGGTGCCGTGTATCGCAATTCTCCAGAAGATGAACCGAAAGGACGGCGTAGGAAAAGAGCCGGGGAGCGGCGATGTACGTAGGGAACGCAAAGACATGGTTTTCGGAGGGATTGCATGCGGTCTGCTGTTGTTTGCCGCCAGCAGCCTCCAGCAGATTGGAATCCAATTTACCACGGCGGGAAAGGCAGGATTTATTACTGCATGTTACATCGTAATCGTTCCTGTGCTGGGCATATTCTTAAAGAAAAAGATTGGATGGAAGGTGTGGGCTGCGGTGGCCATTGCGCTTGCCGGGCTGTATTTCCTGTGTATGACGGAGAAATTTACGGTTGGGAAGGGGGATGTCCTGATTTTTGCCTGTGCGTTGGTATTTTCCCTGCATATTCTTGTGATTGATTATTTTTCCCCGAAGGTTGACGGGGTGAAAATGTCCTGCATCCAGTTCTTCGTGTGCGGAATCGCGTCGCTGCCCTTTATGTTCCTGTTAGAAACACCTAAGATTGGGGCAATGCTAAATGGCTGGCTGCCCCTTCTGTATGCAGGGGTGATGTCCTGCGGCGTTGGGTATACCTTGCAGATTATCGGGCAGAAGGATATGAACCCTGCGATTGCATCGTTGATTTTAAGCCTTGAGTCTTGTTTTTCCGTACTGGCAGGCTGGATTGTGTTAGGAGAGCGGCTTTCCATGCGGGAATCCATAGGATGTGTGTTGATGTTCGCGGCGATTATCCTTGCGCAGATTCCGGGAAAAAATCCACGTCCGTAAAGAAACACATGGAAGTATGCCATGTCGGGGATATCTTTGTAAATGAGCAAAAGGTCAAAATAATAGTGTTTTGCGTATGGATAGTGTTAGAAATAGCGCAGAAACTATAATATAATAGAGTTTAGTATATGGGAGCAAGGAGGAAGATATCGTATGGTACGTAAATATGTGTATGGGGAGCCGTTTGAGACAGAAGCCGTAGTGCGGATGATGGAGGCAGAGCGAGGACCGGAGGAGCTGGGAATCGGACAGGTTTCTCTGAAAGATGGATTTTTATTTTCTTATGAGATGGCAGAAAATGACGTTGTTTATGGGCTTGGCGAGGCGAACCGGGGATTGAATAAGAGGGGATACTGTTATATCAGTAATTGTACGGACGAGCCGAACCACACGGAAGATAAGCGTTCCCTGTATGGCGCGCATAATTTTATCGTGGTTTCCGGGGAGAAGAATTTTGGATTGTTCTTCGATTATCCGGCTAAACTTACATTTGACATCGGCTATACAAGGTCGGATTTCCTGGAGGTGAGCTGCGAAGCGGCGGATTTGTACCTGTATGTGATTGAAGGGGAGACGGCGTATGACGTTGTGAAGCAGTTCCGTAAGATGATTGGCAGAAGCTACATCCCGCCTAAGTTCGGGTTTGGGTTCGGGCAGAGCCGTTGGGGATATAAGACGAAGGAAGATTTCGTGAAAGTCGCGGAAGGATACCGGAAGAATGATATCCCAATCGACATGATTTATCTGGATATTGACTATATGCAGGATTATAAGGACTTTACCGTAAATGAGGAGAATTTCCCGGACTTTCCGGCGTTTGTACAGGAGATGCGCGCTCAGGGGATTCGTCTGGTCCCGATTATCGACGCCGGCGTGAAGGTAGAAGAAGGATATTCTGTGTATGAGGAAGGCGTGGAACAGGGGTATTTCTGCAAACGGGAGGACGGCAGTGAATTCGTGGCGGCGGTTTGGCCCGGGGATACCCATTTCCCTGATGTTTTGAATAAGGATGCCCGGAAATGGTTTGGAGGAAAGTATCGCTTCTTGATTGATCAGGGGATTGAGGGATTCTGGAATGATATGAACGAACCCGCGATTTTCTATTCCCGTGAAGGCATGGACGGGCTTTTGGAGACTCTTCGCAAGTACGCAGGGGAAGACGTGGACAGGATTCCGTTGGAAGAGTTGGGGAAAGTCACGGGTCTTTCCAACGCTTCGGCGGATTACAGCAGATTTTATCATTGTGTGGACGGAAAACGGATTCGCCATGACAAGGTGCATAACCTCTATGGTTACAATATGACAAGGGCGGCCGGGGAGGCTTTCGACGAGATAGCGCCAGATAAGCGTCTTCTGTTGTTCTCACGCTCTTCTTATGTGGGTATGCATCGGTATGGCGGAATCTGGACGGGGGATAATAAGTCCTGGTGGTCGCATATATTGCTGAATTTAAAAATGATGCCGTCGCTGAACATGTGCGGGTTCCTGTACACAGGGGCGGATTTGGGCGGATTTGACGCGGATGCCACAAGGGACCTGGTGCTGCGTTGGATGGCCCTTGGGGTATTTACGCCGCTCATGCGCAATCATGCGGCGCTTGGAACCAGGGAGCAGGAGGCGTACCAGTTCGAGCGCGTGGAGGATTTCCGCGGGATTGTGGAGACGAGGTATCGGTTAATTCCTTATTTATACAGCGAATATGTGAAGGCTGCGCTGAACGATGATATGTATTTCCGCCCGCTGGCGTTCGTGTATCCAAAGGATTCGTTTGCGGCAAATGTGGAAGACCAGGTGATGCTGGGGGATGAGGCGATGATTGCGCCGGTGTATACCCAGAACGCGAAGGGACGGTATGTCTATCTGCCTGAGCGGATGATGCTTGTGAAGTTCGCGGAGGATGGGCAGTATACGCAAGAGGTTCTGGAGAAAGGGCATCATTTTGTGGAAGTGGCGCTTAACGAGGTTCCGCTGTTTATCCGGGAAGGAAGATGTATTCCTCTTGTAAAGGCGGCGAGATGCGTGGAGGAATTGGATACGGGACGTATGGAGACGGTCGGATTTACAGGGGCGAAGTATATGCTCTATGAGGACGACGGGGTAACGAAAGAGTATGAGAAGGAAGGGCGTTATCGGGAATTGGTGAAATAAAAGAGTAAAATCTGACGTTGGGAGGCAGGCGCGTGTTGCGCTTGCCTTTCATGAATCATGGAGGTTTCATATTGACTGAAATGTTTCACACAATATCCATATTTATCTGTTATACTAAAAACATAATATTCCCAAACGGAGGTTATATCATATGGATAAAATCAAAATCTTAGTCGTGGACGACGAGAGCAGGATGCGCAAGCTGGTTCGGGACTTTCTTGAGAGGGAAGGTTTCCGCGTACTGGAAGCCTCAGACGGCGTAGCGGCAATGGAACTTTTCTATGAAGACAAGGATATCGCCCTCATCATCCTTGACGTGATGATGCCCAACATGGACGGGTGGCAGGTCTGCCGCGAGGTGCGCCAGACCTCCAAAGTACCAATTATCATGCTGACCGCCCGTTCCGAAGAACGCGACGAGCTTCAAGGATTTGAACTGGGCGTGGACGAATATATTTCCAAACCATTCAGCCCAAAGATCCTTGTAGCAAGGGTCACGGCAATCCTAAGAAGGGTCAATGCGCTGGATGCCGGACAAGTCATCGACGCCGGGGGAATCAGCATCGACAAGGCGGCGCATCAGGTAAAAATCGACGGTAAAGAAATCGAACTCAGCTACAAGGAATTCGAGCTTCTGTCCTATTTCGCCGAGAACCAGGGGATTGCCCTCTCGAGAGAGAAGATTCTGAACAATGTATGGAACTATGACTATTTCGGAGACGCAAGGACCATTGATACCCATGTAAAAAAATTAAGAAGCAAACTTGGCGAGAAGGGGAATTATATCCGGACAATCTGGGGAATGGGTTACAAATTCGAGGTGGAATAGCATGAAACATTCGATTAAACGGCAGATGATTACGGTCTTTCTGGGGCTTCTGGTCAGTTTCGTAGCGGCGCTTTTCCTAATCAATCTCTGGCTTCTGGAGCCTTATTATCTGGGAAATAAAAAGACACAGTTCATCGGCATGTACGAGGAACTGAATCTTGCAGTAGAGAATGGGGCGCTGAAAGACGGCAGGCTTATGGATGAAGAAATGGCAGGCAGGCTTGCGTTTCAGGCAGAGAAGAATAATATTTCCTTTTTGATTGCAGACGATAAGGGCGGTTATTTAACCAATGTGCATGACAAGGAACAGCTCAAGAACCAGTTATTAGGGTATCTTCTGAATCAGGCGCAGAAGGACTGTAAGGTTCTGGAGGGGACGGATGAATATCAGATTAACCAGTCCTGGAATCCATGGAACCAGACGGACTATATTGAGATGTGGGGAGAGCTTGCGGACGGGAGCCAATTTCTGCTCAGAAGCCCGCTGGAAGGAATCAAGGAGAGTGCGAAGATTTCCAACCGTTTCCTGCTTTCTATCGGAAGTATCCTGATTCTATTGACGGTCGCCTTTGCATGGTATTTTTCCAGGCGTCTGACAGCTCCGATTTTAGAGCTTGCCAAGTTGTCCGACCAGATGGCGGATTTGGATTTTAATGCCAAATATAAAAGCGGAGGCAGCAACGAAATCGGTGAACTTGGGGCGAATTTTAACCGGATGTCGGAGAAGCTTGAGAGTACCATTTCCGAATTGAAGAGCGCTAACAATCGGCTGAAAGAGGACATTGAGCAGAAAGAGCAATTAGAGAAGATGCGTAATGAGTTTTTGGGAAATGTGTCCCATGAGCTAAAGACGCCAATCGCGTTGATTCAGGGATATGCGGAAGGACTCAAGGAGGGAGTAAGCGACGATGCCCAGAGCAGAGAGTTCTACTGCGATGTTATCATGGACGAGGCGGCGAAGATGAACCAGATGGTGAAGAACCTGCTGACTCTGAATCAGTTGGAGTTCGGGGATGAAGATATTGTGTTTGAAAGGTTTGATTTGGCGGCATTGGTAAATGGAGTCTTGCAGAGCATGGAGATTCTTGCGGAGCAGGAGAAAATTCATGTGATTTTCCGGCAGGAGAAACCTATCTATGTGTGGGCGGATGAGTTCAAGGTGGAACAGGTCGTCCGTAATTATGTCAGTAATGCATTCCACCATGCAGGCGAGGAAAAGGTCGTTGAGATTAAGATTGTAACTTTAGATGGGAAAGCCCGGGTGACAGTCTTCAATACGGGAACGCCGATTGCCGGGGAGGATGTGGAGCATATCTGGGAGAAATTTTATAAGGCGGACAAGGCCCATAGCCGGGAATACGGGGGAAATGGAATTGGTCTTTCCATCGTAAAGGCAATTATGGAGTCCTTCCATCAAGAATATGGTGTAAATAATTACGACAATGGTGTTGAATTCTGGTTTGAACTTGATGTACAATGATTTCGTGAATGATTTCCATTCAGGGATTTGAGAAGAGGGGGATAAATGCGAGATGATAGCGATTCTTGATTATGATGCCGGCAATATTAAGAGTGTGGAAAAGGCAATGCAGTTGTTGGGGCAGGAGGTAACGATTACGAGAAAACGGGATGAAATTCTCCGTGCAGATAAAGTCATACTCCCCGGCGTGGGAGCGTTTGGAGACGCCATGGGGAAGATTTGCCAGTACGGGCTTTTCGATGTGATCCATGAAGTGGTGGATAATGGGACGCCATTCCTTGGTATCTGTCTGGGGTTGCAGCTGTTGTTTGAGAGGAGCGATGAGTCGCCGGGCGTAGAAGGACTTGGGGTTTTGAAGGGTGAGATTCTGCGGATTCCGGAGACGCCCGGGTTGAAGATTCCGCATATGGGCTGGAATTCATTGGAATTTCAAAATGACGGCAGGCTGTTTCGGAAGCTGCCC
>OFGQ01002051.1_pt1 | contig 12154 bp, 8 predicted proteins | sample 1521791 | NCBI WGS metagenome assembly OFGQ01 (sample SAMEA3504116, study PRJEB24116) | mouse gut metagenome | biome: mouse gut; feature: mouse-associated habitat; material: faeces | place: Denmark | collected 2011 | reverse complement strand
TTTTGTTCATACACTCATATTTTCATAATTTTCAGAATTATTACTTTATTATTACTTTTTCAAGGGGAAAACTTTTCCAAAAGTTTTCCTTTTGACCCCTTTCAACACGTTTTAACTGTTATGATAATTTATTACGATACCATATAAAAATGCTGTCTTGCTTAAATTAAACTTTTCATAAAAAAGATAGAATCTCTGTCAGGGAAATCATATTGAACAGGCACTTCTTTAGGGGCAATTTGTTTAAAGCCATTTCTCAAATAGAAGATACGGGCTCTGTGACAAGCTTCCGGATTATCTAAAATAATTGCACAGCGCCCTGCATTTTGAGCAAATTTTTCATATTCAAGATACAATTTAAGGGCTGTTTTGTATTCACTGCCTCTGTATTTGTAGTCCACAAAAAACTTTTTCAAAATACAATACTTTCCTTTTTTCAATAATCCGATCGTGCCTATGACAGTATCTTCATCATCTGCAGCTATCCAAAAACAATCGCCCTTTTTCAAATAATATTCCGTTATATTATTCATATCAGGCTGTTCTTCCAAAGACAAATCCACTTTATTATCAAAATTCTGAAGATATAAAATAAGCGCAATTACTTGATTTTTATATTTTTCTTCATAAATTTTAATTTCCATGCGTATTCTCCTTTCCCAAAATTGCAATGACGGTATCCATTGCCTTGCAGAGTTTACGACATTCAGCCATGCTCAATCTATTGATTTTATTTTCTATTTGGTAGTCCGTTAATGCCATGAGCGTTCACATTCCCTGCGTCCTTTCTCTGTCAAAGAAATACAGGTTGCCCTTTTATCATCATGAGACTTATTTTTTTCAAGCAGCCCGTTTTTGTCAAAACGCTTTATAATCCTATTCAAATAACTTTTATCAATATGCAGAATTTTTACTAATTCACACGGATTCTTTTTATACGCTTCCAACAATTTTCAAAAAAGTTATGCACATCTTCCAAAATCACATAAAAAGAGGGAACAATGACAAGGGTAATAAGGGTGGCAAACAGCACTCCAAAGCCAAGAGAAATAGCCATGGGCACCATCATAATTGCTTCCCGCGATGTTTCAAACATCATGGGCATAAGCCCCATAAAGGTAGTCAATGTTGTCAATAAAATAGGTCTGAACCGCTGAATAGCCGACTGGCGTATGGCAGTAAAGCAATCCTGTCCCTCCCGCCGTTTGATGTTGGCGAAGTCAATGAGCACAAGAGAGTCGTTGACGACAACCCCTGTCAAAGCCACCATACCAAAAATACTGATAACGCTTAAACTGTGCCCAAGCAAAATATGCCCGAAAATTGCCCCAACAATACCAAAGGGAATAGAAATCATAATAATAAAAGGCTGGGTATAGCTTTTAAACGGAATGGCAAGCAAGGCATAAATACCAAGCAGTGAAAACAGGAGCCCATAAATCATGGCATTAGTACTTTCCTGCATATCCTGCTGCCGTCCGCCAAAACGCCAATGCAGCCCCGGGTAGCGGGCCATAAGCACAGGCAAAATATCCCTTTGCACAGCCCGCATAATCATGCTTGTTGCAGAAGAAGGAGTAATATTCGCTGTCACGGGAATACTTTTTTTGCCATTATCATGGACAATCTTTGCATCGGCCATGGTATCGATCACCTGCACAATATCCCGCAAAAGCACTTCCTGCCCGGAAGGAGAACGGAGTACTAAATCTTCAAAATAGGCAAGCTGTTTTTCATTTTCAGGCAAACGGACACGCACGGTAATTTCATTGGTGCCCCGCTGCTGTCTAAATGCAATAGCCCCTTCATAGGCAGCACGCACCTGAGAAGCGATATCCCGGGTTGTAAAACCAAGCTGTCTTGCAAAAGGCAGAAGTTTCATGTCAAATTGCCGTCTGGTATTGGAGATACCGGAATCAATATCCCCTACTTCAGGAAACTCCTGAATATAATGAACTAAATCCATTGCAGCTGCATTTAAAATGTCTGTATCCCTGTGAGACAAATACACAGTCAATCCCTTGCCGGAGCCGGGACCGCCGCGGTCTGCAAGCATACTTAACGTTTCCACCCCGGGGATAACACCGACTTTTTCCCGCCATGCATTGGTAAACTGCGTTGTGGAAACAGGGCGGATTTCAGAGGCAGGCATAAAGACACGGACTTGAATGCTGTCTTCATTGATATGCACATAAATACCGCGGGAAACTGAATTGCCGCCATTTTCTGCAATGACTTCCTTCGCTGCATCAACAAGGTGATTTTTAATCCTTTCCATTTCATGCTGAGGAGCGCCTGCCGGCATAGTTGCCTCTGCAAAGGCATAATCGGAATCCGCTTTTGGCATCAGGTCAAAACCCAACCGACCGGAAACAGCATAGGTTATACTGCAAAAAAGCACTGCAATGCCAATAGCTACAGAAATATAACGATTTCTTATAACATAATTAATAAATCCGCCGTAGCGATATTCCACAAAATACATGAACACCCTATTAAATTTATCTTGTTTTTGACAGATAAATTTAATAGGTTCTTTCCACCATGAATACTGTTTTTGACTGTCTGCAATAACTTTTTTCTGATGTGAAAGGTGTGCAGGCAGTACAAATAAGGACTCAATCAAAGAACAGCTGAAAACCGCAATAACAATAAGGGGCAATCCTGCCCAAATTTTTCCCATGGTTCCCGGAACAAATAAAATGGGCAAAAAGGTCAGCATATTGGTTAACACACTAAACACAACCGGAATAGCAACTTCCCGAATTCCATAGACGGAAGATTCTAAGGCGGATTTTCCCCTGTCCTGCCACGAACTGATATTTTCCCCCACCACAATGGCATCGTCAACAACAATCCCGAGTGTGACAATAAAGGCAAACATAGTAATAACATTGACTGTCAAATTAAAAGGCATAAAAAACCAAAAACCGCCTAAAATTGATGTCGGTATCCCGAGACTGACCCATAACGCCAAGGACGGACGCAAAAAAATTGCCAAACAAATAAAGACAAGGACAACACCGCTGATGGCGTTGGATATCAATATTTCAGAACGGACTTTATAAATATCGGATAAATTATTCCGAACTTCCAGCCGGATATCCCCGGGCAAAATTTGATTATAATAATTAATAACTTCCAAAGCGGCATTGGATACCTCAACCGGGGAATGGTCATCAGTTTTGGAAATGGCAAGCAAAATGGAATCTTCGCCATTAAATTCCGACCAACGGGTGACATCTTCCACCCCCTCGGAAATGGTAGCAATATCCTCTAATAAAAGACGGCTGCCGTCCTCATTGGTACGCACAACAATATCAGCAAACTCAGCAGCATAGTCACGGCGTTCATCAACTCGAAGCAAAATATCACCGGAACGGGTTTTTAGCGTACCTCCGCCCAGTTCAATGGACATATCTCCGATAACCGTGGCAACATCTTCCAGTTTCAAGCCATATCTTCGCAGTTTATCCTGAGGAACTTCCACGTGTATTTCCAAATCCTTGGAGCCTTCCACTTCCACATTGGCAATAAGGGGCAGCTGCGACAAGTCATCTTTAATAATATCAGCCCAATACTTTAAAATTTGATAATTGTCATTTCCATAGAGAATAACGCTTAAAACCTCAACATGCCGTTTTCGCAAAGCAATAACGGGACGTTCTGCTTCTTTCGGAAACGTGGTTATCCTGTCAACTTCAGCTTTAACATCCTGCAGCACCTGATTTTCATCAGCATTATCCAGCAAAGTCAGCGTTACGGTTGTTGAGCCCGGACTGATGCGGGCGGCACTTTCTTTTATACCGTCAACAGTATCAAGGGAATCCTCAATAACATTGACAATACTTTTCTCCATTTCACCGGGGGTTGCCCCGGGATAGGTCACTTGAATGGTGATTGCCCCAAGGGTAAAAGAGGGAAAAACATCTTTTGTAACCTGTGTGGAGACCAAAAAACCGCCGATGAGCATGACTGCCATAAGAATATTGGCAGCAACAGGGTTTCTTGCCATCCAAGATAATGCACCTTTATGGATATCTATTTTTTCTGCCATATGTTTAATTTTTGCTAATGTTGCTGATGGTTAAAGGCATACCTTGAATAGGAGAGGCAATAACGGACGTAATCACGTATTCAGACTCGGCAAGCCCCTGACGGATATACACATTATCCAAATCTTTCCACGCAATGTCCACATCACGGATATCAAGAATATACTCAGTTTCGCCATTTTCTTCCGTTGACTTCACCGGTACGGCCACGAAGATATTATCATTGGGCTGTAAAGCTTTTCGCGGAACGATAACAGCATTTTCAAGACTTCCTGCTTTAAAAAGAACTTCGGCATGATCCCCTAAAATGAGCGCAGGTTCATTATTCTGCAAACCTAAGGGGTCAGGAATACTAATTAACACTCGTCCCATACGCGTTGCTGCATCAAGGCTTGCCACCTGCCTGATAATACGCCCTTCCCGTACAACGCCTGTGGTTGTCGTAATCAGCACGCTTGTATTCACATTTTGCTTGAGATTTAAACTTGTCAATTTATCAATGGCAACTGCAGCTTCAATCCTGTATTCATCAATTCCCACAAGCTTCATCAGATTATCCTGTGCATTGGTAAGGCTTCCCACAGAAACATTACGCTCCGTAACCATGGCGTTATAGGGAGCCGAAATGGTTGTATAATCAACATCTAATTGTGCCATTTTTACCGCAGCTTCAGCTGCCTCGACATCGGCTTTTGCCTGTGCTAATTGCGGTGCACGCAGTGCCAAATCGGAAATAATCACTTCTCCGATAAAGGAAGAGGAAAGCTGTTTTAATTGTTCCGCTTCTGCCTTTGCAACACTTTGCTGTCCCATTTCAAGCTGATAGGCCGCCTTTGCCTTTGCCAAATCACTTTTCTTTGACTGCAGCGTACTTTTAAACGTATCCGCATCAAGTTTGACAAGGACTTCCCCTTTTTTGACAATAGCCCCGATATCGGAATGTTCTGATAAAAAAACAACTTGTGAACTTACCCGGGCATTAACATTTGTTTCCTGAAAGGGCTTTATGGTGCCTAGGGCTCTAATTTGAACAGGGGCTTCCCCAACAGAAACTTCAATAACATTGACGGCATAGCGTGCAGCAAGAGGCTTTTTCTTCATACTCACGGGTCTTGTTATCATAAAAACCCATGATACAATAATCATTGCTGTTAATATTCCCAGAACAATAAACATTGTTTTTTTATTTTTCATGTACATTTTCCTTCTGCACCAACAAAGAAACCATATCTTGCGGAAAATACATATTTCCCAAGGAACGATAGAGATTAATCCGTACCTGAACAATATTCACCCGCTCTCTCGCAATTCTTCTCTCTAAATCTTGGGTATCCTGCAAAAGCGTCAAAAAGCGCATAATGTCTTCCGAACCCTGCAAATATAAATTTAATGCTCCGCGGGTTGCACTTTTTGCCATAACGTACTGCTTTTCCAATAATGAAAGTTTTTCCTGCTGTGAATATTCCTGAGCAAGGGTATTATTGACTTCAGCAATGGCTTCGGCAACAGTTTTAATGTATGCTAACAAGGCTTCTTCTGCCCTAGCCCGCATTTTTTCAACCTGATACTTTTTTTCCCCTGCGTCAAAAAGTGTATAGGATAAACTTGCGAGCAGTTCATTTGCCCAGTTATCCAATAATAATGAGAGGTTACCTGCACTAAAAATATGGGCGAACGATAAAACTATTTTGGGAAAGCGGTTTGCCACGGCTTCTTGTAAATCATAATGGCTCGCCTCAACATTTGCCCAAGCAGAACGGATATCAGGTCTAAACCGCAATAAATCTATGGGTATTCCCGCGTCCGGAGCAGTCTTAATGTCCGGCAAAGGAGCATTCAGCTTAAAATCAGGTAAATTACCGGGAATTTTACCCAGTAAAATACAAAGGCTGTTTTTTAATTCTAAATCTTTTTGCAATAAATCAGGCAGTTCCGCCTTGGAAGCAGCAAGCACTTCTTCCTGCTGCAAAACATCAAGACTGCTGACAAGGGAATTGGAAAAACGGACTTTCTGCAGTTTGACAAGACTTTCATTGATATTTATCTGCTCTTTTAAAACCGCAAGCTCTGCCTGATTGCCCAATACTTCTGCCCATGTGCCGGCAACATCAGCTGATATGGTCATGACAGCTGTCTGCAAATCATTATGGCTGGCTGCAAAACGTAAGGCATCAGCATTATAGGCAGAACGAACACGCCCCCATAAATCCACTTCATAGGAGGCTCCGCCTTCAAGTCTATAGCGTTCAGAAGAGGAAGAATAGCTTTGTGCTGCAGAGCTTTCCTTGCTTTCAGAATGATTATTTGCTCCAGACGCACCAATGGTGATTAAAGGGAAAAAGGAGCTTTCAGCAATGCCCGCATCTGCCGCATATTGTTTCATGCGAGCATACGCAGATAAAATATCATAGTTTTCTTTTAACGCAATTTCCTGCAAGCTATTTAAATCTTTGCTTGCAAAACTTTGCCACCAGACAATGTACGTATCTGTTTGTGCTTCACCCTGCTCGCTTTTATACGCTTCAAGCTCATCATAAAAATATTTTTCCAGCATAGGTGAAGAGAGGACTTCCACTTGCTGTTCCGGATTCAACTCAGGCATACCACAAGCTGAACAAAGAAAAACAAGAACAAGAACGAAAAATTTAGAGAGCATATAGACTGTACTTTTTCTTTTCAGCATTACTCATCTATAGCATACAATAAAAATTTTTACAATTATTTTCGAGTAGTAAAAATTTCTCACATCCTGTGAAGAGATGTTACAATAAATGCTCTGCGCGGATAATCGCAGCTTTCAAACTATGACAAATATTGTTTTCGCCAAGAGCATCCATAATACCCATTTTCTTTAAAATACGCCGTGTTCTTGCCGGCGGATTAGCCAAAATAACATGGAAGTCATGGGAATGCCTATGGGATAAAAATGCCTCTAAAACGTGAATACCTGTGGCGTCAATGGCAGGAACATCGCGCATATACAAAATATACACCTTAATATCGGGATTTCGGCGCATGAACATTCTTTGGAAACGGTCGACCATACCAAAGAAAAACGGACCGGAAATAGAGTATACAAAAACACCCTTTGGCAAATCTTCCTGATTGATAAGGCTTTCATCGTAATCATGCACAACGTCGTGTTCATCCAAAGCTTCAATAGAACTCATCACACTCATGCGGCGCATAAAGAGCAAAGACGCCAAAAGCACACCGACATATACCGCAACAGTCAGGTCAACAAGCACAGTCAGGAAAAAGGTCAGCAGCATAACAGACCAGTCAGATTTTGGTCCGCGCAAAATATTTTTTATGGCGTTTATTTCCAGCATACCATAGGAAGTAATCACCATAACCGCAGCAAGGCAGGCAAGGGGAATTGCAGAAGTGAGCGGTGAAAGCCAAAGCACAAAAGCAAGTACGGTAAAACCATGAATAATTGCAGAAACAGGACTTTTTGCCCCGCTTGAAATATTGGTTGCAGTTCTTGCTATGGCACCTGTTGCGGGGATACCGCCAAATAAAGAACAGGCAATATTACCCGTGCCTTGGGCAATAAGTTCCATATTGGAATAGTGTCTGTCCCCTGTCATACTGTCTGCGACAACACAGGTCAGCAAGGATTCCAAACCTGCCAAAATGGCAATGGTAATCGCATCAGGAAAAAGAGCAATTATCCGTTCCAATGAAAAATCAATGGGCTGGAAGGTTGGAAGTGCTGCCGGAATTTCACCATAACGGGCAGAAATTGTTTCCACAGGCAAATTAAATCCCCATACAACCAGTCCCCCCACTAAAACACCTACAACAGGAGCGGGGATACGGGGTAAATAAAAACGCATCAAAAACATTAATATCAGTGTTCCAAGGGCAATGCCAAAGGTTGCAGGGTGCAAATTGGACATTTCGGAAAAATAAAGTGCCCATTTGGAAAGAAAATCCGGGGGAACCTGCTGCAAAGACAAGCCAAAAAAATCCCCCATTTGTGAAGAGAAAATTGTCAGGGCAATACCGGCAGTAAAGCCCGTTGTCACAGGATAGGGAATATATTTTATAATAGAGCCCAGCCTGAAAAATCCTGCTGCCGCAAGCATACCCGCCATAAAGGTTGTAATAACAAGCCCGTCATAACCGTGCCTGTACACAATGCCATAAATAATAATAACAAAAGCACCCGTGGGACCGCTGACCTGAAAACGGCTGCCACCCAAAAAACCGATTAAAATACCGGAAATAATGGCTGTATACAAGCCTTGCAGCGGTGTTACCCCGGAACCGATGGCAAAAGCCATGGCAAGGGGCATGGCAACAATACCGACGGTTATCCCTGCAATAATATCTTTTAATAAATCATCAAAACCATATTTTCCATGAAAAACGCTAAAAATCTTAGGGTATAAAGGATCCAAAGAATGACCGAATTCCGATTCTTTATGCAAATGAGCAAACGTTTTACGGTGAGAAATACGAAAACGAGTTTGAGAAATTGCTTTTGCTATGGATTTTATCATATTCTTACTTCCAAAATATTAATAGGGATAGGAATGAAAAAACAACCACGAAATGTTAACGCATTTATTTATATTATTCAAGTAATTTATTTATACTTTAACTATTTTTTGCCTTCGAGATGCCGAAAGCATGACGGGTGATGACCCAGCATTTTTTACTCATCAAAAGATAGGGACACAAAATTCCCAAAACAAGGGCAGATAAAATAAATAACGCTAAAAAACCATTGTAAAAAACCTGTTCCAAATACCGGTGGGTATCTTGGCTTGCATTCAAAAATTTTACCAAAGAAATCATGGTATTATATGCAGGAATACCCGGTATCATGGGAAGCACGGCAGGAAAAGTAAAGACTTCCACAAGCGTATGCATTTTCTTTGCAATAAAAAATGCTAAAAATCCCACACAAACAGCAGATAAAAACGAAGCCGGAACAATATGGACTGCGTACACCGTTATCAAAAAATAGCGCAGGCCATGCCCAAAAGCACCTAAAAGCCCCGCACAAACCAAGGCTTTAAACGGAGGATTGGAAAGCGAACCAAATCCAAATGCCGCTAAAAACGAAAAAAACATATCTTCCAAAACCAACAGGACTTGTGCCGTATTCATAAGTTTTCAATCCCCAAAATCACCAAAGTAAATAATAATCCTAAAGCAATACAGACAATTACCGTGCAGGAATATATCAATTTTTCAATACCGTTCAGCACATGCCCTTCCAAAATTTCAATTAATGCATTAAGAAGCGGAACACCGGGAATTAAAAATAAAACACTGGTGGCAAGCGCAATGGAAGCAGTTGACCCTAAGGAAAATAAAACCGTACAGCCTGCAGTCAAAGAACTGAGAAAAGCTGTCAGTACAATGCTCACCAAGTGATGTATTTCCAGCTTATGAAAAATTGACCGACAATAAAAAGCGATAGCCGTTCCCAAAAAAACAAAAAGCAAAGCATAAAAATCTCCGCCAAAAAGCCGGCAAAAGCCCATATTGGCAAGGGCTGCGGCAATAAGCGTAAAAAAGAAAGGATAACGCCTTGCAGCAATGATTTCACGGTATTTTGCTTCAAGCACAGCAAGCTCAACAGGATTATCATGCACATACCAGCTCAAACGGCTGAGCATATTTTGAAAATAAAAATTCAATGCCAAATCGGGAATATGGCGTATTGCCGTATGCTGAATACTGTGATCATCAGCATATGTGAGGGTAAGAATAACACTTTTTGTCTGCATCATAAGATACACGTCAAAACCATAAGATTTTGCAAAACGCTTGATTATCCGAATGGTTTTTCCGGAATGGGAAGCAGAAACAATTAAAGTAACCGTCATATCCAATAATAATTCCAGCAACCGGGCACAAAACCGGATGAGATGTTCTTTATTTTCCTGCATTTTCTTCAACCGCTTTTTTCAAAACCTGCTGCACTGTTGCCAGCGTATAAATATCCCGCACAATAAGAGGCTGATAAGGATTATTTTTTGGAAAAACTGCTAAAAAAGGAATACTTGCACTGCCCAGTGAAGTAAGAAGATTTTGCTTTTCTTCATCAAACTGGGTCATATCCACCAAAACAAATTGTATTTCTTCTCCCGTCTGCTGTGCCAGTTCCTGCATATTTTTTTCAGTAAACACTGTTTTTTCCAATACCTTGCACGTTGGACACCAGTCAGCGGTAAATTTTACCAAAAGATTTTTTTGCCCCAGTTTTTGCAGAAAGTCCTGCGTTTGAAACTCCTTCCAAAAGAAATGTTTTTCATTGTGCACAGGCTGCATAAAAAGATACCAAAAACAAAGGACGATACAGCAAAAAAGCCCCAACAATGTCAAGCGTTTTTGCAGTTTGCCTAAAGAAACACTTGCCCATTTTCCCCAGATATATAAGCATATACAAAGAAAAAAAAGGAAAAAAAGCACATTGAGATATAAAAATTCCGGTAAAAGCGAAAATAAATAGAGTGCGGTTCCCAAAAGAAAAAAAGCAAGTGCTTTCTCTAAAACAAGAAGCCAATTTCCCGCCTTAGGCATAAAGGAGGCTAAACTCGGCTTGCAGGCAAAAAGGAAATACGGCAAAGCCATGCCAAGTCCCATGCACACAAAAACAAGCACAATAACGACAAAAGACTGGGTCAGAACAAAACCTAAAACCCCCCCAAGCAAGGGACCGCTGCAGGGCGTTGCTAAAATAGTTGCCAAAAATCCGCTCAAAAACGTATCAAATTTTGCATTTGTATGTTCGTGATTTCGCAAATTAATAATGGGCAAATGAAAGACATCAAAAAGCGAAAGGGCAAGTACAAAGACCAGAATACACAGGGCAAGCATGAGCCAATATTCCTGAAATAACTGACCCCATGTCAAACCCAAGCCCCCAAAAAGAAAGGCTAATACCACAAACCAAGCTAAAATCCCCAAGGCAAAAAAGAGCATTTGCTCTCTAAAAAACCTTGTTCCTTGTGCCGGAACGGTTAACAGCGCATGCAGTTTCAGCGCAATAACGGGAAGCACGCAAGGCATAAAATTCAAAATAAAACCAGCCACTATGCCAAAAAGCAAGGCTTTTAGCAAACTTTGCACTTCCAGTTCCTGATAATAGGGACGGGCAGAAAAGGACGAAAAATCAATATTCCGCCCTTGGCTGTTTTCCTGTTTTAACAGCTCCTGTGTATTCTTTTGCGCTGACTGTTCTTTGAGCCTTGTGAGTGAAAACGATTCTGTTTCGCCCGGTTTGTTCTGCCCGCTCTGCTCATGCTGTCCTGTGACTGCATCAGCAATCCCGCCTTGCATGGCAAAATTTTGTGCATTTTTTTGTGTATCGGGCACAAATTGTTCAGAATGTATGCCTGCAGAAAAAGTACGTTTTGCTTGTGGATTATATACAGCAAAGCCAAGCTGTTCGTTGCTCAGTTTCTTTTGCAAATACGCAGAATAAAGGCTTTCCAACTCATGCTTATGGGAAAAATTCCGTATATCGGTAATCGGCACGGAAGCAAGCGCTCTTTGTTCTATAAAGGGCTGGCAATGTTCCTTTGAGCAGGCAAGAAAAGAAATTTCAATACTTCCTGTATATTTTTCAGGAAACAACAGATAAATTCTTGCCGTACCTTCAAAAACACGGACTTTTTGTCCTAAGCCGGCGTCTTCTTTCCATACTCCGACAGGAAAAAGCACCGGAATTTCCTGCAGTTTTTCAGTTAAACGAATTTCAGTCGGATAAACATTTTTTTGCGAAGGCGCATAGGTATAATATCCGTCATGCGGCTCAAGCTGTATACATAAGAGAAAATCGCCGTCACTTTCTATCCGCGTATACTGCACAGTATAAGGAGCATGGGAAGCAAGCTCATCGGCAAGCCCCGAACAGGGTAAAAATAACACAAAAAATAAAATATAAAAAATCATCCGCACGCGCATGTTCATACTATCCTCATAAACCTTGTATAAACTGACTTCACAAGAAAAGCAAAATAAATTTAAAATGCTTTGTCATACTATACGGTTAATTTTATAACATTTGAATATAATTATAAAAATTTACGCTCAATTTTTGTTTATGGGAAAAAGGATCAGCTCTGCTGCCG
>OFGQ01002045.1_pt1 | contig 12183 bp, 9 predicted proteins | sample 1521791 | NCBI WGS metagenome assembly OFGQ01 (sample SAMEA3504116, study PRJEB24116) | mouse gut metagenome | biome: mouse gut; feature: mouse-associated habitat; material: faeces | place: Denmark | collected 2011 | reverse complement strand
TCCCTTTTTTCTGCGACTGCCTGTAAGTGTCCCTCCGGTGGTAATCTTCCGCATCTGGCTGTTTTTTCCCTGTTTCCTCCGGCTGATTGAAATTGTCCTGCCCGGTAAACGTGTTGTTTTCCTTTACAAAATCCGGTTTTTCCTCCTGCCCCGGCTTTGCATCGGACTTTTGGACTTTTTGTCCAGAAGTGTTCTGGTACATCTGCTTTTTCGCATGAGATTTTGAAGCATGGTTCGGTTTACGCTGTCCGGCATCACTGTTCCGGGAATCCATGCTTTTATTGTCTGTAAAATTGTTGTCCTTTCCCGGCTGGCTCTCTTTGGACTTCTGGACTTTTTGTCCAAAAGTTTCCTGTTGCGCCTGCATACTCTTTTCCGTCTGCCTTTTCCCGCCCAAACCATGCCCCGGTTTCCCGATGCCGGAATCCCTCGGCTGATAGGCAGCATTGCCGCCACCTGTAAAGGCATTATGCGCTCCTGTATGGAACTCTGTATTTGCTTCTTTACAGTAGGCGGTATCCTGTTTTCTCTTCCCTTTCTTTTCTGCCATTAACTGTCCTCATCCTCCTTCGCTGTGGATTCCTCCGGCTTCGTGTTCATAATCGCAAAAGTTTTTGTATCTGCCGGGTACTTATCCACGAATGGGATAACCACGTTGTCAAACAGTATCAGACCACTTCCCGGCTCGGAATTGGTGACGTGCATAAGCTGTTTCTCCGACAGTCCCAACTTGTCCGCCAGGATATGCTGGTCTTTGGCGTTCTGGTTCAGCAGATATACAAAATCGCTGTTCCCCAAGATGCCCTCGATTTCCTCCGATTTCAGAAAATCGCCCACGTTCTGTGTCAGTCCTGTTGGGATTCCGCCCCATTTCCTGAACCTTTTCCAAATCTCCACCGAGTAAATGGCAGTCTGTTTTTCTTTTAAAAGCAAATGGAACTCATCACAGTAGTACCTTGTGGCAACTTTCCGTTCCCGGTTCTGCGAAACCCTGTTCCAGACCGCATCCTGTACGATTAACATTCCAATCTCTTTTAACTGGTTTCCCAAGTCACGAATGTCAAAGCACATGATCCTGTTATGGGAATCCACATTAGTACGGTGGTTGAAATAGTTCTGCGAACCATGCACATATAAGACAAGACTGTTGGCAATCCGAACCGCTTTCTGCTTCGCTTCCCTCTGCATCTCCGGCGCAACATCCCTCGGCTCATACTTTAACAGCGCATTGTACAAATCTTCCAGTATGGGCATATTCTCCGGCTTCGGGTGTTTGAAATACCCGTCATAGATATGCTTGATACAGGTGTCAATAATACCCTTCTCGTCATTTTCCAGACCGTCCTTCCCTCCGGCTATCAGGTCACACAGGGTAATCAGGAAATCGCTCTTTAATTTAAGTGCCTCCTTATCCCCCTTATGGGAGAGCTGAATGTCCATCGGGTTCAGATAATCCTTTGAATTGGTGGCAAGCCTTACCACCTGCCCATGAAGCGCCTGCACTAATGGAAAATACTCGCCCTCTGGATCGCAGACGATAATATCGTCCTTTGTGATAAGGAAACAGGATAAAATCTCCCGCTTTGCAGAAAAAGATTTGCCGCTTCCCGGCGTTCCCAAAATCACCCCATTCGGTGTACGCAGCCTTTTCCGGTCTGCCATAATCATGTTATTGCTAAGTGCGTTCAGACCGTAATAAATGGCGGGCGCAGGCATGAAAAGCTCCTGTGTGCAGAAAGGCACAAGGACAGCGGCGCTCTTTGTGGTGAGGTTTCTTTCAATCCCCACATCGTTACACCCAATCGGCGCACTCGCCATCAGCCCCTGTTCCTGTAAATACTGCAAACATCTGAGGTTACAGTTCGCCTGCTGGATAATGCCGGAAACCCTCTGCGTCAGGTTCTCCAGTTCCCGCTTCGTCCGCCCGTAACAGGTAATGAGGAAGGTCATCTTGATAAGTTTCTGGTTGCTTGTGTTCAGATCGTCAAGCAGTTCCAGCGTGTCCTTCTCATAAGTCACGATGTCCGTAGGCAGAATATCCATATCGTAACCGCTTCTTACAGCCTTTTTGTAGAGTAGGTGAAGTGCCGCCTTACTTTATTTCTAAAGCAGGTCTGCACAGCCCCCTCTCTCGAACCGTGCTTGCACCTCTCGATGCACACGGCTCTCCATTATTGTTCAATTTCAAAACTCTGATTGTGGATTTTCTTGTGGCATTCATAGCAGACAACCATTGTTTTCCTGCGTTTTGCAATCATCATCACTTCCCACGGCTCTTTTCCTTTCAGGTTTTTGAGCTTGTTTACATGATGAATCTCAAACTGCCTGCTTTCCGTACAGCCACATAGTTCACAGGTCTTTGCTTTCAGCCTGCTTTCCAATGTACTTCTGGTGTGTTTATGTATCATTGTCATGCCGGGAATCGTGTCGCTTGCTTCTTTGCCTTTTGCACAATCCGAATGCTTTGACAGATACAGGTATTTCATTCCCTTTTTGGTTTCATACGGGATACACCAGCCGCCTTTTTTGTCACTGAATTTCTCCTTGATTTTACCAATCGTGCATCTGTGCTTGAACGCAAGCGTTTTCAGGCAGCTGTATTCCATAAGGTAACTCAAGTAATGCAGTTTATAGAAATTCCCTGCCAGATAATAAAAGTTACAGATGCCCCTGAGTTCCGCATCATAGGCAGATACGATTTCAAGGTCTGTGAGGCGCAATAAATCATTTCTGTGTACCGGCTCTAATTCTCCATTTTCCTTCTGCTTTACCACTCCATGCTTAAATAAGAACGGCTGAATTTTATCTCCCAGCGGGACAGCTAGCTCCATGTGGTTTGACATGGTTCTCTGTGTCGTCCCCCTGCCGTTTGGCTTTATGACATTGGAACGCCTTATGCGCATATCATAGCCTAAAAACCTTGCATAAGTATTGCTGTGCGTAATCAGCGTCTTTTCTTCGCTTAGCTCCATTTTCAGGCTGTCCCGGATAAAACAGGACAGTTTCCGCTTGATTTCTTCGCAGTCCTCCCGGCTTCCCCTGACGCCTATGATAAAATCATCTGCATACCGGACGTACTTGATTTCTTTGTCCGTCTGTGATTTACAGGGGGTTTTCAAAAGCTGGGAACGGAGTTTCTTTAATTCTTTCAACAATCTTTCTTTTTCCGCCATGTTGCCAGCTTCCTCTGCCTTTTTGATTTTCTGCTTCACTCTCGTCATTCTGCCCGACAGTCTGGAATATTCCGCTGTGATACGGCTTTTGTACAGTTTTTGGAAGCCTTTGCTCAATTCTGCCACATATAAATCCAGCTCATGCAGGTAGATATTTGCAAGAATCGGTGAAATGATGCCGCCCTGCGGACAGCCGCTGTATGTGTTATGGTAAACAAAATCATCCAGATAACCTGCTTTCAGAAACTTGTGTATCAGTTTCATCAGCCTTGCATCTTTGATTTTCTTCTGGATGCACCGTATCAGGACTTCATGGTTGATGTTGTCAAAACAGCCTTTTATGTCCCCTTCAATAAACCATCTTGTGCCGTTCAGGTTATACCGTGCGTAACAGAGTGCGGTATGGCAGCTTTTTCCCGGTCGGAATCCATGTGAGGTTTCCGAAAATATCGGTTCATAAACAGCTTCCAGCACCATGCGCAATACTTCCTGTACCAGCTTGTCACTAAAAGAAGGGATTCCCAATGGGCGGCGTTTGCCATTCGGCTTTTTTAGGTAAATTCTGCGTGACGGTTTTGGGCAGTAACTTTCATCTGCCAGAGAAGCAATCAGTTTTTCAACTTTTGCTTCACTGAAACCGTCTGCCGTGTCCCTGTCAATCCCTTCGGTTGCCGCACCATTATTGGAATATAATTTCTGGTAAGCGATAAAATATAAATCCGGCCGGAGTAAATACCGGTAGAGCCTTGTAAACACTTCTTCTTTGTTCTTTTCAGAGTTTTCCTTCATTCTCTCCAAAATTTCAATCGTTGGTTTCATTTGAGGTTTTCCTCCCTAATCAATTTTACATTTTGGCACACAATAACTGCTTCCCTTCGCCATGTGAGCGGGTTTCCCGCATCTGTTTTTACAGCCTTCCCTGTCAGTTCAGGGTTCCCGGACTACTATGGAAGCTCCGTTGCCTTGCAGGATATTCAGTGTCATCTTTCTTGTCGGAGACTTGAAATTTCTCACCTTACGGCATTACACATAGCCCTTTCGGACATTCCTGTTTAGGCAATCCCCAGTTTGCGTGAATAGTTGGTTGCAGATTGTCGGACGTGTGCTTTCGTTTCTTTACCACTGGTTCTCCAGCATGTTTTATAGCATTTGGGATAACCAGTTATACGAACAAAATATATAACTGCGCTATGCCAGAGGTTACAGACACATTGCCTCTGCCCTATCGAAAAGGGAACTCGAAACTCACATTTAAAAAATACATTTTCAGCCTCATATCTGCTTAACATTGCGGTTCAGTCGCACCAAGGTGTCTTCAGGTGACTTGCCGCTTTCCTGCCATGCTATTGTTCCGTTCAGCTTTCGCCTTTCGGTTAGACAGGTTGTTTCCTGCGTTATCCTACAGGGTAGTACCAAATCTACTTCTATTCACGCCCTTGCTGGGCGCACCTGCTCCTCAATTTTCATTTTCTGAATGTCGGTGAGCGCACGTTTTATCATCTTGATTGCTTCCACCGGATCAATGGTCTGCATGTGCATGGTAAGGGTGAGGTTGTCATCAATATCCAGCAGCTTCTTAACCATCTCGTCCGTAAACTTCGGCGCAATCATGTCAAGGTAAGACACGCTCCCGTAAATGCTGCCGGACTTAAAGCGGCTCGGATAGCGGAAGTCAAACCCCGGCGGCGCAATGTAATCTTTGACCGACTTCCCGGATTCCGACAGCTCCTTAAACGAAAACCGGAAAGGCTCCATTGTACCCTGATTGAAATACTCATGCAGGATACGCAGCCTTTCCTTCCCGTCAAGACCTCTGGCGTTTGTGCCGATATTGTTTAAATTGTGTACCACGTCCTTCTCGATATTGCTTAACTTGCTCTTTGCTTCCCTGTACCCGGCACTTTCCACACCGAAAATCAGATATTTCGATTTGATGATGCCATTGTTGCCCTTTGCCGACTGGTGCTTTAACATCTGCGTGTACTCGTCACGAATATCGTCAAACGCATCACCCTGTAAGGAAATGTCGAACTGCTCCGCAAGAGCCTGCTCGCTGACCTGCCTGTTAAATAAGAATAACTGGAATTTTATAGACGGATCGAAATAGTTAATCAGCTTGCTGTATTCCTCCAGAATATCCGCCTGATCCTCCACCTCCAGCAAGTCATAGTTGATGTCAAAAAACTCCACCATTTTCGTGTAATAACTGTCCGCCACCTGACAGATGCCGTCCCGGTACATTTTTTTGAATGTAATGGTTTTCTGTGCGGTGTCCGGCTTCGCCTGCTCCTTGCTGTTCCCGGCAAGCGCACGTTTCAGCTCCGCAAGGCGTTTCTTTTCCGATAAGGTCAGTCCCGCCTTTTCCGGCGTCTGTCTATTTTTTCCCGGCTTCTGCTTTTCCGCTTCTGCCTTTTGCTTTTTCTTCAAGGAAACATACCTCCCTCCTTATTTTTTCCCGTTCCTCCAACTGCTTGTAGAGGTTTTCCGATTTATACGGTCTGATTCCCGGCGTGAGTACCTTCTGCCGGAGCATGAAGTATAAAATCTTCTCTGCCGGGAAACCGTCTTTTTCATACATTGCCAAAAAGAAGAATGGCAGCATTGCGCCCACCATGATAAGCGCCGCCCCCTGTGTCCCCAATACCCCTTTGGTAAGGAAATATAAAGGCACTCCCACAAGTGCAGCCCCCGAAAAGCAGATAATCTGCCTTTTGGTGAGGTTCAACGCCACTTTTGTCTTGATTCCACTCAGGTCTTTTGGCACTGGTACGGATATTGCCATAGTCTGCTCCTTTCGTGGGAAATGCCCGCCAAGCACAGTATTTTTGTACTCAATGGGCATTGAAAATTGATTTCGATAATGAGCCTGTCTTGAATAAGCTGAAACAGAGGATTACGGTATATGCCGCAACCGACCACAATGCGCTGTGCAGGTTGCCTGCCACTGCCACGCTTGCCACAAGCACAGCATAGATCGCCACGCACACCATGATGAAGAACCCCTGAAAGGCAAGTGCGACAAGCCCTTTTAAATAATTCGTCCCGATTGTACCCCATTCCCGGTTGGTGACTGTCGCTGCCGGGATTGGGGCAACTGACACATAAAGGTATATTTCAATCATGCGCCCGTATAGAATGACGGTGATGAGGACGGACATGATTTTCATACATAAGCTGATGACCATAGTTTCCAGACCAAGACCGATAAGCTCCCCTATCCCCATTGTATCAATCTGGTTGTTGAACATGGTGGTAAGGGTAGCCTGTACGTCAAGGCTTGTGGAGCCGGATATGGAAGATGCCGCTTGCGTCACCACATGGCTTCCCACATCAAACACCGCCATGACTATATCAAAGGTCTTGGAAAGCAGCATGACAGCGATACAAGCCTTAAATAAAAAACGGAAGAACAGGCTTGTATCAAAGTCATGCATATTGTTTTTGTCGATTACCATTGTTATCAGCTCATAGATCAGCACAAAACTGATTATCATGCCTGCTATGGGGACTACCACGTTTTCCGAAAGCGTCCGTATCATGCTGAATATTCCGGCGTTCCAAGTGCTTGGCGTCTTGCTGACCTCCCCCGCAATCGTGCCGACCTTATCATTGACATCGGAAAACATGGTATCAAGGTTATTAAGCACCCACCCTTGCAGCATCTCCTTTATGAAATCAGTGATTTTGTCTATGATGCCGCCCATTTATCTTATGAAAACAGGCTGGAGAGCTGTGGAATCACCGTCTGCGCCACAATGATAATGCCCCCTCCACTCATAAGCTGCTTGATTCCCTGTGATTTTGCGCCCGATTGCGATAGGTAAGCCTACAGTTTCAAATGTTTCCGGCTTTTCCCCCGCTTAGCACCGTGCATGCGACTTTCACCGCACACGGCGCCCCATCGAATTTAGAAATTTTACGTTTTAAACATAACTTACACACTTCGTTACAGCATTAAAAGATTGGTTATGCGATTACAGACGTTCCCGCCAGTTTTCGCAGTTTATTCAGTTTTTCCAGTTGCTTTTTGTTCAGTTGGAGTTCATTTAGGTACTTCTGGATTGTTTCTCCCAAAGTGGCATGGATTAAGATATGTACTGCTTCGGTTACAAGAACAAGGTTGCCATATTCATCTGTACCGCCGTTTTCAAGCGGCACTTTATGGTGACAGCGAATGTCATGAGGCATAAGGTCAATGCCAGTTACGGCACACCTCCCATATTGAGCCGCAAACAGCGAAATCCGATTGTCTGCAAACTCAATCGTTTTATCCAACACAGGGTTTTGCATGAGCCATATCATCGTATCGGTATTGATACCAAGATTTTTATGGATTTCTGCCCGTCCCTCCGATGTATACCGATTGACGGTTTTCTTTTTGTGCTGGGCGTTTCTTGTTTGGACATATCCCATTGGAATGAGAGGGTGTCCGTTCAGAAACCTTAGCTGTTTACTCTTGCCATACCGTTCCTTGATAAATCCACGTTCCAGTTTTCCTTTTGGTGTCAATTCCCGCAGTCTGTTTGCCATTTGCAGTTTCAGTCCATAGGACAGCTTTGGAAAATCTACGCTGATGTGTGTTGCCAGACGGTAATAATTGTGCAGTCCGGCAACCACGGAATTGTATTGCTGAATGGCGATGTATTGCGCCCGGTCATCTGCCGGATTCTGTATCGCCCGGATAGCGGCAGATATTTTTCCCTTTGCCTGCTTTATGGCTTTATCGCTCATGTGTGAACAGACCACGTATTTTTTCCCTTTGGGGTAGACTTTCATCTTGAATCCCAAAAACTCCGAATACCGCTGTTTTAGATTGATGACTTTAGACTTTTCCGGGCTGATTTCCAGCCCGAGCCGGTCTTTTAGCCATAGCCGCGTTGCTTCAAACGCCTTTTCAGCGTCCTGCCGGCTCCGGCAAAAGATTTTGAAGTCGTCAGCGTACCTCACGATGTACATTTCTTTGAGTCTGCTCCGCCTGAGCGCCCGGTAGGTGTGACTTTTAATATCTGTACCGTGGGCGTTCTGCCGGGTTTTGTACTCGTAATGGGTAGGCATTTCCTCCCACTGGGAAGTCACCCACCAGTCAAGCTCATTCAGCACTATGTTGGAGAGCAGTGGCGACAAAATGCCGCCCTGCGGCGTTCCTTTGGTTGGAGTTGTCCTCGTTCCATCTGGAAGTACCACCTGTGCCTTTAACATCTGCTTGACGATACACAACAGCTTTTTGTCCCGGATACCCATTTCCCACATCTGCCTTATCAGCTTGCCGTGGCTTACATTATCAAAGAAACCACGAATATCAATATCCACCGCATAATGCAAGTGCTGTACCTGCATGAGCCGACAGCATTGTGCTATGGCGTGTTCCGTAGAGCGGTTCGGACGGAAGCCGTTGGAACGCTCATGGAACTTTGCTTCACAGATTGGTTCAAGCACTTGTAAAATACATTGCTGCACTATGCGGTCAACAATTGTAGGAATCCCCAGCGGTCTTGTTTTTCCGTTGGGTTTGGGGATTTCCACCCGTTTCACCGGGCGGGGAGTGTACCAACTGAACTGTTTTTGAATAAGCCGGACGTATTGTTCCTCACGAAGTGCGGCAAGGTCTTTGATTGTCCGCTTATCCACGCCGGGAGTACCGCTTCCTTTGTTGCCCTTAATTGTCCGATATGCCAGTTTGATGTTTTCCTCACTTGCAATCAGGCGCATGAGGTTCTGAAAGGTCTTGCCGTTCAGGCTGTCAGCATACAGACTGTCAAAGATGCTTTGCAGGTCGTAATACTCCGTATAGCGGATTTTGCTTTGTTTTGGTTTGCGCTTTTGCTGCTCCGAAGTCAACACAGGCACCCACCCCTTTCGGTTAGGATTTTCTTTGTCATACTCGAAGCTGTGTTTGTTATGTTTTCAGTTTTTGTTTCTAAATCCGACTGGTGGCTATCCCTCCACGGGCTTTTTATTCCCGCTTCACAGGTACTGTGCCACCACTTTCGCCGGGATTAAGATAAGTTATAGCGATAGTGGAATATCATAACTGATATACCAGCATTTCCTGCTGGTTTTCGCTTTTCCTCATCAGCGTGACATCAGCCTGCAACAGCTTTATCATTCACGTCCCGGTTTACCACGTTCCAACAATCCTATCATTGAATACTTTTAGGTGCTTCCTCTAAGCCTGTGCCCAATTCAAAGAATCTTACCGCCTGTAACGGTATGTGGACGTTCATAACAACCAATCTTACTAATCCACGGACACCCCAATTTAATGGGGAAATGCCTTTCGACAAATCCAAACGTTTAGACCCGTACATTCGGAAGTACGCCAGTATTTTCATACATTCTCACCATGAGTATCCGACACCCGGCATATAGGTGACGCCGCCCACCTCTGGACAGGTTTCGTGCGGTAAAAAAATCCCGCTTACGGTCACTCTCTGCCGACTTCACCGAGCTTTTGACGGTTAGGCAGTTGCATACCGCCGCCAATCGGAGTATCAGTGTGGGCGTTTCAAGGCGTTACCCTATCATTCCACCCATCGGATTGTCAGTTCTCCTAAGATTTCAGGCTATTTAGCCTTTCGACTTAGTGCGTAACCTTTTCAGTTACGAACGTGTCGCACGGTTGTCATTGCCGTAACCTTCCAGAAGGTTGATCACGCCCCATGCGCCGAGGCCGGCACCCAAAGCAATAACCAGGATTTTCAGGGTATCAATCGCACTTGTAAAAAAAGCCATAAATGTTGTCCTCCTTTAATTTAAGAAATCATGTTTTTGTGTTGTGGCCGTATCAGGCCGGAAACGAAAAAACGCCCCTGTGCTTTAAGAAAATCTGCATAAAGCACAGGGGCGGCATGTTCCAGGTCATACCTGGAAAGTATTCAGTTGTCAGGGAGGGGCGCGAATCCTCAATAGGACCTCCTTCCGGTGAAAAAAAGCCTGCCAAAGCCAGAAACTTTAACAGGCAGCTACATCATCCTGCAGCCGGAGCCTCCAGATCCTCCGCTGTGACCTCATAATTGCGGTACAGCTCGCCGGGACGCACCGGCATTTTCGTAGATAAAAATTTCTCAATGTCAAAAGCGTTCTTCTCATTGAAATCGGAAAGCAGCCGGTAATTTGGGTGTCTGGTAATATCGTATTTCCGGGAGAGGAAAGGGCGCACGCCCCTGATCTGCAGCAGACATTTCCCGCCGTCCATCACGGCCAGCTCGTCCACCGACATCAAATCTTTGCCACATTGTCAAGTGAATACTTCACTCTTTTGGATTTTTGTTTATTATAATATGATTGTGAAAGCTGTCGATCTGCTGTCCTCTCCCTCCCTTATTAGGCGTTCCCCTGAATATCCATTATTCAAACAAAGCAGAGCCGCCACTACAAGAAACACAAGCTACGGGGTATTAAAACCAGCCTTGCTCTGCTCGGTATTAGCTTGCTGTGCAGCAGAGCTACAGAGAATTAAACCTTATTTGGGATTAAGGTGGACAGAGAAGATAAATCGTTAAGAGAGGTTTAAGGACGTTTGCTACACTTAAGAAGCATTTCACAACAAATAGGTTGTTTAAATGATTTAGACAAACTATAATATCTGTTATTTCTATGATAACAAGGAGGTAATTTATGAAACTAAAAAAAGTAATGATATTACTCGGTACTGTCTGTATATTGAATACAATGGTTACAGGATGTGGTTCCGGTTCTATTGCTAAGACAGAAGAAAACCAGACAGACGAAGCATTATTAGAGGAATTAAATGATGCGCCGTCAAAAGAGATTGATGGAAACACGGATGGACTGCAGGAAAATACAGCAGGTAAATGGCAGGTACTAGAGCCGGATGTCGCTGCTGCTGTTGATGCGGATTTTCTGGGTAAGGTCTGGAAGATTGAAGAAGACTCATTTTTCATTGCCGAAAAGAAAGTAAAAATTCTTGATGACGGTTCCTTATCATACAGTTCTCCAAGCTCCAATGCCGATCTCCCTGATTCTCAGTTGATTCATGTGATTTTGGAAGATGATACCCGTTTTTATTTAAAAACCACTGATGGAAATGGAGAAAGCTATGAGGACACAAAGGCTGAATTTCAGGACTTGAAGGTACATATGTCTGTTGAAATGAAGGGCAGCTTTAAAAATGATAAATTTTATGCCAAGGAAATACGATTCTTTTAGAAAGTGATGGGAAAGATTATGAAAAGGAAATTGATACTGATGTTTATGATAGCTTTAACTATGGGGATGATCGGATGCTCATCGGAACAAAAAAAGGATGAAATATCTGTGGAGAATGATTCCCCGAAAGAAACGGTTCAGGAAGAAGTAGCAGATGTAAAAACTGTAGATGCAAAAACTACAGAAACAGAAGCAAAAGTTACAGAATCGTCAAAGTCAGAGATTACAGAAGAAACCAAAAAAACCACTTCGGAAGCCGAAGAAATTCCGCTCGAAGAAATCCCGGTCGAAGAAATCCCAGCGGGCGATCCCATAGCAGGAATTATTGAAAAGTATGAAGAAAACATACTTACACTCAGGACTCCGGAGGACGATATGCTCTATTATTTTTTTATGGAAAATACCCCGATATTAGAAGGGTATTCCACGGAAAGTGCCCATGAGGCAAAAGGAGGTTCCACGATTGCTGTGGGCGATAAAGTTGAGATCAGTTACCGGGGGACACTTGATGATGAAGAACATCCAACTCAAGCTGTGAAAATTGTAATAATCACAGGTGAATAATTTTGCAAAATTATTGTGTATTCACGGTTAAATCCAAAAGAAGCTGCAAAAAAACAGCGCCAATGCACAGGAGGAATACGGAATGCAGCGCGATCCCGGTTCATTTTTCGGTTAACACTCACATGCCTGCTTTTGCAGCCATGCGATCTATGGTGCCTCCCATGAGGCCACCCCTTGAAATAAATAAAACCCGTAAACACTGATGTCTACGGGCTTTCCCTAACTCCCCGAGTAGGGCTCGAACCTACAACAACTCGGTTAACAGCCGAGTGCTCTA
>OFGQ01002038.1_pt1 | contig 12198 bp, 9 predicted proteins | sample 1521791 | NCBI WGS metagenome assembly OFGQ01 (sample SAMEA3504116, study PRJEB24116) | mouse gut metagenome | biome: mouse gut; feature: mouse-associated habitat; material: faeces | place: Denmark | collected 2011 | reverse complement strand
TCGAACCGCGTATATCCATAGGTAACCGCAACATATCCGATTCCCCCGGCTCCGAAGCTTCCGGCAAGAGCCGTCATGGAAATGATAATCACCACCGCATTGGTAAAGGCGCGTACCAGCGAAGGCATGGTTTCCGGCACCATGATAGTAAATAAAATCCGCATATTGCCGCTTCCCATAGCCTTGGCGGCTTCAATTTTTCCCTTGTCAAGCTCTAACAGGCTGCTCTCCACAAGCCTTGCAAAAAGCGGCACGCAGCTCGCCACCAGAGAAATGATGCAGGCGTTGGAGCCGTAGGATTTACCCACCAGCGCTCTTGCCACCGGCAGCATCACGATAATAATGATGACCTGCGGCAATGAACGGAAGCAGTTGATAACGGCGCTTAAAACGGTATGTACTGCTTTGCAGGGCATTAGCCCTTCCTTGCTCGTCATCACCAGCACCAGCCCCAGAATCACCCCGAACACCAGCACAAACACGGAGGATACGGCCACCATATACATGGTTTCGCTGATGGCTGGCAGCACCCGCTCCCAGACCTCTGCGCTGAAAGCATTTTTCAGCACTTCCCAAAAAGAATATTTATATAAACTCATTCCGCTTCCTCCTGCCAGTAATCGCTTCTGAATTTGTTGTAAACGCCAATAAAGTTTTTGGCAGTTTCACACTGTGGATGCTGGAAAATGTCTTTCACCATTCCCTGTTCCAGCAGCTTCCCGTTCTCCATAACCGCCATCCTGTGGCAGGTATACTTGATAACCTCCAGCTCGTGGGTAATCAGGATAATCGTCAGCCCCAGCTTCTGATTGATTTCCTTCAAAAGGTCCAGCACGGAAAGAGTCGTCTGCGGGTCTAACGCGCTTGTGGCTTCGTCCGATAAAAGCACGTCCGGATGATTGGCCAGCGCTCTGGCGATTCCCACCCGCTGCTTCTGCCCGCCGGAGAGTTCTCCCGGATAAGCGTCTCTTTTTTCCGACAGACCCACCAGTGTCAGCATTTCATCCACCCTTTCGCGCACTTCCTTTGCCGCCATTCCCGCCATCTTAAGCGGATAAGCGATATTCTGCGTCACCGTCATGGAGTCAAACAGGTTAAACTGCTGAAATATCATGCCGATTTTTCTCCTCTGCCTGTTTAACTCCGCCTTTCCAAGAGAAGTGATTTCCTTATCCCCAATCCGCACGCTCCCGCTGTCCGGCTCCTCCAGACGGTTGATGCATCTGACCAAAGTGGATTTCCCGGCTCCGCTGAATCCCACAATTCCGTAGATATCGCCTTTTCCTACGGAGAGGTCGATTCCCCTTAAAACCTCAATGTCCTGCTTTTTGGTGTGGAATGTTTTGTAAAGCTGCTTTACTTCTATAAATTTTTCGTCCATGCGAATTCCTTTCAGGCAGTCTGCTTTGCCTGCCTCTTTTGATTCCCCTTGCCTGCTGCAAAGCTGTCGGCTTATCCGGCTTTGGCACGGCTACATTATACTAAAAAGAGAAGCGGTTTACAAGGCTGCTTCTCTTTCCAGACAGATTTTCTGAAATTTTGCTTCAAATGGTCATATTCCTTTAAAGTAAAAATACAATCCCCAATCCTGGTCGTTGGCATAGGGGTCGTAAAATTCCCCTTCCCTGCCGTTTACCTTAAACGGATAAATATATGCGCAGGATGCCCTTCCGTCCGCAAAAATCATCGGCAGCACCGCCCTTCTTGAATTTTCCGCCCTCTCCAGATAATCGCTGTTTCCGGTAAGTCTTCCGTACAGCTCAAACACATTTCCGGTAAGCGCGCTCCAGTAATGAGGGAAGGTGTCCCCAAAATATCTTCTTTTCCCAAACCAGTACCCGTCCCAATGCCGGATTGCCGCTTCATAGAGATGGTAGTCCGGCTGCATTCCGTTAAAAAGCTCCAGAACCTGTATCTGGCGCTTTGCCGCCGTTAAATATTTCTCTTCCTTTGTCAGCGCATACACGGACAGCAGAATATCCGCCGCCGGGGCGACAATGCTTTGCTCATAATTGACTTCGCTTGCCGGATAGCAGATATCCCGCTCACAGAGCCTGTCGGCATGTTCCCTGTAAAGAATGCACAGCTCCTCCCTTTCCGTTTCCATTCCTGCGCGGGCAAGCTCTCCGTCCAGCAGCAGAACCGGCAGGTCTATGGGGTAAAAGTCTTTTCCGCCCTCCTCATAAAACCGCTTCACAATCCGGCAGGCACACAGCAAATCTCCCTCATCCTTCCGCAGCCTGTACTGCTCTGTAAAGAACGTGGCTGCCCAGGGCGCGTTGTACAGACGCTTATAGCCATCGTCCCTGCCCATATCGTTATAAACCTTTCCGGTGTCCGAATCCACCAGCTCCCGGAGCACATACTCCCTGTATTCATCAAGACTGTCCCGAAGCAGAGGATTCTCCTCTCCGCTTTGGCATGACAGACAGCGGGTGAGTAAAACCCCCATCCCGATTCTCTCCCTGCCGCCGTTATAATCATTCTCCGGCCTGTAGATGCACCTCTCCTCCTCATTGTCATAAGCCAGATAAGCGCCCTCCAGCTCCCTGATACCGCCATGGTACTGCTGATGCGCCGCCAAAAACATACAACGATTTTTTGCCAGCTCCCCCGGCTCCTCCTGCACATAAGTCCTGCACCATGTCCTTACGCCATCCGCCTGAATCTCAAATACCTTTTCCCCAGTCTCCTGCGCCGTATATTCCAGCCGGTATTCCCCGTTTACTTCCGGCAGCTTTCTTCCGTCCACCGTAACCCGGCCTGCCGCAAACGCCGGACATACACGGAGCACATTTTTTTCACCGGGGAACAGCACATACCGGTCAGCCTTCACCGCCACAAAATGCGGGCAGTACTGCGGAAGCTTCCTGAAGAAATCCTCCTTCCCCTCATGACGGAAAATGACCCACTCAAGCGTTACACTCTCCCCGGCTTTCATTTCCATTGGCGAAGGGTGGAGCAGAAAACATCCCCTGTCATTGCTCTGGCTTACCAGATTGCGCTCTATGCTGTAGCCTGAAAGACTTCCTTTCGTAAGCACCATCCCCAGATGAGGCGCCTGCCCGCCCATGCGCAGGGCACAGATATAGCTGATATCCCCGCCGCAGAAAATGTGGGTGTGGCAGCGCTGCTCCATACATATCTTACTGCTCTCATACTTGTCAACCAGCGGAAACGCAATGCTGACAGAGGTCTTATCGGTAAAATAGGGCTTTCTCCCCGGATTGGATATCGTTACCTTTGTATAAACCTTATCCCCCTCTCTCCTGCTTGTTGCCAGACCGCGTAATTCCTTCGGGCACTTCACCTCTCCGTATGCAAAATCCTCTCTCAGCCAGTTCATCCCATATGGGTCATTGCTAAATATTAATTCTTTCACTTTAACCATCCTTCCTTGTTTTGCGGCAATTCAATGCAAAATCCGCACCTGTTCCTAACCATTATAAAATGCCTGACCTGTTTCTTCTACTCTTTCACCCCGCCAAGCGTAATCCCCGTCACAAAATATTTCTGCAGAAACGGATAAATACACAGTACCGGTATCATGGAAATAAAAATCTTTGCCGCATTCATGGTGGTATTCGACATCATGGACGCCTGCTTAATCTGCTCCGCCGTCATAGTGGAAGTATCCACCTGAAAAATCAACTGCTTTATGTAAGTCTGCAGGGGATAATATTTCTCCCCGGTGGATAAAACCAGTCCCTGAAAGAAATCATTCCAGTGGGTCACGATGGTAAACAGGGCAATCGTGGCAATGACAGGCTTTGATAAGGGCACAATGATATGCGTCAGGATATACCATGCGCCCGCTCCGTCCACCATGGCCGCCTCCTCCAGTTCCTTCGGGATATCCTGAAAAAAGTTCACCATCAGTATCAGGTTGAATACCGGAATACCGCCGCAGACCGCCAGCCCCAGGATATTGTTTATCAGCCCGTAGTTTTTCATGACCATATACCATGGAATCGTGCCGCCGGAAAACAGCATGCAGAATACAAATATCCACAGGATAATATTTCTGGGAGCAAATTCCTGTTTGCTTTTGGCAAGCGGGTACGCCGCCATTGTCAGCGTCGGAATCGTAATCAAAAGCGCAACGACAACTCGCTTCACAGACACAAAAAAGGATACAAAGAATGCGCTTTCTCCCATAATCTCCTGATAGGCCTTTACTGTAAACCCTACGGGCCAGAAGGATACCAGCCCCGCCTCCGCCGCCTCCTTGGAGCTGAAAGACACCGCCAGATTATATAAAAGGGGAAGCAGACAGCTTAGCGCCAGTATTACAAGAATTATCACAAAAACCGCCTGTACGGCGTAATGTCCGGCTGTTTTTTTCTCTACCATAATTTTATTCACCTCGTTTTCCTGTTTAAAAAATCCTGTAATTTGCTTTCTTATATGCAATTGCATAGGACAGGGATATCAGCAAAAATCCCACCACTGATTTTAAGAGCCCCACCGCCGTTGCCAGTGAATACTGCAGGTCATTAAGGCCTACCCGGTATACCCATGTGTCGATAATATCCCCCGTGGAATAAACCGCCTGATTATAGATATTGTATATCTGGTCAAATCCTGCGTTCAGGATATTGCCAAGGGCAAGAATCGTCATCAGGACAATAATGGGCTTTAATCCCGGCAGCGTAATATGCCACATCCGCTGCCATCTGCTGGCGCCGTCAATAGCCGCCGCTTCATACAAAGAAGGGCTGATTCCTGTCAAAGCCGCCAGATACACCACGGCATTAAATCCAAACTCTTTCCACACATCCGTTCCAATTGCCAGGGTACGGAACAGGGAGGATATCCTGAAAAAGGCAATCCGCTCCGCCCCAAACGCGGAAAGCACCATATTGACCGGCCCGTACAGGCCAAACACATCCAGCAAAATACCGCCCATGATTACCCAGGAAATAAAGTGCGGGAGATACACAATCGTCTGGACACATCTCTTAAAAAACACATTTTTTATTTCATTGAGCAGCAGTGCAAAAATTACCGGTACAAGAACATTCAAAAGCAGTTTCCCCACCGCAATAACAATGGTATTTATAAAAATCTGGGAAACGTCCTTCATCTGAAACATATACTCAAAATTTTCAAGCCCAACAAATTTTGAATGGAGCATCCCTTTTCCGGGATTGAAATCCTGAAAAGCCATGACAATCCCGAACATGGGAACGATATTAATCAGTACCATCCAGAGCAGCGCCGGCAAAACCATAATCCAGTATGCCCCCGCTCTTGAACGCAAAACACTTGCTTTCTTACCCAATTTTCATTCCTCCTTGTATAAAACAGGGTGTCTGAAATGCTATCGGACATTCCAGGCACCCTGTAATTTAAATTTCTGGCAGTGAAAAGTTTCTATTTGCCGTCAGCAATCGCCTGTACCTCTGCCGTAATCTCATCTCCGCCTTCTGCTTTCCACTCTTCCACAAAGGTATCGAACGCGTCAATCGGTTCTTCACCAATAATAATCTTCAGGAAAGTCTCGTTCTCTTTTTTCTCCAGATTCGTCCACTTTTTCTCCATGGTTTCCGTCTGCGTATAAGTCACGCTGTAGATTTTATTCACAATGCCTGCGTCTGCGGCATCCTCTACCGCGGCGGAACCCATCAGCAGGGAATATACTCTGCCGAATACCGTATGCTCCACATCCCATTTTTCAATCCCCATATCATCATAGGGCGCTTCCAGACACTGGCTTACCGAACTTAAATCGCTTTCCAGAAGCTTGTAATTTACAGGGTCAAAAGCCTCCACTTCTTCCCCGTTCATCTCCGCCCGCAGAGCACGCACGGATACAGAGTTTTCATCAAGGGGTGTGATAACCACGCGCCCCGGATAATAACCGGCATCTAACGTTGTCTCCTCCTGGAACTTGCCTTCGTTTACCCTCAGATAATTGTTCAGCAGAATTGCAACCTCCGGATGCTCATATCCCTTACGTACCGCACAGTAGGAACCGCCTACGCCTCCCAACTTCGGATACCACTGTCCGTCTGCTGCCAGCGGCGCCGCATAGGCCTTCCATTCCATGGCCGGGTCATTTGCGATACCGTCCTTCACGTTATATCCATGCCACCATGGGGAGAAAAGAATCCCGACTTTGCCGCTCTTCCATGCTTCGTCCGCGTCTTTCCTTACTCCCAGCTCCTGGTCGAGATAACCCTCCTGATACATCTTGTTCAGCTCCGCAAGCGCCTCTTTTGTCTGTGCCGTTGTGGAACCGTACTCTACCTTTCCGTCCTCGCCCTGAATCCAGAAACCCGGATAAGACTGAAACGCCTGGAAAATGCCGTCCAGATTGTTCAGGTTATTGATGGAAAGGAAGGTATTGTATACCTTTCCGTTCACAGTCGGCCCTACAATACCGATGGTATTCTCACCGCCCATTTTGTTATCGACGAACGCTTTCGCCACCGTCTCCAGCTCTTCAATGGTTGTGGGCGCTTCCAGATTCAGAGCATCCAGCCAGTCCTGCCTAATCCACATCAGGGCGTATCCGTCCGCTTCCACCTGAACATTCGGCAGTCCCAGCAATTTCCCATCATAAGACGCATTTTCAATTGCCTTGCCGCCTGTGGAATCCACATTCTGCTTGATAATATCGCAGGCATAAGTATCATAATAAGGCGTCAAATCTTCCAGCATATCTGACTGAGCCAGCTTACGAAACTGCTGTTCGTTTACCACAAGGATATCCGGCAGGTCATTGGAGGCGATGGCCAGATTCATCTTCTCATTGAAATCAGAAGAGGCCGACGACCATTTTACGGAAATATCCACGTTCAGGTTTTCCTTGATAAATCTTGTGTAATAGTTATCTGTGGCCGTATCTCCCTCGGGCATGGTAATTGTCGGGTTGATAGACTGCACAATCTCAACGGTCACCGGTTCTGCGTATTTTCCAAACGGAGAAGGATTCCCGTTTTCGTCCACGGGTAAATTATCTCCTCCGGCCTGCCCGGCATCCGTACTGCCGTTTTCGGCGTTCCCGGTTCCCTCCGATACGCCTGCTCCATCTTCTTTAGCGCCGTCCCCGGAATTACCGCATCCTGCCAGCATCCCTATAGTCAGCCCACATGCCAGAAACAGGCTTAAAATTCGTTTCTTCTTCATACTTCCCTTATCTCCCTTTCTGTTTTTTACCGTCCGGATATTCTGCATCTGTACCATCCGTCAGTTGATAAATCGATTATATCGATTCCGTCCGGAAAGTTGGACTGATTATTCTCATGTATCAGTGGATTATTCTGCTGTATGAAATTATCCATATCATAATTGTCCACCTTTTTCGCAGGATTGTCCACCTTTTGACAATACCCGCAATATTGACAAGACTTCTGACCGAAATTTATAATAAAAAAGTAGAAACTGTCAGGAATTTTTCACAATCAATATGAGGTTGTTTTCATGAATAAATCCGGTTTGAAAAATATATCTTTAAAATCCAGAATATTTATATCCTTTTTCAGCATCCTTCTCCTGATGGCCGGCTCCTGCTTCTTTACCATCAGCCGCTTTATTACCCGTTTTACCGAAACACAGCTGAACGACGATTATGACAGTATCCTGTCAGAAACCTGTGATACCATGGAAAACCTGCTCTGGAACCTCACCCTCACATCAGGACAAATCCTGGATAATGAAGAGATACAAAGTACGCTGATGCTTTACCAGGACAGCCTCTCCCCCTATGAAAGACAGGTACATTATGCCGCTCTCCTTGATTCTGTTTCCCTGCTGACTCTTGCCAACACCGATATTTCCCTGCTTTATCTTTATGATAATGAGGCGCAGGATTTCATTTTCAGCAGCTTTCCGGTCAGCAAAAAGCAGATGGCACAGTCTCCTGTGCTCTATCAGAATACCGCATTCTCCTTCTGCGGGCCATGCAAAAGCCAGAGCAGCTACAACGGAAATCCCGTGCTGATTCTCAACCGGACAGAAACTCTGCCAAACGGGAAGTCGGTTGTCCTGTCCATCGAATCCGGTTTTTATTCCCTGCTTGCACCGCTGCGCCTTTCGGAACGCAAATCCGCCTTTCTTGTCATCACAAATTCATCCGGGGAACCGGTCTATACTACATTTGAAGAAGCCGGTACAGGGGTCATCGATATTCTGGAGGGAAATAGCAGCCACTACCGTTCCATGTCCAAATCCATGTCTCAGGGATGGGGTGTCCATATCATTATCCCGGAACATATTTATATCAAGGATTATTACCAGTCTCTCACCGATATACTGATAAGCATCCTCATCATCGCCGCCTTTGTGTCCCTGATTGCAGTCTATTTCTGGAAAAGCATTTATTCTCCGCTGCGGCTGTTCGACCGTCAGTTAGAGCTTCTTCTTTCGGAAGAAAGCAGTAATACGCAGCCCCATTCCTCCATCCCGGAATATGACTATCTTCTGCATAAAATCCAGTTGATGCAGAGACAGATACAGGAGATGATACGTCAGATTGTACAGCAGGAAAAGACCAATGCCAAAGTGCAGATTGAGAAACTCCGGGCACAGATTAATCCTCATTTTCTGTTAAATACGCTGAATACCGTTCACTGGATGGCGCTGATAAACGGGCAGGACAATATTGACGCCATCACCCAGTCCTTATCCCATCTTCTCAGCTACAACCTCGATAAGGAAAGCGTTGCCGCCAACCTTGAGAAAGAACTGGGCGCCCTGACTGAATACGTCCAGCTCCAAAAAGTACGCTATGATTTTCAATTCCGCATAGAAAGGCCCCCGTCAAACGACCTGAATTATCCCTGCCCGAAATTCTTATTGCAGCCGTTAGTTGAAAATGCGCTGGCTCATGGCTATCAGCCAGGCATGAATATTCTCATACGTATACAGGTTGATGATTCCATCCATCTGACCATAGCGGATACCGGTACGGGAATGGATGCCGGGATTCTGGCCGGAATAAACGGTCTTTATCCCCCGGCTGCGTCCCGGACAAAGCCAATGGCCTCCGGAACAGAAAAGGAGATTCCCAGATTTGGAATCGGTCTTTCCTACGTAGTAAACAGCCTGCATGATTTCTTCTCAGACAGTTTTCATTTTCATGTGGAAAGCTCTGAAAATCATGGAACTGTTGTTGCCATAAATTTTCCCAAACTGAAAGGCGATGACCGTCATGTTAAAAATACTGATTGTTGACGACGATGCCCTGACCCGGAAGGGAATCCGGATGCTCATGCCCTGGGCCAGACATCATATGGAAATCACAGGAGAAAGCGCAAACGGCAGGGAAGCCCTTGCCTTCCTTCAGGATAACAAAGTGGACCTGGTCCTCGTTGACCTTGATATGCCTGTCATGGACGGCATGACCTTTATCAGGACCGCCTCCGAATTGTATCCGGAATTAAACTATGTGGTGCTGACCATCCATACGGAATTTGAATATATCCAGAACGCCCTGCGCAGCGGCGCCATCGATTACATTGCAAAGACACAGTTTGATAAGGAAAACTTTGACCAGATACTCGACCGCATCCAGGCCAACATTATACGGAAAAATTCTGCCCTTGCCACTCCCTCCGGCATGAAATGGAAAGAAAGCAGGATTTTGTACCCCTCCATCTACGCTCTCGTCACTGTGGAGCTGGAAACGGACGAGCATATCTTTGAATTCTGGGAGCAAAACGGACTTTCCGATAGAAAAGATATCTATGAACTGATGGGCGGCGTATGGGTATTTACACAGCAGAAGGAATCCTTTGTCTTCCCCGACAGCTTTCCGGGTACCATGCTGCTTCGCATACTGGACGTCTCCGATATGACCTTCGCCCAGCTCGGGAAGCTGCTTCGCCGGTTTATGAACGACAGCTTCTTTTATGAATATCATCCCGGCAAAACCGTCCACGTCAAACATGCCTACGAGCTTTGTGAAGAAGAAACAATCCAGAATGCAGAAACCATCGAGCGGCTGAAACAGGAATGGCTGTCCTTAAACTGGGTATATGAAAATGAGCTGTTTGATAAAATCACCTTTGACCTGAAAAACAGCAGGCTGAAAACCTCCACCCTTTATCATCTGCTGCTTGCGCTGGAATCTGTCTGGAACAGCGCCTATTCGGAGCTTACCGGAGAGACGCTCTCCCTGCCCCCGGTTTTTCATAACTGGCAGGAAGTGGAGGACTGGCTGGTCCAGGTCTACAGGAGAACCGATTTTTTTCAGTCCCGGGCAAAATATTCCTCCAGTATCGTGCGCAGCATTTTGAATGTGAAAAGCTATGTTGATTCCCGTTACGACGAGCCAATGGATACCACCGAAGCCGCCCGAAACGCACAGATGAGTTATGGATATTTCAGCCGCTGCTTCCATGACATTGTCGGCGTATCCTTCATTGATTACTGCACTCAGGTACGTATGGAGCACGCAAAACAGCTGCTTGAAAACACGGATAAATCCATTCAGGAAATTGCTTTCAGCGTCGGATATAATGATGAAAAATATTTCAGCCGGACCTTTAAAAAGCTCACCGGTTTAATCCCCAGCGACTACAGGAAGGGCTGCAAATAAGCTGCAGCCCCCTCATCCGGCCGTCCAGCCTGTGATATGGATATAGTAATCGTCGCTTCCGTATCGTTTTCCGCTCTTGGTAGCGCAAACGCTGTTTTCTCCCGCCACCGCAATCCTCACCATATAGGTTCCCTGCGCCAGAAGCGGGGTGGTTCATTACCCTCCAATGAAAAAGGATATTATATCCTTTTTCCACAATTCTTCTATGCAAAAATCACAAGGACGCCTCGCTTTCCAGACAGATTTCCCGAGCTTTCTCATATCCCTGAACCGTCGTCCCCAGCCCTTCGCAGGCTTTTTCCAATGTGACCTTAAAAAAATTCATTGCGCTTTCAACGTCTTTTACAAGACGTCTGGCCTCGCCTTCTTTTCTGCCCTCTCTTCTACCTTCTTTTCTGCCTTCTCTTCTCCCCTGCTTCCTTCCTTCATTTCTTCCCTTCCGTTCATACTGGTCAAATAATTCGCACACTTTTATTTCGTCCTCCTCTCTGATTCCCTGTTCCTCAAGCCAGTCTTCAATACCGTCCACATCGGTATCTCCTGATAATACCTTTATCATTTTAATTAACGCCGCTTTATGTACCACCTTCCTGTCGGAACGATATCCGTTTCCTTCCGCAAGAAAATCTACCACTATCCGCATATCGCTCTCGAAAAGTTCTCTCGTCTCTTTCGGCAAACGGCGCATTTCAAAAACGTAAAGTTCCAGATTATCTACATATTTCCACTCTTTTTCTGAAATGCTTTTCTTTCTGAACATTTTACGGATGCTTCGATTGCTCCTCCATCTGGCTTCGCCCCAGTAAAGCACAAATTCTATCACCGGACAGGCATCCTTTATTTTCCCTTCGTACTGTTCCCGGTATATCCCGCCTGTGTAGCCTGCCTTACGGAGAAGCATCTTTCCGTCTGTCCGGCTCTGATTTGCAATAAGGTACATCAGATGGACTGCGCCGTCCGCAAATTTGTATTTACAGATATCCTCATACTGGTTCCGCAGCTTCTTTTTCCCCTGATAGACAGACTCCGTGGGGCCTGCCATTAAGCTGTCCTCATTTGCCACCTTTTCTCCCTGATACAAAAGTACGTTGATAACATCCGCCGCCACGTCGGGAAATGCAACAAATTCCTTTTCGACAATGTCTTTCTTTTCATTCGTTTCACTCATCCTTCCTCCTTTTCCGGCAGAGCTGCCGTATTATTAATAAGGAAAGGATGCTTTTATCCCTAAATCTTCTTCGGCTCCGCCAACATATATTTTCCGTGAAAATGCTGGCGATTTGCCAAAGATATTCTGCCTGACAGGATTCGTCATAGCGAATTGATTTTCACAATTTTTTATAACATCATCATATGATTTTTTCGAAATTTTGTCAATTATATTTTTAGAACATAAACCTGCTACTTTTATGCAGACGGTTCACTTTCCAGACAGATTTTCCTTGCCTCCTCGTAGCCGTGAACCGTTGTCCCCAATCCTTCGCAGGCTTTCTCCAATGTAACCCTGAAAAAATTCATTGCGCTTTCAACGTCTTTTACAAGGCGTCTGGCTTCGCCCTTTTCCATACCCAGCGCCTCGCCTTCTTTTCTTCCTTCTTTTCTTCCCTTCCGTTCATACTGGTCAAATAATTCGCACACTTTTATTTCGTCCT
>OFGQ01002034.1_pt1 | contig 12216 bp, 9 predicted proteins | sample 1521791 | NCBI WGS metagenome assembly OFGQ01 (sample SAMEA3504116, study PRJEB24116) | mouse gut metagenome | biome: mouse gut; feature: mouse-associated habitat; material: faeces | place: Denmark | collected 2011 | reverse complement strand
TTTTATCTGATTTTCAAGCGGTTCAAGCGTTTCTGCAAAAATTTCCATAGAAATAGTTACTTTTCACACCCACGCCAGTAATAGGCTTTTTAGAAAGTGTTGGTAAATGTGCTGAAATTAAAAAAAATTTTATCCACAGTAAATGATACATTTGAGGACAAAATGTTATTAACATTTTGTCCTCAGATATTTCTTGTGGATAACATTTCCTCTTTTCTGTTTTTCGTCTTAAACCCCCCTTCTCACATCTCTTTCTGCGTGGTTTAATATCCATTTGTCTTGAAAAATCAACAATTTATCCCTGGCAAAATGACGAATGCCAGATTTCATTCATTCGCTTTTTTTCCAGGTTTCTGCTATACTTTTTTTATTACAAGTGCGGAGGCAGCAATGAGTAAAGAAACATCACTTATAAAAAAATATGAATTACAGATTTCTAAATTGGAGAATGCTCTTAAAGAAGCAGAAAATGTAATCCGAATCCAGGAAAAATGTATTCGGACTTCGGAAGAGCTTCTTGAACAGAAAGAAGAATATATTTCCATGCTGACATTACAACTGGAAGAGACAATAGAATTAAGCAGAACGATGGCACAGGTATTAGATTCCCGCCCTAATTCATCAAAGGAGATTACAGATGAATCCATTTGAATATACAAGTGCATTACAGTACAAAGTGAAATCACTGGCACAGCAGATCGCCGAATTTAAATCCGGCGAGAGATACCAAAAATTAGAAGAAGAATATAAGAGTATTATTCGGAAACTTGAAAAAAATATCCGGGAATTAAAACAAGAATTAGCACAGGCACGTAAGGAGATCCGGTCTGTCCGTAATCAATGGATGGAAGCAAATGATGATCTTTACCACGAATGCCAAAAAGAACTTGACAGGAAAGACCGTCTCATTGCAAAGCTCAAAAAAGAGAATCTGGAAGTTGTTCGCCAGAGAGATGAAGCATTAGATAAATGCCGTGATATAAGACAGGAATTCTACAGGGTAGGGGCTGAACTGGAGGAAGAAAAAGGCCTGAACCAAAAACTGACTGCGCAGGTCAATATGGATTTTGAGAATTCATCCATCCCCTCTTCCCAGCAGAAACCCGGCAGGAAAAAAATCCCGAACAGCCGGGTAAAAACTGACCGGAAACCGGGCGGACAGCCAGGCCATGCCGGACACCGCAGGAAGCTCCATGCCGTAACAGAGACACATGAAATCCCTGCACCTGCAAAATACCTGGATAAAGAGAATTATTATGAGACGGGAAAAATCATTCGGAAACAGAAAGTGGTCATCCAGATGTCTGTAGCGGTCATGGAATATACGACAAAGGAATACCGTGACAAAAGAACCGGAGCCCGTGTACATGCTCCATTTCCAGAAGGATATATCAATGAAGTGAACTATGACGGGACGGTGAAGGCACTTGCCTTTCTCCTGAGCAATGAATGCAACGTATCCCATGGAAAAATAAGAAAGCTAATCTCAGAATTGACAAAAGGCGAGATCGAACTGTCCGACGGCATGATCAATGGTCTTACCAGGGAATTTTCAGCGAAAACAGCGGAAGAGAAAAAAGAGATTATAAAGAAACTAATGCAGTCTCCGGTCATGAATGCAGATTTTACAAACGCATCTGTAAATGGGCACAGTGCGCAGGTCCTTATACTTGCATCCCCGATTGCAGATGTGGCACTTTATATAGGCAGGGAGAAAAAAGGGCATAAAGGAATAGAAGGAACGCCGCTGGAGAATTATGTTGGGATTGTCTTGCATGACCATGACAAGACATTTTACCATTATGGAACAAAACATCAGGAGTGTACCCAGCATGACTGCCGCTATCTGATCGGCAGCGAGCAGAATGAGCCGCAGCTGGAATGGAACAAGGAGATGCACGGATTGTTCCAGGAGATGCTGCATTACCGAAATGGGTTGGGGGAGAAAGAACTTGATCCGATAATTGTTGAGGGATTCGAGAAAAGGTATGACGAAATCCTGAACAAGGCGGAGAAAGAATATCAGGATGAGCCGCCGACGGAGTATTATAGGGAAGGGTATAATCTATTTCTCCGGTTAAGGGAATATAAAGAAAGCGAATTATTGTTCCTGCATGACAAACGGGTTCCAGCCAATAATTCCCTATGTGAAAGATTGGCAAGAGTCTATAAACGAAAACAGAAGCAGGCAATTACTCTGCGGAGCCAAGAAAGTTTAAACGATATTTGTAATGGCTTAAGCATAGTCTATTTGTTACGCTCACAAAATGTAGATGTATATCAGAAGATATCAGAAATATATGAACGGAAACGCCCGCCCAAAATAAAACAGGAAAAGGTTGTTGCTAAAGCTTAACGCCAAAGCAGCAACCTTTTTTATTATACAGATGGCGTGGGTGTGAAATGTAACTTGGAAATTGAATACTTTTAGATTTTCATTTATCTTACTTGAAAACAAGAACAACAATGTGTAAAATTAACTAAGAAGATTATTTTACGAAGGAGCATTGTGATGAAAATGAAACATATTTCACTGGTATGGTGCGTGGTATTCTGCCTGCTGCTGGCAGCCTGTGGTAACAAAAAGGGCGCGCAGGAGGAGAACACACAGAAACAGGTTGAGTTGGATAGAGAGACTGGTAATGACAAAGAGGCAGCCCCGGAAGATGAAAAAGCGGATTCTGGCACAGAGGCCGACGGAGGGGGACTGCCCGCAGAACCGAGGTATGGTGCGCAGATTGAAGGTCAGTGCTTTGATGTGAATTTGAAGCCTTTAGGGGATGTGCGGTTTGTCTCCTATGAGCCGGACGCGGATAAAATACCTCTTCTGGATGCAGGGTTTGTGATTGAGACAGCCAAAAACGAGCACGGCAAAGATATTATGCTGCCTGGATGGACGGATGACAATATCCGTGAAAATTATAAGTTTGACAAGGTCCAAGCGGTGTCGTTTTCGGATATCGAATCAGACGGATATGACGATATTATCATAATCTGCGATTATCAGGTGATGGAAGGAAACACGGAAAAAGGGAGTTACACAGAAGTGCGCATCTACTCTGGAAGCGCGGACGGCACATTCACCTTGAACCGGGGACTGTCTGACAGCGCAAATGCCACATTGGGGGAGAAGACAATCGGCAGTGTTAAAGGTGTTTTGGGGAGCAGCAGGACAGCTTCATCAACGGCGTCAAAGTCATGGCAGGAGATATATATGGGTTATCTGAGTAACAATGCGGATGATGCAGAGGGCTATACCCTTATCTATCTCGATAGCGACAATGTGCCGGAGTTGGTTCAAGTCGGAAACTGTGAGGCTGCTGGATGCAAAATTATCAGTATCGCAGATGGGCAAATTCAGGAGACACAGCTTAAAAGGCTCAATTTTACCTATCTGGAGCGGGAGGGTCTGCTTTGCAATTCGGATGGGCTCATGGACAATTACTATGACGTCGTGTGGCAGATGAATGGTGGACGGATGCGTCAGATCGCCAGCGGTTGGTGGGGCTTTGAAGATAATAGCAATCCTCAGTTTGACGAAAATGGCTCTCCAATCTATCGGTACTTCTGGGAAGAACGGGAAATGTCCAGTGAAGAATACACGGCGGCGCTGAATAGCGTTTTCGATTGCACACGTGAGAAGGGCTACGATTATGAATCGCTCGATTTACGCTGGGAGATGATGGAGCGGTTAAAGAAAAGCATTAATGGTTAATGGAGAGCAGGGAATGACAAGATGAGGAACGCGGCGGGAAGGCTTTATCAGAACAAAGCCGTCCCGCTATATTCCTGCGGTCTTACCTTACCCTAGAATTTTTCTTGCTATTTAATCTCAGCAACTTTTACCTTTCTGTTCTCTTTGACAGAAAGAGTAAGGGCGTCTGCCGTTGCAATCGCTGCCCGCGCCGCAGAGCCGTTCAATAATGGCTTAAACTCGTCGTCAACGGTTGCGCCGTGCATGATTTCATTGAAATATTTCATTTCATTTTTCATGATACTGTGCAGCCACATCGGCGGCTTCTTGCCCGGTTTCCCATACATGATAGCCCCGTCCATCTCTGTGCCGTGATAAATCCTTGTACGGTCGTCATCCTCTTCCTTCGTCTCATGAACCAGATAATGGTCTTCTCCCGACTCCGTTTTTACAGTCATTCCCACATTGGCCATGTCAAGCCGGATTGCGCCCTTAGTTCCCTGAATCAGCACATAATGCTCCGGCCAGTGGAATGCGGAACCATACTCAAGGACGGCAAATTTTCTGCCCGGGAATTCCAGGTTAATAAACAGCATATCATCCTCGTCGCCGAACTGCTCGCCTCTGTGCGCCACATTTCCGCCCATCATGATTACAGACTCCGGCTCTCCCATAATAAACTGGATACAGTCCAGTTCATGGATATGATGGTAAAGATGCCCGCCTGATTTCGCACGGATTTTCTTCCAACTGATGGAACCCTGCGGCTCTTCCCATCCGTTTCTTGCAGAATGACAGTAAAGAACGTCGCCGATTTTCCCTTCGTTGATTAATTTTTTTGCATGTCTGACACCGCGGAAAAAGTTCATCACATGCCCTGCCATAAATGTAACGCTATGCTTTTCGCATGCTTTTACCATCGCGTCGCAGTCTGCATAGGACAATGCAATGGGTTTCTCACAAAATACGTGTACTCCATGCTCTGCAGCCTTAATGACCGGCTCTTTATGTAAATAATTCGGCGAGGCAACAATCACTGCGTCCACATCTTCGCGGCTAAACAGTGTATCTAAGTCTGTCTCTACATCACATCCCAGTTCCTCTGCAATCACATCCGCATTTTCCGGATCATACACTGCCGTAATAGCCGCTCCTTCCTGTTCCTTCATAATCCGTCCAAGCTCTGCCCCAAAGTAACCTGTACCGACTACTGCATAACCAATATTTTTCATTTCGATATCTCCTTTAAATATTATTTACTTTACTGAACCTTCTGTCATACCGCCGGCAATATATTTCTGGATAAACATAAAGAATACTACCGATGGAATCACAACTAATGTAGAAGCCGCCATCATACTTCCCCAATCAAGTATTTCGGATCCCTGTAAAGACCTAAGCGCTACGGAAACGGTCATTAGCTCCGTACTGTTTATCAATATCAAAGAATACAGGAATTCATTCCATGCATTTATAAAAGTATAAATGGCGGTCGCTACGATTCCAGGCGCTACCAGAGGCAGCACGATTCTTACAAATGAGACCATCTTATTAGCGCCGTCAACACGGGCTGCTTCCTCGATTCCGATGGGAACCGTCTTAAAAAAACCAATCAGCATCCACACTGCATAGGGTACGCTGAATGATAAATACACGATCACAAGGCCTACGCGTGTATTGGTTAACCCAAGCTTTGCCATAACCAGCGTATATGGGATTGCCAGCAGGATTGGAGGAAACATATAGGTAGTCACCAATGCACGTGACATAATATTTCCAAACTTGGGAAAGAATCTCACAATCCCATAAGCGGCCAATGATGAAATTGCAATCGCAATTAAGGTTGTAAAGAAGGCTATAATCAGACTGTTTGCAATATTTCGGGTAAATCCCAGTGTCTCAATCACATTTTTGAAATGATCTAACGTAAATTCTTTCGGAAAGATAGAGGTAGGATTAGACGTCAGATCCCCTGCGGATTTTACGGAACAGAGAAGTACCCAGATTAACGGAAACGCTGCTACGACCGACAAAATGATTAGATATATATGGCATATGGCATTTCCTATTTTTCCCTTAATCTTTCCCGGCATCTACTTATCCTCCTTTTCCCATTTTCCTATAATCTTAAAGTATATGAAGCATACAGTAAGAAGAAATGCTAACAACAGCACCGTGACTGCGGATGAGCGGCCAAGAAGCTTGGTTCCCCAGCCCATATTATATGCATAGATAGGAACCGTTGTTGTCGCATTTGCCGGCCCGCCGCCGGTAATCAGGTAGATAATATCAAAGTTATTAAACACCCAGATTGTTCTTAAAACAACCAGCAGGCCAACGACTACTTTGATATGCGGTACGGTAATATACATGAATTGCTGTAATTTACTGGCTCCGTCAATTTGCGCCGCCTCATATTGATCCTGCGGTATGGTCTGTAAAGCAGATAACACGTTTACCATAATCATCGGCGCTCCAAACCATATGTTGATAAAAATCAGCGTTCCGAACACAAGGCTGCTGTCACTCAAAAACTGCGGTAATTCCGAGGCAAACCCCATCTCATATAATAAATTTGGAAGGAATCCCGACACACCATTAAGAATCCACTTCCAGGATAATGCGATTACAATAGATGGGAATGCCCACGGTATAATCATCAGAATCCTATATACTCCCTTCAGGTGGTTCACCCGGTTTAATGCCAGTGCGGCCGTAAATCCCACGATGATCTGTCCAAGAAGAGAAGCAACTGTCCATAAGATAGACGTTAAAAATGCTTTAAAGAAATCCGGATCTGTCAATACTTTGATATAATTGTCAAATCCTATAAAGTCATAGGTTGCTTTTATCAGATGTTTGGTTGTTAAACTGTAATAAAGGCTTGAAAAAATCGGATAAACCAGAAGTGTTCCGACAACGATCAAAGCCGGCAATACCAGCAGCCATCTGCCATAATCAATCTTTTTTGTTTTCACTTGCGACTTCCACCTTTCTCAAAAAGGGTGCCCCGTCAGAACGATATGCGGGGCAACTCCAAACACTACTGAACGGATTCAAATACCTCGTTCATTTTTTCTTCGGCTGCTTTAGCTGCTTTTTCTACATCCGTACCATTGGTGATGATATCCTGGAACATTTCTTCTATAATGCTCTGGGATGTCAGTAAGCCTGCCTCTACACTGGGGCCATGTTCAAATCCGATTGCAGTTGAAAGTCCTACGGCTTCTGAGATGACCTGTTCTGCATTCGCAAATTTCTGTACGGTCTCATTGGACTGATATTTTTCCGTATCAGAAATACCGGTAATAGAGGGAAGCATTCCAACAGGTGTTGCTGCCAGAAACTCTGTATAGGTATCATCTTCATACAGAGTTTCAATAAATGCTTTACAGATTTCCGGATGTTTGGATTTTGACCAGACAACCATAGGAATGTTGGATGTCTCGGCGCCATAAACCGGAGCGTCTTTATTGAGCCTTGGAAGCGGCGCACAATCAATACTGTCTACCAGATCCGGTGAGTTCGTCTCTACTCCAGAGATATGGAAACCGCTGTTAAAGTCAAAGGCCGTCTTTCCCTGATAGAACAGATTCGCCTGATCAAGTACGGCATAATTTACAGAATCTTTTGGGGAACAGTTCTCGTAAATATCCAGCCAGTATTTAATACCCTCAATGGCAATATCACTTGTCAGATTTGCTTTGAGGTCGTCCGTCAGCAGACTTTCACCGCCGCTTCTCACATAGAAGTTAAGGAAACGGGTTGCCATCAGATCACCGGAGCCGCACGGGAAGGAACATCCAAATACGTCGTCCTTTGTCAGTGCTTTTGCTGCTGCTGCAAATTCTTCCCATGTGGCCGGTACTTCCAGATTCGCCTGCTCAAGCAGGTCGGTTCGATACCACATGACCTGTGCATGGGAATATAAGGGCAATGAATAGCATTCTCCGTCCCGTTCACCTTCAGACAACGCTGCTTCTGCGAAACGGTCTCTTCCGATATTGTCAATCACATCGTCAACCGGTACGACTGCCTCTGCGTCCATCATTTCGACAACGTGTCCGGGTAACGCCGTACTCATATCCGGAACATTTCCTGATGCAAGGCCGGTCGTCCATTTCGTGTAGAAGTCTCCCCAGGAAAAGGTTTCAATCGTAATTTTAACTCCCGGGTTGTCTTCCATGAACTTATCCGCCGCTTTCTGGATTACATCCATTCGGGCTCCTTGTGTAAAGGAATGCCAGAATGTAATCTCTCCTTTTAGTTCTCCGTCTGAGCTTTTTTTGCTGCCGGAATCTTTTCCGCAGCCTGCGGCCATAGATACAACCATAAGTACTGTTAACAAAACACTCAACATTTTCTTTTTCATATAGTTACCTCCTTTTTTACAATTTTTTGTTGTTTTTGCTTTGTTGGAATAGATTTTACGATTTTTTTTTGTATAATTCTACAGTTAAGAATCTCAATAATAGCATAATATGATTGTAGTTTGAATCTTTTATCTCGCTTTGCTTTATCTCTTTAAATAGGAAAAAACAAAGGCGCAGTCCGTCAAATACGGACATACGCCTTCCTTGCTTTTTCTAAAATATTAACAAAACTCTTATTTATAGTACAATACATTCAAAATTCATTCTTTGGCCGCCTTCCGATATTGGTTAGGCGTATACCCGAATGCTGACTTAAATTCTCTGATAAAATAGTTCGGGTCCTCATACCCAACCGCATAAGCGATTTCACTGACGGTCTCGTTACACACCAGTAATCTTCTTGCCGCAGTTGTCAATTTAAGCTCCTTAATATATGCCATCGGTGATTTTCCAACCTGCTCCTTAAACAGGCAGCTGAATCTCTGCTTGCTCAGTTCAGCCATATCGGCCATGATCTGTGGGGTATATTTTTCTGCCGGATGCAGAATGACATAATCCATCACAACCTGAATCCGGGGATCTACTTTATTGCTGACCTTCCGTATCCGCCGTCTGATCTTCTCAAGCGTATAGTTATCATCCGTAATCTGGTGATGTTCCTTACTACTATCGTTTGTACTCATTTTGGAGATGAGAGTGCCGATCAGAATTTCGAGATAGCCTCTTACAAAATACATTTTTGCGGGGCTGTCTTCCTTTACCCAGTGATAGATCTGCTGAAAATAGGTCTTGGCCTCTTTGTATTCCGTTACTTTCTGAATCCCGTAGTAATCCGAGAGAAAATCCCCGCCCTCAAAATAAACAGATGTTGTAAAGCGAATACTGGTAAAGGAAAAGTTGTCTTCCAGCACATAGCAGGACAATTTGCTCCCCATTGGGATATAAACAACCTGATCTTTATGTACAATTACTTCCTCATCATCTATAAAAAATGTTCCCACTCCCGATTCTATATAACGAAGCATATTATAGGGAATCCTGCTCTCGGGGAAGACCCAGTTCCTTCCAAATGAATATGTGTCAATATACAGAAAATTAAACCTTACATTATCAACAACACTGCTCATTCCTTTGCCTCCTCACATCTGCACAGCAACAGTTCCTTGCCAATATTATACTCTATGATTTTCTTGTATTTCAATCATATTATGCTATTTTTAGGGCTTGCACACATTTTTTTTAAAACTTATGTGTCTTATAATGAAGGCAAAATATATTGGTTCATGGCTATAAAAGGAGGTTCTTATGATTTTTGATTCTTTAAAAAACAAAGATAATTATGAATATTTTCCAGCTCTGTACCGGGCGCTGAACTATCTTGACAGTCTGCCGGGCTGGGAGCTGCCGGCCCCCAATGTTGTTCTTGATGAAGACCGGCTGTTCTGCAATCTTGTTACCTTTACTACAAAACCCGAAGAACAGTGTCTCTATGAAGCGCATCGTAATTATATTGATGTGCATTTTATTGTCAGTGGCGTAGAGCGGATTGCGACGGCGGATATCTGCTCATTGACCACTTCTAATCCCTATGCGCCGGAGAAGGATATTGAATTTCTGACGGGCAGCGCGGACGGGTATTATGAACTGAAACCCGGCCAGTTTATGGTCTGCTTTCCCAGCGATGCGCATAAGGTCGCAATGATGAAAGGCAGGCCGGAAGATGTGAGAAAGATAGTTTTTAAGATTAAAATGGGGGATAGTTGCTAGAAGTATATGTTTTTATTCCCAATAATTATTAAGACATATTGAATAATGTTAGAATATTTTGTTGATAATTGGGCTAATTATTGGTACTATGAAAAAGAAAAACAAAAGAATCTAACCATCCTAAGGAGTGCCAGGCAAAATGTTTGATTACGAAAAAAATATTGAATACTATAATATAAATGCAGAAAAATTTGCAGAACGGACGGTTTCCGTTGATTTTGAAGCCACGCAGACCCGTTTCCTGAATAAATTGTCTCCTGGCGCCCTGATTCTTGATTTTGGATGCGGCTCTGGAAGAGACACAAAGTATTTCCTTACAAATGGCTACCGTGTAGAAGCGACGGACGGTTCGTCAGAATTATGCAGGATGGCAAGCGAATACACAGGAATCAGAGTGCGGCAGCAGTTATTTCAGGATTTGGAAGAGATAGAGAAATACGACGGAATCTGGGCATGTTCCTCGATTCTCCATGTGCCATCCAATGAACTTTTGGATGTTCTGCGAAAAATGGTAGCTGCCTTGAAGGACAATGGAATCATCTATACGTCTTTCAAATACGGAACCTATGAAGGAATCAGAAATGGAAGATACTTTACGGATATGACGGAAGATACATTTACAGACCTACAAAAGAAAGTGGAGCATTTAGGGACAGAAGAACGGTGGATTACCTCTGATGTGCGGCCAGGACGAGGTGAAGAGAAATGGCTCAATTTAATTCTTCCGGAGGAGTATACAAATAAAGTACAGATGAATACGAATAAGTATGCGGATAGAATAGAAGTGGAAGATGTTATAATCGAATCAACGGATGTGATGACCGGAGACCGAAACCAGAGGCGTTTTTTATACTATCAGCTAAAGATGAGTATGATAAAGGCAGAAAGAATCGACATTATCGTGTCTTTTCTCATGGAATCCGGTGTCCGTATGATTTTAAAAGACCTCAGATCCGCTTTGGACAGAAACGTTCCGATACGAATCTTAACCGGGAATTATCTGGGAATAACGCAGCCATCAGCATTATACCTGATAAAAAAAGAACTGGGAGAGGGAATTGACCTGCGGTTTTATAACGAGAAGGAACGTTCCTTTCATCCCAAAGCTTACATTTTTCATTACAAAACTAACGGTGAGATTTATATCGGATCATCGAATATCTCAAAGAGTGCAATGACATCGGGAATCGAATGGAATTACAGGTTCCGCAGCAGTGGGGATGCGAAGAGTTTTCAGACATTCTATGATACCTTTGAAGATCTGTTTTTCAACCATTCCATTGTGATTGATGACGAAGAGCTGCGCCGTTATTCAAAAAACTGGCATAAACCAGCGGTATCCAGAGATTTGGAAAAATATGACAGAGACGGCGAGGATACGAATGTTGAAGCGCTGTTTCAGCCAAGAGGCGCCCAGATAGAAGCGCTCTACGCTTTGGAGGACAGCCGGGCGGAGGGCGCAGTGAAAGGGTTGGTTCAGGCGGCTACGGGAGTAGGGAAAACGTATCTGGCGGCTTTTGATTCTGCGAAATATAAAAGAGTGCTTTTTGTGGCTCACAGGGAAGAAATTCTGAAACAGGCCGCAGTCTCTTTCCGAAATGTGCGTCATTCGGATGATTATGGTTTCTTCTATGGAAAACAAAAAGATACGGATAAGTCTGTGATTTTTGCCTCGGTTGCCACATTAGGAAGAGAGGAATATCTGACCGCAGATTATTTTCCTGCGGATTATTTTAATTATCTTGTTATTGATGAATTTCACCATGCAGTCAATACGCAGTATAGACGGATTGTAAATTATTTTACTCCTCAATTTATGCTTGGCCTTACTGCTACGCCGGAGCGGATGGACGGGAAGAGCATTTATGAAATCTGTGATTATAATGTGCCGTATGAAATATCTCTGAAAGAAGCAATTAACAAAGGAATGCTGGTTCCTTTTCATTATTATGGGATATCTGATATTTCTATTAATGGTATAAGTATTGATGATAAAACATCATTCAATAATCTAGTTACTAGTATTCGTATTGATCATATTATTAATAAAATTAACTTATATGGTCATTCTGGAAATAAAGTACGGGGATTAATTTTTTGCAGTCGTAAAGATGAAGCAATTGAACTATCAAATTTATTCAATCAACGTGGCTATCATACAGTTGCTCTAACAGGTGATGATAGTGAAACAAAACGTCAAAAAGCAATTGATAAATTAGAAAATGATACTTTAGATTATATTTTTACTGTTGATATATTTAATGAAGGTATTGACATTCCTAAAGTAAATCAAATTATTATGTTACGCCCTACTCAATCTGCCATTATCTTTGTACAACAATTAGGACGGGGATTACGTAAAAATATTTCTAAAGATTATGT
>OFGQ01002031.1_pt1 | contig 12222 bp, 10 predicted proteins | sample 1521791 | NCBI WGS metagenome assembly OFGQ01 (sample SAMEA3504116, study PRJEB24116) | mouse gut metagenome | biome: mouse gut; feature: mouse-associated habitat; material: faeces | place: Denmark | collected 2011 | reverse complement strand
TAGGGTTCTGTGGATAAATCTGCGGAAACTCAAGCGTAGTTTTCTCATTCCAGAACGATCTCAAAAACCGTCCCGGAATTTGTCTCTTTACCTCCCGCACGAAAGAACCGGATCTTCACGATCCGGCCCTTAGCTGCATTTCTTCCATATTAATAAAATTGAATAATTTCCGAAACAGACTCATACTGGCTGTCCCAGTCGTCTCCTGCCGGAAGCCCTTTGATCTTTCCGGAAAGCAAGATTGCTCCGTTCTTCTTCGTTTTATTCTTCAGGCCTTTGTTTAAATGGAATACGTGTTGATTCCATACTCTCGACGGATCGTAGGTCTTTCCCATTTTACACTTGATATTTTTAAACTCCGCCTTTACCTGATCGCCGTTTAACCTGCCGCAGCCTTCAATCCGCAGATAAGCCGGTCCTTTTTTCAAACCGGAGTTGGAAAAGCTGCCGATTTTTTTATAATCCAGATAAACGGCTCCTTTTCCCTTTTTATCCACGGTGATCATCATATGATATGTTTTTCCGCGCTTTAACGATTTATTTTTCGGCCTTATATATTTTTGTCCGCCGGGATTATTGGAAGCAACGTTTTCGATCAGCGCCATCGTCTTACCCGTATACGGAGCTACGGCATAAGAATCGTACTGAATACCGAAAGAAACCGCCGAATATTGCGTACCGATCACAAGCTTTGCATGATAACCCGTACCGCTGCCGCTTAATTTAATATCCGCTTCAATCGCTTTATCCGACTTGGTATTGACGATCGTCGAACCTTTTTTTGTCTTTTTCTTCAGGATATTGCTCCAGTCGCTGTAGCTTTCTGTTTCGCTGTGATAACTCCGCATCCTGACATAATTGACTTTGCCGGGTACAAAATCAGTGATCACCGCGCTCGTTCCGCCTTTTTTGACCGGCACAGTCACCGGTTTGCCAAAATTATTTTTCAGAGAATACTGTACTTCATAACTGCTTGCCGAAGCGACTCCGCTGTAAGAAATTTTCAATGCCCCCGGTCCCTTCTCCGCCTTTAAACTTAAAATTTTCGGCGGATTGATCTTCCACTGGGCGTACAGAGTAATTTTCTTCTTCCCCGTTGCCGCAATCAGCTGGGAAACGGACGCCTGATCCGCAATTGCCGTGCCATGTCCGTTCGCTTTCGTATTCCAGCCGGTAAATGTAAAGTCTGTCCGGGCAAACGTATTTTTCGGCAGAGACGACGCTTCGTCCGACATCAGAACCGCCTCTGTCATAACACCGGTTCCTCCGTTTGCCTGAAAAGAAACCGTCATCTGGTATGCAGACGCATAATCGGCTGATGAAATGATTTCCTGTTGTTCAGACGCATACGCGGGCTGAAAACAAAACATCAGTGCCAGCACCGCAATAAGCGATACCATCTTCTTCTTCATCTTCACTTTCCTCCTTAAACATCACTCGCATTATCTTGAAACATAATTATTTTATCATTGCAGGCAAAAGAAGGCAAGCTTCGTTCACATTTTATTCATCTATCTTTCAAAAAGACTTCATTTTATCAACACGTTTTTTTCATTTCTCGTCTGTATACTGAATATATACCAGAAAGCAAGATTACCTTTTTTCATAATTTACTTTTTCATAACCTGCCAGGCGGCATTACCGCCTGGCTTCCTCCCTTTTCAGGAGAAATTCATATCACATTTATCCCTTTATTTTATACTTCAAAGATCAGATCCCCGTAAGAGGGCATCGGCCATATTTCTTTATCGACAATCATTTCAAGCTTATCCACCGGCGCGCGCAGATCCGTCATCGCCGCCATTACGATATCCCGGTAAAATACTGCCTGTTCTCTTCCCTCGTTCATTGCGGCTCCCTGCTCCGTCATCAAAATAAGCTTTGACAGAGCTTTTTTCGTATCGGCAAGCAGTCCGGATACTTCTGTCAAAAGCTCCGTCTGAACGCTCACATCGGCGTCACATGCTGCGCGGACGGCGGATATGGAAGCTGCAAGCGCCGTCGTATATTTGATCACTGCCGGAATAATCTGCTTTCCGGCAATGTCAATCATGGATTTCGCTTCAATATTGATTTCTTTTGCATAGGTTTCGTATTCGATTTCCACACGGGAATCGAGTTCCGCTTTTGTAAATACTCCGAACGTTTCAAATAATTTTACGGATTTTTTCGTGTTCAGCGAAGGGATCGCATCTACCATTGATTTGATATTCGGCAGCCCGCGCCTTGCCGCTTCTTCTACCCATTCATCGGAATATCCGTTGCCGTTAAAGACGATCCGCTGATGTTCTGTCGCATATTTTTTAATCAGATCATGAACCGCCAGGTCAAAATCATCTGCCGCTTCCAATACATCGCAGGCTTCTGCAAAAGCCTCTGCAACAATCGTATTTAATACAATATTCGGCTGTGCAATGGAATCCTGCGAACCGACCATACGAAACTCGAATTTATTTCCGGTAAACGCAAACGGAGACGTCCGATTTCGATCCGTCGCATCTTTCATAAAATCGGGAAGCGTCTTAACGCCCGTTTCCAACATACTGCCCATAATACTGTGCGTCGCTTCTCCCGTGCTGACCAGCTGCGTTAATACGTCTTCCAGCTGCTCTCCCAAAAAGACGGAAATAATTGCCGGAGGCGCTTCGTTCGCACCGAGTCTGTGGTCGTTTCCTACGTCCGCTGCAGATTCCCGGAGCAGATCGGCATGGGTATCAACGGCTTTTAACATACAGGTTAACACCAAAAGGAACTGGAAATTTTCATGCGGCGTTACGCCCGGTTCTAGCAGATTGATTCCGTCATCCGTCGTGATCGACCAGTTGTTGTGCTTGCCGGATCCGTTTACGCCCGCAAACGGTTTCTCATGAAGCAGGCACTGCAGCCCATGGCGTCCCGCCACTTTTTTTAACGTTTCCATCACAAGCTGATTATGATCTACAGCCACATTGGCAGACGCATAGATAGGGGCAAGCTCATGCTGCGCGGGAGCCACCTCGTTATGCTGCGTTTTTGCAGATACGCCCAGCTTCCAAAGTTCTTTATTGACGTCCCGCATATACGCGGCAATCCGCTCCCGGATTGCGCCGAAATAATGGTCGTCCATTTCCTGTCCTTTGGGCGGCATTGCCCCGAACAGCGTGCGCCCGGTAAAGATCAGGTCTTTCCGCTTTAAATATTTTTCTCTGTCTACAATAAAGTATTCCTGCTCCGGTCCTACCGAAGCGGTTACCTTTTTGGATGTCGTATTCCCAAACAGCCGGATCAGGCGCAGCGCCTGTTTATTTACGGCTTCCATCGAACGCAGCAGCGGCGTCTTCTGATCCAGCGCTTCTCCCGTATACGAACAAAACGCCGTCGGGATACACAGCGTAGCTCCCGCCGCATCCTGCCTGACAAACGCCGGAGACGTACAGTCCCATGCCGTATAGCCTCTTGCTTCAAATGTGGCCCGCAGCCCTCCGGAAGGGAAGGAAGATGCATCCGGTTCTCCTTTGATCAGCTCTTTTCCGGAAAAACTCATCAAAACCTTTCCGTTTTCCATCGGCGCAGTGATAAAAGAATCGTGTTTTTCCGCCGTAACGCCGGTCATAGGCTGAAACCAGTGTGTATAATGCGTGGCGCCTTTTTCAATTGCCCATTCTTTCATTTCATGTGCAATCACATCTGCCGTTTCCAGGTCGAGCTCCCTGCCCTCCCGAAGCGTATGCTTTAATTTCTGATAGATTTTCTTCGGAAGCCTCTCCCGCATAACCGTATCATTAAAAACGTTTTCTCCAAAAATTTCCGCTGCATTGTAATATTCCATGCATTTTTCCATACCGAACCATCCTTTCTGCGTGAAAAAAGGGTATTCCAGCTAGTGGAACACCCTTGCTCATCTGTAAACTTCTGTCTTGTTTGATAATAACATACCGCAAACAAAACCGAATTACAATAGGAAATTTATACAACTTTCATTTTTTTTATATAAATTTTTTAGTTACTATTACTTAAGCCTTATTTACGGAACCGAACAATTCCATCTTTTCTTTCACGGTTGCTTTGATTGCTTCCGCACCCGGCGCCAGTAATTTACGCGGATCAAAACCTTTGCCTTCCAGATCTTTGCCGGCTTCGATGTATTTACGCGTAGCGTCTGCAAAGGAAAGCTGGCACTCCGTATTTACGTTGATCTTAGCCACTCCAAGAGAAATCGCTTTCTTGATCATATCTTCCGGAATACCCGTGCCGCCGTGAAGAACCAAGGGCATATCGCCTGTCAGCTGCTGGATGGCATCTAAAGTCTCAAAGCTAAGTCCTGCCCAATTTGCCGGATATTTGCCGTGGATATTGCCGATTCCTGCCGCAAGCATATCGATGCCGAGGTCAGCAATGGATTTACATTCGTTTGGATCTGCACATTCACCCATGCCTACAACGCCGTCTTCTTCGCCGCCGATGGAACCTACTTCCGCTTCAATGGAGATTCCCTTGTCATGCGCCAGCTGTACAAGTTCCGTTGTCTTTGCAACGTTCTCGTCGATCGGATAATGGGAACCGTCAAACATAATGGAAGAAAATCCTGCTTCCACGCATTTTAAGCATCCTTCATAGGAACCATGATCTAAGTGAAGGGCAACCGGAACCGTGATATTCAACTCTTCGATCATTGCCTTTACCATAGCTGCAACTGTCTTAAAGCCTGTCATATACTTTCCGGCTCCCTCAGATACGCCGAGGATTACCGGTGAATTTAACTCCTGAGCAGTCAATAAAATGGATTTTGTCCACTCCAGGTTGTTGATGTTGAACTGTCCTACTGCATAGTGGCCAGCTTTTGCTTTGTCAAGCATTTCTTTTGCTGATACTAACATTGCTTCATCTCTCCTTTTCTATTGTTTATTGTTTAAGTATAGCTTACTTCTTTCCAAAAATAAAGCCCTAATTACCACATTCTTACTTATTCTTTACCATGATCTCCAGTGCCTTTTGAATATTTTTCACCGTAACCTGCCGAACGCTGCCGCCGTATTCTCCGTCTAAGGTCCATGCAATTTCTTCTTTTGAGGAAAAGCAGATCCGATCGCTCTTAAACGAATAAATCAGATCCGTATCGTCAATCAGATTTGTTAAAGACGCCAGGATCGCATTGAGCTCCACGATGTTTTTCGGCTTACGGATCAGCGTGACTTCAAATTTCCCGTCGTCTAACAGAACGTTTTTACCCGTCATATTTTTGAATCCTCCGACAGAATTGGAATTGCTGATCATGCCGTAAATAAATTCATCTTCGATCACCGCATCCTCACACTCTACCCGAAGCCGGTAAGAGGTGATTTCCGTCAGGCTTTTCACTCCCTCTAAAATATACGCCGCATGCCCCAGGATATTTTTCCATTCCTGACTCGTTTTATACGATACTGCGGTAAAAATACCAAATGCCGCAACGTACACAAAGGGTTCTTCATTAAACATTCCCACGTCACAGGCAAACGGCTCGCCGGATATCGCGATTTCGGCAGCTTTTACCATATCTTTTGGTATTTTTAGGGAATTGGCAAAATCATTTGTACTGCCCGCCGGGATATAACCGAGGGGAATCTTATTTCCGGACAGAATCATACCGCTGACAGCCTCATCCAGAGTCCCGTCACCTCCGCTGCAGACAATCCGGTCAAATTCGGCTGCGCGGTCGTATACCATACGAAACGCGTCTTCTCTTGCCTGCGTCGGGTAAATGGTCACATCATAGCCGCCTTTTACCATAATATCCACAATCTGCAAAAGCTTGTTCTTGATCTGCGCCTTCCCTGCATGCGGATTGAATAGAAACAGTAATTTTTTCATCGTATGCTCACTCTCCCATTTTCTCTGCAATTTCCGAAATCCGTCTTAACCTGTGATTTACGCCCGACTTTCCGACCGGAGGATTCAAATACATGCCAAGCTCTTTTAAAGGCGCGTCGGGATATGCCAAGCGCAAAAGAGCAATTTCCTTTAAGTGCTCCGGAAGGCTCTCGATCCCTTTGTTCTTTTGTATCAAACGGATATCTTCGATCTGACGGACCGCAGCGTTTACGATCTTGCTGATATTCGCCGTCTCACAGTTCACTTGCCGATTGACAGAATTGCGCATTTCTTTGACGATTCGTACATTTTCCAGATTCATTAGGGCGGTATGCGCTTCCATAACGTTCAAAAGATCTACGATATGTGCGCCTTCCTTGACATAAACCACCTGATTTTTTTTCCTCGGCACGATTCTGGCGTCTATATCAAAGCTGTTGATGGCATGCTGAAGCTGCGCGGACTGTGCAGCCGTACGGCAGACAATCTCAAAATGGTACGCTTTGCCCGGATCGCTTACGGACCCGGAAGATAAAAAAGCTCCCCGAATATACGCCCGTTTACAGCAGGACTGCTGAATTAAAAGACCGTCCGCCGTTTCCGTGTTCAAAAAACATCCGCGCTGCCGGTCCCATAATTTCACGCCCTCTAAAATCTTAAAGACATCGTCCCCCTGTAACGTTTCCCATTCCCTGTCTATGGAAAACAGCAGAGAGACCAGCCTTGCAAATTTTTCTTTCAACATCGGATTGCCCGATTCCGGACGAAAAGAAATCCCTCCGTTTAACGCGGAAATTTTTCCGGCAAATACGATGATTGCAGAAAGTTCTGCAAGACGGCAGTGCCTGCTTTCTCCGATCCGCCCGGCAAGCTCTTTTTTTATTTCTCCCGAAAACGACATCCTCTCCGTCACCCTTTTTCTATATCTCTGTGCTCAATCTTAAGTCCGTATTCTTTTTTGCGGCAAAGACATTGGTACAATTCGTTTGCCAGCGTTACCGAACGATGTTTGCCTCCCGTACAGCCGATACTGATTACCAGCTGGTTCTTTCCTTCGGCAATATATTTCGGTATTAAAAAATTTACCATATCCGTAAGTTTTGTTAAAAACACATGGGCTTCTTCAAACTGCAGCACATAATCCTGAATTTCTTTATCGTTGCCGCTCTTTGCCCGCAGTCCTTCCACATAGTAGGGATTGGGCAGAAACCGGACGTCAAATACCAGATCCGAGTCTGCCGGAATCCCGTACTTAAATCCGAACGATAAGATCGTAATAAACAGATTTTTGTAATCCTGCTGGCTGACAAAAATCTTCTCCAGTTCCAGTCGAAGCTCCCTGGTTAAAAGCCTGCTGGTGTCTATAATATAATCCGCCTTTTTCCGAAGAAACATAAGGCGCTCCCTCTCCGCCAAAATCCCGGCTTCTACCCTCTTTCCAGCGGATAACGGATGATTTCTTCTGGTCTCTTTATACCGTTTGACCAAAACGGAGTCCTCCGCATCCAAAAACAAAATTTCCGGCGTCCACTCTTTTTCTTCCAGCCGTTCCAATATTCCGTGCAGCCGGGAAAGAGAACTGCCGCTTCTGACGTCGATCCCGACCGCGAACTTCTGAAGTTCTTCGCCGCTCGTCTCCGATAAATCTATAAATGTTTCAACCAGAGGAATCGGCAGGTTATCCACACAGTAAAAACCGATATCCTCCATCATTTTCAGCGCCGTGCTCTTTCCGGCGCCCGACATTCCTGTCAAAATCACTAATTTCACGCTTGCTTTCTCCCCACCTTATCTTTGATCGGAGATTTAAAACTCGCCCAGCAATTTCACTTCCGGCTTCAGTTCCACTCCAAACCGTTCTTTTACCGTCTTTTGTACATGCCGTATCACGGACAGGATATCGGCAGCCGACGCTCCTCCTTTGTTGATCACAAATCCGCAGTGCTTTTTGGAAACTTCGGCGCCTCCCACGCAAAATCCGGCAAGCCCGGCGTCCATAATCAGCTTTCCCGCAAAATATCCCTCCGGCCGTTTAAATGTACTGCCCGCGCTGGGATACTCCAAAGGCTGTTTTAACAGGCGCTTTTCTTTTAACTCGTCCATATTCCGGCGAATGTCGTCAGAATCCGCCTTCTGCAATAAAAACTCCGCCTCTAAGATCAGATACTCCCGTTCTATGGCGCAGCTATGCCGGTAGGAAAACTCCATCTCATCGTTTGTCAGCTTTCGTATGCCGCCGTCTTTTTCAAGCACGGTCACAACGGATGCGATATCTTTGATCTCTCCGCCGTATGCGCCTGCGTTCATGACAACTGCTCCGCCGACGCTGCCCGGAATCCCCGATGCAAATTCCATGCCGGAAAGCCCGTTTTTGTATGCTTCCTGGGCTGCTTTTGACAAAAGAGCGCCCGCCTGGGCAACCACACGGTCATCCCGCACAAAAACCTCCGACATCTGTCTTCCGATTTCAATCACGACTCCGCGAATGCCCCGGTCTCCCACTAAAAGATTGCTGCCGTTGCCGATGACGGTCACGGCTGCCTTATGCCTGTGCAGGATCTCCATCAGCGCTGAAAGCTGGCTAAATCCCGGCATAAGGTACAGATCTGCCGGACCGCCCACACGAAATGTCGTGTGACGGCCCAGCGGCTCATTCTGCAGTATCTGCCGACTGTCCAATACCTTATCCAATTCCCTCAGTAATCGTTCCACGCCTTTTCTATCCCTTTTCTATTTCTCTTCTATGCCTCTTCGATAAACGCCTGATAGCCCAATAATGCTTCATACAAATCCACTTTACTGATAATCTCCCAGGGAGCGTGCATATTTAAAACGGCAACTCCGCTGTCGATGACCTGCATCCCGTAATTTGCCAGGATATAGGCAATCGTTCCGCCACCTCCCTGATCTACTTTCCCAAGCTCCGACGTCTGAAACGCAATCTTCCGGTGATCTAATATATTACGGATTTTCGCCATATATTCTGCGTTTGCGTCGTTCGACCCGCTTTTTCCTCTTGAACCCGTATATTTGTTAAATACCAGTCCCTTTCCGAAATATGCGGCGTTTCTTTTTTCCGTTACTTCCGGATAATTCGGATCGTATGCCGCGCTGACATCGGAAGAGAGCATCTTGGAATGACGCATGGCGCGGCGCAGGGATAATTCGGAATACCCTCCGGCAAGATGCAGCAGTTCACATACCGTATCCTCAAAAAATCTCGACTGCATACCGGTAGCTCCGACACTTCCGATCTCTTCTTTATCCACCAAAAGGCATACCGCCGTATATTCCGGCTCTGTAACGTTTAAAAGTGCCTGAAACGACGGATAAGCGCATACTCTGTCGTCATGTCCATACCCCATAATCATACTGCGGTCAAATCCGAAATCCCTTGCCTCTCCCGCCGGAACGGCTTCAATCTCTGCCGAGAGAAAATCATCTTCCTCTACACCGTACGTTTCTTCCAGAATCTTTAAGATATTTGCCTTGACCGTATCCTTTGTCTCTTTCGCATCCGTCTCCTGTTTCAGAGGAATACTGCCAATCAACAGATCCAGTTTTTCCCCTTCAATCACTTTAGATGCCTTTTTCTCCATCTGATCGGACGACAGATGGATCAGCAGATCGCTGATGCCGAACACAGGATCTCCCGGACGATCGCCGATATCCACCCGAACCGTTTCTCCGTCTTTTTTTACAAATACGCCGTGCAGCGCCAGGGGCATCGTGACCCACTGATATTTTTTAACGCCGCCGTAATAATGTGTATCAAGCATCGCCATCTGCGTATCTTCATATAACGGAACCTGCTTGAGATCCAGCCTCGGCGAATCGATATGCGCGCCGAGAATGTTCATCCCCAAAGCAAGATCCTTTTTTCCGATGACAAAAAATGCCGCCGCCTTTCCCATATTTCCGGCATAAATTTTATCTCCAGGTTTCACTTTAGCTCCCTTTGTCCGCATACAGCTTATCTCCGCATACAATCTTTCCCCCCTCATTCAGGACTTTGTTCAAATCCCGGAATCCGGCTTCTTCTGCACGGGCTTTCAGCCAAGTCACACATTCCCGCTCTGTCTTGCATTTTGAAATAAATTTCCGATACCCCTCAGCAAAGTCCATAACCTTCCTGCGGGCCTCTCCCTCGGGGTACTTCTCCCATGCATTTTTGTTTTCCATATCAACTACTCTTCTTTCTTTTCCAATTATTTGCCAAAATGGCATTTAGATTCCCTCCGGAATCCCTATCCTATTCTTCTTCGCTCTTTGCGAAATTTGCCTGTACGCGGCGATACAGCTCCTGTGCAGCGTTATAACCCATCTTCTTCTGACGGTGGTTGACCGCAGCCGCTTCACAGATCACGGCAAGGTTTCTGCCCGGACGAATCGGAAGCGAATGGCAGACCACTTTATTGCCTAAAATTTCCGTATACTCCTCTTCCAGGCCGAACCGGTCGTAATTATTTTCTTTCTTCCAGTCGGATAATTTGATCACCAGGTCAATGTTTTGTTTTTCTTTGACGCACTCCACACCGAAAAGCGTTTTTACGTCGATGATACCGATCCCCCGCAGTTCGATAAAATATCTGGTAATGTCCGGCGAAGTTCCGATCAGCGTATGATCGTTGATCTTACGGATTTCTACTACGTCGTCCGTCACAAGGCGGTGCCCCCGCTTTACAAGCTCTAAAGCAGCCTCGCTCTTTCCGATACCGCTCTCGCCCATAATCAAGAGCCCTTCTCCGTATACGTCTACCAAAACCCCGTGAATCGTAATGCAGGGCGCAAGCTCCTCCGTAAGGATATTGATCAGTTCCGCCATAAAGCCGGACGTCGCACGCTCTGTGCCGAGTACGGGAATCCCGTTGCGGTTTGCCGCTTCCAAAAACATATCGTCCGGTTCAAACCCCCGGCAGAATATCACACACGGAATATCAAAAGAAAGAAATGCATCGTATAGTTCTTTCCGTTCCTGCTCTGTTTTTTTCTGCAGGTTTGCGTATTCCACCATTCCGATAATCTCTACGCGGGATTGCTCGAAATGTTCAAAAAAACCGTTTAACTGCAGTGCCGGACGGTTGACATCGGAAAGCAGGATTCTGTGATCCTTTAAATTGATACCGTCGGTAAAATTATTCAGTTCCATCTTCTTTGCAATTTTTGCTACGCTAACACCCTCCATGCCTCTTCTCCTTTACTTTCGATATAGTTTCATAAGTGAGTAAAGTATATCATAATTCAGCGGTTTCATCAACCGAATGGAAGCTTGAGTTTCCGCAGATTTATCCACAGAACCCTAATACCTTCAGCTTTATTATAAACAACTTTCAAAAAACGCCCAAAATATAAGGAATCCTATTCCTTTTTGATGTAAAATTTAATCACCACAAAAAAATCATACTAAACAAAAAGAAGGAGGATTCCCTGTGGTTAATTTTACATCAAATACTTATCAAATGAAACGGGAAATTTTGTCTTTTTCTAATAAAATTTCCAGAAACCTTCCCAAGCCGGAAAGAAAGTTTATGGCTGACATGAATTATGGTATTCTTTCCTCCGGCAGCTGTATTCTTACCGATATCGTTGACCAGTTACAGGAACCTTCCAGAAAGATTAACATTGTTGACCGTCTTTCCAGGCATCTTGCAAAAGGAACACCCAAAGAGGCTCTGAAAGCTTATCTGACACAAGTGAAAAAATGGTGCCCGGACCAGCCAGTTATCCATATCGATGACAGTGACGTTGTCAAACCTGACGGTTACAAATTTGAATCCCTCGGCTGGGTGCGCGATGGCTCACAGAGCACTGCAGCAAAGAATGTTTATAAAAAGGGATATCATGTAACGGAAGCGACTGTACTTACAGACAGCAATCATCCTGTCAGCATCTTTTCAGAGATCCATTCTTCTAAAGAGAAGAATTTCACTTCCATCAATGATGTAACCTTCTCTGCAATGGAACGTGCGAAAGCACTGTTCGGAAAAGCAACCTTTGTCATGGATCGTGGTTATGATGATAATAAAATGTTCCTGAAGTTGGATTCCATTGGGCAGGATTATGTGATACGTCTGACTGCAAAGCGTAAGCTTCTGTACCACAATAAGTGGGTATTTGCTACGGAACTGCGCAACCGCAGGAAAGGCAAGGTGAAACTCCCTCTATTTTATAAAGGGAAGATGCATGATGCTTATCTTTCCCACATAAAAGTACAGATCACTGCTTCCAGAAAAGATATTTATCTCGTCCTTGTCTATGGCATTACAGAACATCCAATGATGCTTGCAACAAACAAAGAGATCAAATCGAAAGATGATGTAATAAAGGCTGCAAAACTTTATTTTTCCAGATGGAAAATCGAAGAATATTTCCGTTGTAAGAAGCAGGTGTTCC
>OFGQ01002021.1_pt1 | contig 12258 bp, 15 predicted proteins | sample 1521791 | NCBI WGS metagenome assembly OFGQ01 (sample SAMEA3504116, study PRJEB24116) | mouse gut metagenome | biome: mouse gut; feature: mouse-associated habitat; material: faeces | place: Denmark | collected 2011 | reverse complement strand
GGACGAACTTGTCAAAGTCAGAAAGTTTGCTGAGATCCTTTGTGCTTTCCCGGATTTTTGTGGTGAGCATATCACCGTAGTGCAACGGCCCTCCGCTCAGATACTCAATGTTGCACTCATTATCGAGGATTGCGGTTTCAATATTAAAACTACGGAGAATTTCTCCAAGTTCATCAATCAAATACGGCCCTTTATGCCCACGAGCCCAGCCATTTTGGGTAAAGCGGTTCCAAGTAACAGGCTCCGGAATATCCAGGCCCATTTCTTTAGCCAAAGTCTTGATGTAAGCAACACTATGCTCCGTTGGAGCTATGATGATTCCGTCTCTGGCCGCTGACATCTTAATCAGGTGTGTCGTTTTGCCCTGCTGGCGTTTTCCTACCAAAATGTCCATGCGATTTTTCTCCTTTTTTAGAATATAAGTGGCGATTGCGAAACACGGGAAAGGCTTGAAAATCAAGCGATTCCTGGTTTGCAAGGCACCTGATTTTCCTCCAGTTTTGCTGTATAATTGAAGAGACGAGCAACAACCAGCCAGACAAAACCGGAGGAAAAATCATGCGGAATAAATGTGCGCAGATGTCGTTGTATGACACCTACAAGACGGTGGCCGCCAGCATGGAGGAGGATAAGCCGAAGCTGTTCCGCCTGCTGGACGAACACATTGATTGGGATACGTTGATCCCGGCCAGATTTTATCTGGCGTTCTACCGGAACACCGGCAGGCCGAGAAAGTATCCTCTGGCGGCGTTCCTGAAAAGTTTGGTGCTGCAAAAGATATTTGGCTATGTGAATGACAGCGTTTTACTGGCCACACTGCGGCACAGCCGGGAGATGCGGAAATTCTGCGGGTTTCAAAAGGTGCCTGATGCTGCGAAACTCACCAGATTCAAGCGGGATTTCCTGCCCTATATCATGGAAGTCTTTGAGCGGCTGGTTGAACTGACAGAGCCGATCTGCCGGGAAATGGACGCTGAACTTGGCGACAGCCTGATTTACGATACTACCGGGGTTGAAAGCTGTGTGGCGGAGAATAACCCGAAATATTTCTCATCGAAATTTCGACAGGCAAAAAGCCTGGTTAAACTCAATCCGGCTACCGATCCATACCGGGCAGTCTACGGACTGTTCCCTGACTGTGCCGCAGCAAATCCCGCAGTAAAGCTGCAATATATCAACGGTCATTTCTGTTATGCGCTGAAAGCGGGCATCCTGACCAACGGTCTTGGAATTGTGCGCCATATTGCCTTTTTTGATGATGATTTCAAAAAAGCTCACCCTGAAATCCAAATCGGTAAACGCACAAGCAATCCGGATGCAGACAAGGAACTTGCGGATTCTAAGACGCTTCTCCCGGTTCTCCGGGACTTCAACAACGCTCATCCCTCTCTGCATTACACAACCTTTCTGGGCGACGCCGCGTTCGACAGCTATGACACTTATCGAGCCCTGTTAGGAGAACACGGCTTTTCAAGAGCTGTCATTCCCATGAGCCGCCGTCATTCCGCCACCAGGCATGATCCCCTTCTGGATGACTCCGGTATCCCCCTTTGTCCCCATGATGGAGTTCATTTAAAATTCCACAGCATCTGCGGTGGAAAAAACCGATCCAAACGCTTTAAATTTGTCTGCCCAAAGACTTCTTATGTTATAACCTCGGCTCATGGCCGCTCCCTCCGGTGCAACTGTGAAAATCCTTGTACTACCTCTAAATATGGACGCTGTGTTTACATTTATCCGGATGCCGACAAACGCTTATATCCTGGCATCCTGCGTGGCTCTCCGGAGTGGGATGCATGGTATGCCAAGCGTACGGCCATTGAACGGTCTATTGGCTCTTTCAAATATGTCCTCGGTGTGGAACAGCGAAAAACATTTAACGCCGCAACTACTAAAGCAGATATTTTTCTCGCTGGAATTGTTCAGCTTTTATCCGTTATCTTAGCAAATGCGATTCATGAGCAACGCCTGTTCCGGCGTATTCGCCGCCTTACCGCTTAACTACCCTCTTTACCCTGATATTCCCTATTAGCCCTCATTCGTGTGGGTGTAATTGGTGTACTCTTTTTTCCTATTCACTCCTTCCTGAATTCCCATTGCGCTTTTCATCGCCTTCCGTCGCTACTTTCGCAATCGGTACGATATATTCTACTGCGTACTCCGGGTGATCCCAGAGCGACGCCAGCAGTCTGAGTGAGTGCTCCAGCGCTTTTTCGGTGTCACGCTTTTGGCGCTTCACAAAGGCGTGGAGGAGCAGATAATCCCCGTTGGGACAGGGGGTGAAGATGATCCGCACCACCACCCGGCCCTTCTCCCGAAGTTCATAGAGACTTTGGTACTTTTCAATGGAGAAGTGCTTATAGTGGGGCTCTTTCAGTTCTGAAATGGACGTCTGGGAGAGATAAAAAATCTGCCGGACCAGCTTGTCCCGCAGCTTGGGCTCCAGCCCCTCGATGAAGTCTGCCGCCTGGGCAGGACTATCCGGGGGCTTATAAATTTTAATACGATCCATGTTCTCATCCTCTCTTATGTAGTTTCTGCCAGCCGTTTGAGGTGGGCCAGGAAGTCCTCGGCGAACAGCTCCGCAAAATCTGGGCTGCCGCTGATCCACCACACCGGGTCAGGCAGGGAGCGGTAGATGCTGTCATATTGCAGGCAGATGAGCAAAAATTTCTGCTTGGGGTCGGCCTGCTCCGCCGTGTGTAATATCTGAGCGATGGTCTCCTGGACATCCTGGAAATCCTGGTAGTAGTCGCAGAGATCATCAAAGAACTGGCCGGCGAAAATGCTGCCAAATACGGTCATGGCGTCCCGTTCCGGGGAGCCGTCCTCTGTGGTCAGGCCCATGCGCCGCAGCCGCTCTATGGCGGAATCCTCGAAGGGACTGTGGGGCCGTTGGTCGTTTGTCATTGCTGTCACCCCCTTTTGGGCATAAAAGCAGCCTGACACCCGCAAGCGTCAAGCTATAAATGAAAATTTTTATATGACGAAACCGGCCTGCAAATTGACCAAAAAGCTTTTGTGTGCTATACTGTTTACAGTAAAGAAAGAAGTGGAGTGCTGCTCTATGCCAAAACAATATACCATTACTCCGCTCAGCGAACTTCCGTTACGAAACGATTTTATGTTCAGCCAGGTTATGCGGACGGAAGAAATTTGCAGATTGTTTCTGGAATCTCTGCTTGGAATTGAGATTCAGCGTATTGAGTTTCTTGACCGCCAGAAAGACTTTACCGATAGTTATGAGTATCACAGCATTCGCTTGGATGTATATTTGAAGGATGAACAGGGTACTGTTTTCAATGTGGAAATTCAAGCGGACCGCCGGGATAATCTGCCCCGCCGGGTCAGATTTTACCAGAGCGGCATTGACCGCGGCGAGCTGCCCAAGGGTGCGGACTATGCCAACCTTTCCGAGAGCTATATTATTTTCATCTGTGATTTCGACTGCTTCCACATTGGAAAGGCGGTGGGTGAGCGGGCAGCTTTCTTGAAGGATACCAACGTCCCTTACGAGGATGGCTCTCATGTGTTTTTCCTCAACAGCCGGTACACAGAGGCCAACGCCAGCAAACCTATTTTGGAGTTTTTAGACCTGGTTCGTACAAATGATGTGGAAAAGCTGTACGAGACGCCCCTGGGACAAATGGCTAGAGAGCGGATGCAAGAGGTGCGCAGTGACAAGGAACTGGAGGTGTCGTATATGACGTATGCGCAGAAAATGATGGACGAACGCCGGATAGGTTATGAAGAGGGCCTGAGAGAAACAATTACCGCATTTAAGGGTATCCTCGAACCTTCTGTCATTGCAGAGAGATTGAAACTGTCTTTGGAACAGGTTATGGACATTTTAGGTCAAGAGTAATAATAGCTACCAAGGGCAGCCAAAAAGGCTGCCCTTGGCTTATCTAGGCACCTACTCGTTCTCGCAGGAACTCCAGGAACAGTTTTTCAATCTCCCGGTCGCTGCTGAACTTCTCCAGATAGGGGGCAAACTGCTTGCGGTCAAAGGAGATTTTTCTGGGCGGGGCTGTCAAGCGTTTCTCCGCCGCCGCCCGGGCCTCGCGCCAGACGGCATACACAGCCTGACGGTCAGCGGTGGGAGGCGGGCATTTACGGATAATGTGCTGCGTGGCGGCCTTGTTGATCTGATACCCTTCAATGGAGCATATCTCAATAAACGCCTTTTGAGACTCGGTGTCATAGTCCGCGATCAGGTCGGCGCAGGCGAGGTTGAGCTGTTTAGGAGTGTTCTCCAGAATATCAGCTAGTTCCGGTATCAACTGGGTCAGCTTGACGGCCTTCCGTATTTCATACTCGGTGACACCAAAAAATTCGGCGACCAAGGCCCGGGCCGAATACTTCTGGCGAGAATCGCCAGAAGTTCCGTTCTCCATATCGGAACGGTATCCTTGGCGGTTTTTTGCGTCCAGCAATGCTTTGTATGCCTTTCCTCGCTCTATGGTGGAAAGCCCTTGCCGCTGAATCAGATTGGTAGAAGTGGCAATCACAATGGCTCGGGCATCGTCCGCTTCTACAACCTCCGCAGGAATCGTGGACCATCCTGCCAGCTTTGCGGCGGCAACACGGTTGTGACCGCTCAGAATTTCATACATTTCTGTATCCATAGGACGGGCAATGATCCGGACAAACAGACCATCCTCTTGCAACTGCTCTGCCAGGGCTGCCAGCTTTTCTTTGGAATAGGGACGAAAACCGATGTCCACCGTAAAGAAAGCTACCAGCTTGTTCAACGGAAGATCACAGAGATGGGCGGCAGCAACAGGTGCTTTCTCTTGAAAAATTTGCTGGTAAGCTTCATCGCTTGCTTGCAACTCAGACGCTTGCTGAGTGGCCGCCATACGACGCTTAAGCATGTCGTTCATGTTCGGTTTAGGCAAGCTTCAACACCTCCTCCGCCAAACTGCGGTAGGAATCGGCGGCAGCATTTTTCGGAGCGTAGTCAAAAATGCTTTGTCCGGCGGCAGGACACTCCGCCACCTTGATGGAATATTCAATGGGCCGCTCAAAGACGTGGAATGTCTCGCCGTAGATCTCACCTACGTTTTCCCGAACGCTGCGGCACAGCTGAGGCCGGGACTGATACATCGTAAGCAGGATACCAGCAATTTGGAGCTTGGGATTGAATTTCTCCCTCACTGACTTGACTAACTCCAGCACCTCCGGAATACCTTCGCTGGACAGAAAGTGAGCCTGGACTGGAACAATGCAGTAGTCTGACGCTGCCAGTGCGTTGACAGTCAGCAATTCGTACTTTAATCCGCAGTCAATGATAATGTAGTCATACTGGAATCGTATATGCTCCAGTAGATCAGACATAACCCTCTCGCTGACCCGTTCCGCGTCTCCCATGGCGTTGTACTGGGAAAGCTGCATGACTTGGAGCCGGGCTGCGGCATCTGCCAGCCGGCGGTTGGCGGCAACCAGGTCAATCCCTGTATCCGTGTGAATAATTGCCTTTTGCAAGTGGAAGTCCAAATCCTCTGGATAGTCGATAGCGGCCAATAGGAGATTAGCAAGGGTGCGGGACTGTTCAGCGGGAGTGTGGCCTAATGCCGCCGTGAGATTTCCCTGGGCATCACTGTCAATCAGGATAACTGATTTCCCGCTTTTGGCTAAGGCCGCGCCCAAATTTAAGGCCGTCGATGTTTTACCACATCCACCTTTGAAATTGCTTACACTGTATATCTTTCCCATTCAGCACATCCCCTCTTTTTTTCACAATTAACATTTAGACACAAAAAATGGACCAAATCAGAAAAAGGCTTCTTTTATAAGCACTTTCCGACTTGGTCCTAATATAGCACTATCATCCACGAAAAATACCGGGTTTGGAAAATGGTGGTCTTTAACGTATTGGAGTAAGATGGCCTTTTGATTCTCAATCGACAAGGATTCCCCTGACCGCTCATCCTCTTGAGACAGCCGGCAGTAGAGGGCGGTGATTTTATTCGTTGCTCCAAACATTTCTGTATCCTCCTTCAAGGGAGCAACTGTCAGTACAGGATTGGTTGACTTCATTATAGCAGAGGCAGGGGCGTTTGTCATTCAGAATCCTCCAGCTTTTTGGCAAAATTTTTGGTGGTAATGCGCTCCAGCTTGCGCAGAAAGCTCTCGGTCCCCTCATAGCTACCCGTGACCGTATAGAGCGTTCCGGCGATGACCTCTGCGGCGGTTAGTTCAGGAATCCAATAGGCTGAAAGGTTTTTCACATGAATATGTCCGTTTTTATTGATTTTTAAAGCGTCATTGCTCATAGGCTCTCCTTTCAAATCTTCAAAATTGTTGTGAAATCAAAAGTGCATTTTGCACTTTTGATTTCATGGATACAAACGTGGGGTGCAAAATGAACTTGGCGTTAAAATCAGAATTGCAAAGTGCAAGTCTGATTGAAATTTTGGCGGTGACGTTAATGCGACCCGGTGGCCGGCGGCATTCTGACGCAGACCAGAACGAAAAGTTTTCGTTCTGGTTTCAAGATTGCAAAATGCAATCTTGAAATTGACTGTATCAGCATACGCAAAATCAAAGGCGCATTTCGCCTTTGATTTCTCAGGGAGGTGGCGGACATTTTGACCACCACCAGAGCTGCTAAAGTCAAACTGCGCCCTGCGCAGTTTGATTTGGCGAGCCGCAAAATGCGGTTTACCTACTGTGCTGACGTGACGGAAAAATTTTCCGCCACGTTAAAAAGGATAATGTCAGCGGTCATGCTCTGCCTCCCGCCATTTCTGCTTTGTCTGCTCCTGCTGGCGCAGAGCGGTGTCCACACAGCTTTTCACCTGCCGTAGCTTTTTCAGATCGTCACGCAGAGGCTTGTACCTCTCATACTCAGCGGGATAGTTCCGCTGTATCTCCGACAACTCCTGCCGCCACGCCTGGACGGGGATTTTATCCTCTGGGGAACGGTGCTTGTCCAGCTTCCGGCGGGCCATGTGGAATGTCCGCAGCTCGCCCTCATGCTCCAACTCGAATTTCTCCCGCTGGCCCTTCCACTTGATGGCTTTCCACTTGTCGTAGATGGGTTTGGTTTCCCGGTAGAGGTCAACCAAATGAAGCAAATCCGCTACCTCCTTCTTCCGGGCCAACATAGCTTTCAGAGAATCGTTGACGGCCTCCGTCTGCTCGTTACGGAGAACGAGGCGGGTCTCCAAATCTTCCAGGGTAAGCAGATCATTCTCCGTCAGATAATTGACCACCTCGGCAAAACTTTTGAGATTTCCAATCCGGGCGTTGCGGCTCCACGCTCCGGCGTTCCTGCCCTCATAGTAGCCAGTCAGCAGGGCGGCAAGAGTCGGGGCCTGGGGCTTGCTCAATTCGTCCTTCACGGCTTTAATCCAGTCGGTCAGTCCAGCGATTTTCTTCCGAAGATCGCTCAGCATTTTCCGGGCCGCTTTCACCCAGCGGTTCCAATCGCCCTTATCGGTGGAAATGCCCCTGGCCTCCATCTGGCGGACGGCCACGCCCTCATGGACGGTGGGCAGCAGGTCAAGGCCCTGCCGCTCATAGGAGCGGTGGTCGATGCGGCACGTCAGCCCCTTTTCCTCAAACTTGGCATTGACCATAGCGGCCCACGCCTCCCGCCAATGTTCCAGCGTTTCCGGGCTTCCCCAGTCGGTAGTGGGAACAGCGTCAAAGAGGGGCTTACCGTCCTCGCCCATGATGCGGTTTCCGTTCTCGTCCAGACGGTAGACGCGCCTCTGCTTAAAGCCCCATTTGCCGCTTTCCTCGATGGGCCGGATAGAGCAGAGGACGTGAAAGTGGGGGTTCGGAATACCGCCGTCCTCCTTGTCAGGCTGGTGGATGGCGAAGTCGGCAATCATGCCCCGGCTCACAAGCTGCTCGGAAACAAATTGCCTTGCAAGAGCGATGTTTTCCTCCAAATAAAATTCGTTCTGCAAGGCAATGTCAAAGCTATATGCAAGCTGGGCTTTTTTGCCGCGTTCGGCCTTCTCCACGGCGTTCCAGAGAGTGGCGCGGTCTTTATACTCGGCGAGGGCCTGGGGCGGCAGGAGAATGCCGGTGCAGACCACGCCGCCCTTGTGGGTGTAGTCGCTGACCTCGCCATAGTATTCGCTGTAAAGTTTCTCTCCGGCCCGGTAAGCGGCGGAGGCAATAACGGACTGTCCCGCACTCCGTTTGACCTAGGTGACATGGAAGTGGAACAGCGCCAATCAGTCACCCCCCTGCTGGTCAATCATGCGGCTGACCAAAGCGGAGACTTCCGGCAGGGAGAAGATTTGCTCCGCCAGCTTTCGGAAAGTCGCTTGGCTCAGGCCACGCACTTCTGGGGCAACGCTTTCCACATCGGCCCCACGGACGATAAGCCTGTGGTTTCGTTTCTTCCGCTCGCCCTCGGTGTAGTAGTGGACACGGTTCTCCAATCGGCGTTGCTGGTGCTGGTACTGCTCCCGTTTGGCAATGGCCTCGTCCCGCTCTTTCTCCAACTGCTCTCGTGATTTTTTCATGCTGTTGACCTCCTATCAGCTTTGAATTTTGGAAATAAAAAGGCCGTTTACCGGTATCTGGTAAACGGTCAAGGGGTACAATATTGGGTTTTAGCCTCGCAGAGCGCACGATACATGGCCGCAGGCTATGTATAGAAGTGCGCCCTTCCTCTCTGCCGCTCGGAAGGGATTAACTACTGCGGATAAAATCTCGACAAAACGATGCGACTGTGGGGCCGCAAGCAAAGATAACCTGGGAATCTGCAATCATTTCTCAACAATATACCCACAGTTGCTGCACTTATATGTAACTTTCTTTTTGCCCAAAGCACCAGCAGCGACGCCCACTGGGCCGGCGATCACTGCGCCCAGAACGGCTTTTTACCACTGAATCCGCCCGTGCGCTCACTGACTGCATTGAGAAAACCCATTCGGCATTTCGGACACATATCCATAATAAAACTCTCCTTTAATGATAGATAGCTTCCCGCAAGTTATTGATAAAAGTCTCTGTTTCTTCAAGGACAGATTGATATCTGCAATCGTGCGACCGTTCAGAGATATTGTGATACAACTCGCGGACTTTTTCCCGGTGATGACGATCCAGCAACCACAGGCGCGGTTCAATTTTCTTCCAGTTCCGCTCTATCTCGGCCCAGAGCGCATCATCAGAGCGAGGAGTGACACTGACCATTTCTTTGTCAATATCAGAATTTTCCCCTACAAAGGCCAACAGCACATAGAGGAAGGAAGCAATGTCTCCGCACAAAGCACACTGCTGATCTTGCAGGGCCTTTCGCCTCTCATGCTTCCATTCAAACCGCCGGGTGATAACGCTGCTCACAAAGCCGAGGACAGCACCGACAGTTACTGGCAAAAGATTGGATAAAATTTCAATCATATCCGTTGATTGCTTTCCTTCCCTTTCTTCTGATCTTCCCGTTCTGCTCCTTTTTCAAAACTTTCTTCAAGCCGTCTTGTTGAAGCCGGTTTCGTTATAGACATCGAAGGAGGGGGCGTCTACGGAGGGCCCGCCAGTGTAGATGTCCTTCAGATGCTCATACTGCTTGGAGAAGTCCCCGAAAACCACGTTCCTCGTGTATCCGTCCAGGCAGATGGCGGCGGGGGAGAGGAATACCCAGCTCTCGCCGTCCTTGGTGGGCACGGCATACTCAAAGCCCGCCTCGTACAGGGCGCTGATCGCGGGCTTGTCGTGGATAAGCTGGCGGCCCCGGAAGCAGCAGGTGACGACCTTGGAGTTGGCCTCCATGTTGGTGCTGAGAATGGCGTTTTGCAGGTCCTTGTCGATGGAGTCCCAGAGGCCGGGGTTTTTCCCGAACTCGGTCATGTCGTAGGTCTTGCCGCCCTTTTTGTGGGATTCATAGAAGAAATCGCCGTAGTGATAATCCTCGGCGTCGTTCATGCGCTTGGCGGTGTCGAAGACGCTTTTGGGGTCCGCCGGGTCCAGGCGGGCAAGGGCGCGCTCCTTATACATGGTGTAGTAGGCCACCGCGGTATCCCGGATGTTCTCGTCCCCATATTCGGCCTTGCTCAGGAAGCGGAGAACGTCGCTGACCTGTTCGTCCGCCGCCTCGCCGGAGGCAACCAACTCCGCGAAGGCCTGCGCCAGACCCTCCCGGAAGAATTTCTTGTTCTGCACGGTGTCGAGACGGCCTGACCAAGTGTTGAAGCGCTCGTTGTTCAACAACCTGTTGTCCTCGTCCAGGAGTGTTTTGATGACATACTCGGCGTCTTGATGGGCGATCTGCGACCTGTTGAGGCAGAACGCGCCGATGCCCAGAGCCACGAGGGCCAGGATGATGAGCCCCATTTTATTCCTGCTCCTGCCGGAGCCCCTGTCTCCGCTGTTTTTTTGCTTCTGTTCGTTCATGCTGATGCCGTGAATGTAATTTTCTCAGATTACTGTTTTACGGACACCTACCTAATGGAGAGGCGGAGATTTGATTATTGTTTTGCCAAGGCAATCAGGGCGCTGGCGCCGATTCGGTCAGCGCCGGCCTCTATAAGGGCCTGAGCTTGTTCAAAGGAACGGATGCCGCCGGAGGCTTTAACCCGCACGTCAGGGCTTACATGCTCCCGCAGAAGTTTGACATCCTCCACAGTGGCTCCGCCGGAGGCAAAGCCGGTGGAAGTTTTGATAAAGTCTGCGCCCGACATAGATACTACCCGGCACAGAGCGACCTTCTCATCATAAGTGAGGTTGCAGGTTTCGATGATGACCTTTAGGATACGGCCATTGCAGGAGGCTTTCACCGCTCTGATTTCAGCCAACAGGCCCTCCCAGTCGCCGGACTTGGCCAGCCCCTGGTTGATCACCATATCGATCTCGTCTGCGCCGTTTCGAATGGCGTCTTCTGCCTCAAATACCTTAACCTCCGGGGTGGCGTAGCCGTTGGGAAAGCCGATTACGGTGCAGACTTTGATAGAATTGCCCACATAATCCCCTGCCCGCTTCACAAAACGGGGAGGAATACATACGGCGGCGGCGCCGAACTGCTTTCCCTCGTCACAGAGGGCCTGCACCTGTTCCCAGGTGGCGGTGGGGGTCAGCAGAGTGTGTTCCACTCTGCCCAAAATTTCCGTTTGATCCATACCTTGGCTCCTTTCCCCGCCGGTTTAGGCGGGTCGTGATTTTCCAGTTTATTTTACTCTTCCCTTCCCTGCGTTGTCCAGTCCCAGGATGTGGAATTTTACTGCGGAGGAAACAAACGTTTTGTTGTTTTCGACAACCGCCCTCCATTCGGAGGTGGACAATTAGGGCAGAATCTGGAGCAAACCGGCAAAAGAGTCCAAATTGTAGTCCTCCAGGCCGCACGCCCTTGCACTGCCAAACAGGGCTAAGGCGGTCATGCCCCCGGCCTTGGCCGCTTGAATCCCAGCTTGGGCATCCTCCACGACGGCACAATCCTCCGGTGGAATACCCAGCCGGGCGGCAGCGGTGAGAAATACCTCCGGGTCGGGTTTGGCATGGGTGAGGTCCGCGCCAGTCACCACAGCGTCGAAAAAGGTGTCCAGGCCGATTCGCTTCAAAATATAACCGGCCTCCCCGCTGGAGGAGCCGAGGGCCAGCCGATAGCCTCGGGCTCGCAGTTCGTTCAGGGTGTTATGCACCTCATACCCCAGGTCGGAGGGGCCTAAAGTGTGCAGAAGTTCTCGGTAGACGGAGCGTTTTTCCTCCATCAGGGCTGCGCGTTCTGCGCTGGTGCAGATCGTTCCGGAGCCCTCCAATACAATGTCGAGGCACGCCTCGGTGCTGACGCCCCGGAGACGGTCAGTAACCGACTCAGACAGGACAATGCCCAGAGGGGCGGCAACGGTCTGCCACGCCTGGAACTGGAGCCGGTCGGTGGCGCAGATCACGCCGTCCAGGTCAAAGATGACCGCTTTTTTTGCCAGGTTCACAACGCAGCCTCAGAGATTGGCCTTGAGGGCGTCTACACGGTCGGTTTTCTCCCAAGGCAGGTCCAGGTCGTCCCGGCCAAAGTGACCATAGGCGGCCAGTTGGCGATAGATGGGCCGGCGCAGCTCCAGGTCCCGGATGATGGCGGCGGGGCGCAGGTCAAAGACCTTCTCGACGGCTTCTTCCAGATTTGCGTCGGCTACTGTGCCAGTGCCGAAGGTGTCTACCCGAACGGATACGGGCTGAGCCACGCCGATGGCGTAGGCCAGCTGAATCTGGCAGCGGGAGGCCAGACCAGCGGCGACCACATTCTTAGCCACCCAGCGGGCGGCATAAGCGGCGGAGCGGTCCACCTTGGTGGGGTCCTTG
>OFGQ01002012.1_pt1 | contig 12321 bp, 10 predicted proteins | sample 1521791 | NCBI WGS metagenome assembly OFGQ01 (sample SAMEA3504116, study PRJEB24116) | mouse gut metagenome | biome: mouse gut; feature: mouse-associated habitat; material: faeces | place: Denmark | collected 2011 | reverse complement strand
CCGAGGTGAAGCCGCTGGCATCGTCAATCGTGATGGAGACAATCGCCTGTTCCCCATCGGCGGGTACGCCCTCGGCCCGGTTCGCTCCGCTACTGGACAGATTGAACACGCCTTGGGTGGAGTAGGGAAAAGCGGAGAAATAGTAGGTCTGCCCTTCTACAAGGCCAGTGACCTCAAGGGGGTCATTCTCGTAGCCGCCGAGGTTGGTGTTATTGATAACCAAATCCCCCTCGCTCACAGAAGCGGGGAAGCCCTCGGTAGACTTCCGAATCATCACGCCGCCCACAGCACAGACCAGATTACCAGCCCCGTCATAGCTGTCGGCGGGTTCCAGAAATTTCAGACCAATGCTGTTCTTGGACATTGCGAAAGCAGTAAACGCTCTCATGTTGTTGGGTGAACTGCCAGTCTTTTGCAAGAGCTGGTCAACCACCCATTTCGCTTGGCTCCACGACATTTAAGATACCTCCTCTTTGATTGTCAGCCCGTCAGGACTGAATGTGGTCGTTTTGGTGTGAATGACTGTACCATCCCGCATCTGTTTCTCGGTGATACTGCCATCATCGTTGAACATCACGATAAGCTGTACGTTGCCCTCGCTCTCAATAATGGTCTTACCATCGGCGCTGAACACCGTAGTCTTGGGGACAAACCCATCCACCTTCGTGTCCAGATTGTTAATCTGGTCTTGCAGACTTGTGGCAATATCCCCCGCCAGCCGCCCCCGGATAGCGTCAAACCACACATCGAACAGCCGCTCCTGTGCCGCTTGGTAATCGTCCATCTCCTTGCGGTAGTCAGTCTGAATCCCCGCAATGGCATCATCACCCTGTTTCTCAAGGTTCCGAACATACTCAAGGAAATCCGCATACGCCTTATCCGTAGAAGCACCAATGGCAATCACAATGTCAGCGATTTCCTTCTTGCGAGCGTCCACGTCCGTTTCAAACTCGGTGTATTTGTTGTCAGTGGACGTGCGGATTGCTTCAACAATGGTGTCAATCGTTTCCTGATGCTCGGTGACATAACGCTGAAAACTCGCAAACTCGTTGTCGGTGTTGGTGCGGATGGTGGACACGATGGTGTCAATCTCTGTCTGGTGCGTGTTGACGTACTCCTCGAAACTGGCGTACTCCGCTGTGGCCTTGTCGCTGAACAGCTTCTTCTGTTCCTCGAAATACTGTTGGAACAGTTCGTAGAGGTCTGTGCCGTTTTCCAGCATAGACATAATGACGTTCAGCGTGTCATTCATGCGGTTAGCTTGCATGGCCCCAAAGAAAGACTTCTCCTTGTTCGTGTAGGCCGTTACATCTTGGAAGGAAACCGTACCGTCAGGGTTATCAATCTGCGTGTACTTTTTCAGCCCTTCCCATACAGCGTCCGTGAAATCGGTTGGCAACAGCTTCCAAGCCATCTCAAAATCCCTCCTTTATTCCGAAACTCCATGTCAACATTCTCCTTCCTTCGCTTTGATTGGTGAGCCTATTGTAGAGGTCGAGGATAGCGCTCTCCAAGCGGTTCAGCTCCTCGAAGTCCATTGTGTTGCCGTTGTCCACATAGGTAGGAGCGCTCCCGTATGACCTCTTAATAGTGTTGCTGGTGATGGTGACAAGATTTTCTTCCAGTTTGTTGATTTCATCCGCATAGAAGAAATCCTTCGGCGTTCTGTCCCGCCCCAGAGAATGAATCGCAAACTCCTCATACATCGTCTGGGCCAAGTCACGAAGATGTTCAAGGTTGTTCTTAATGCGGTTGAAGTCAACGGCATTAAACCTGTCCCCTCTGTACACCCCGTCCTCAAACACGCCGTACCAATCTGTTTTCGGGGTTGTCCACATACTATCCTCCTATTCTCCGAGCCGTTACACGTCCCGAAAAGGCTTGATTGAAACCAATCGTATGTCGGTAGATGTTCACCTTCATGTCCGGGTAGAACTCGTTCTCTTGGAACACCACATCGGTCACGTCAATCTCGGGATTCCCTCGGGTGTCGTACTCATACTCAATGCCAGACGTATAGTAGTCAGCGAGCCATTCCACGAGGTCTGTAGCCATCTGCATATCACTGATAAGCGGGTTTGACCACTTGACTGTCTTCCCCCGGAGATGGAGCGTCTTGGTGGCGTACTTCTCAACGATTTTGTACCGATAACCCTGAACCTCAAGCCTGTATGTACCGCTGACCTTGAACTTGAGTGTGACATAGTAGTTGCCCCAGTCAATGACCTCCGCACGACCTGTCACCTCGTCCAGCTTGGGAATGTAGCCATAGGAAGGGTCTTGAACGTAGTAGGTCTCAATCTGACCCGCCACCACATCGACTTCCTCATTGATAAGGTTCTCCTCACGGTTCCCTTGCTGATAGACATAGCAAGGGACGATAACTTCCTTGACAAGCTCCTGCTTGATAGCCTTGGGGGAGGAGGTCATATCCCTACGGGTCATGGTGAAGTCCGTAACATCATTCAGGCTCAAGTAGTTCAGCACGATACGATTGTACGGCTCTGCGGTCTTGGTGAACTCAAGCTCAAGACTGTCGAAATCGTCAAAACTGTAGAGGACAACCGTAGTCTTGTCGATTTCTTCCTCGGTGACTTGGAGGGTCGTGACCAGATTGCCGCCGCTGTAGGTGCGGATAGTGAACGCCGCAGGAAGCGTCTGACCAAACACAAACTTCAAACCGTAGTAGGCCCTCAATGCTCCCAGCGTCACCGTAATTACAGGGTTCTTGGTGAATGTGCCATCTGCGTTAGAGACTTCCTCCGAGACATAACCCGTATTGAGCGAGCCTTTGTTACCCGGAGGGAGAAAGAACATCGTACCGTTGACGGGGGTATAGTTACCAGCCAGCGTACCGTACTCGTCCTTCTCGGTCTCCTCCATGATTGCCGCCGCATGAGAGAACGGGGCTTCGCCATTGGTCTGTACCGTTGCCCCAGGCATGAAGCTGGACTTGATTTGAATATCACCAAACCTCGTTTGCCCCAACGTACACCGACAGGCGTTTGCGATAATCTGCAAGGCTTCTTTGTGCTGTACCCTCGGCATCGGATTGTTGGTGTACAGGGTCTTCAACCGGGGGTCAATGTAGTAGCTGGTGATACCAGCATCAGTGAGAATTTCTCTCGCCAAATCGTAGTAACTCTTTCCACTCGGGCTATACAGCCCCTTCCTATACTCCGAATCCATGTTGCGGAAAACGTCTTGGCATCGGATAGTAGCGGTGTTATCATCACTCTCCCACTCCGAACAGAGGAGGTGACTTCCCTGAATCCATTCGATTGTGTCAGAATCCGGGAGCTGGTAGCCGTAGAGAATATCCATCTCCTGTCCAGTCTCAAGGTAGTTAATCGCTGACTTGGGGTTGTCTACATTGAAGTAGTGGTCGTAGTTCTTGAGCTGAACATAGAAATCAATCTGCGGCACATCTGCTCCAATGGGAGAGATGTAGCTTTCCAGCTTGGAATCCATGACAGAATCGTTGTAGTAAACCAGACCGTAGCCGAAGCGAATAGAGTAGATACGAAGCCTACTCTGGGGGTTCTTCATGCGATAGAACACCAGCTTGATAGAGGTCGTGTTCTCCAAGACCTCCTCGGTTGTCCACAGAGATTGGGTGTTGTCCCGAAACTGAATCGTCTGACCTGTGCTTCCCACAACATCGAAGTCAACGGGGTAATTCTCGCCAAAGTTAATGGTGAGACCTTTGAAATCAGTAGGTATCGTGTTAAGGCCGATTGTGACCTCACACTTCGCTTCCGATACCAAACTTTCCCCGACCAACCCGGTATCATAGAAGCTCTGCCCCGGAGTGTTCCGGGGAGGGAACAACATGGAGCCATCCACCCTCGTGAAGTTCTCCTCAAGGGTGGCGTACACCACATCGTCCCCATGCTCCCCGAAAAGATTGTTCTTGTTGGAGTAATAGGCAAAGCGTCCAGCCTTGATACTGGCTTTCGCCTGTGCTTCCTGATTGACAAGGCCGAAAGAGAGCATGATGTACGCTCTCTCCCGGAGGGAGGATTTCATGCTGTCCTTATAGGCTTTCGAGACTTTCTGCACTTCAATCCCTCCTTACTCTCCTGTGTCCACAAGATTTACCTTGCAATTTCGGAAATGCGTTGGGTGTTCGTTTCCGTCCACCCAGTAAGGTTCTGCCGACCTGTCCCCGCAGTACATCTTGACTGTTCTCGGAGAATTGGAAACCGGGTCGATGAACGTAACGAAAAAGAAGAAGTTCCGCATAGCGTTCAAAATGCTTGCCCACTGGGAAGCGGTGAGCCAAGGCCATTCCAGACCGTCAATCTTGTATTGGTCTCGTCCGATTCTCTGACCCACCACGGCCCCGTTTGCGTCACGACCTGAATTGACAATGGTAGATACCACCACGCTCACACCCCGCTTGGGGGGCGGCAACTCGTAGCCGTTGATTGCCAAGTATGCCATTGTTGCCACCTCCCCTTACGTTGTGAAGCTAAAGCCATTAGCTTTCTGCTGTGTAGTAACTGCGTCCGTGATAGTGCGGTTGCCGACCTGAACGATGGTCTTCTCCTCTTTGTCAGCCTGTCTCTTGGCATCGGAAGCGATTGACTTGAGCGTGGGTTCGACATACTCCCGATAGAAGTCACGCATAGAGGTTTCCAGTGTATCGCCATAGGTAGCGGCATCGTAGCCCCTCTGGGAATCCTCGAAAACAGACTGGGCCAGGGCATTTATCGGGTCATAGCTCACACGGCTCGCCATATTGGAGTTCAGCACATCGGCGCTCACGAGGATAGAGCGAATAACCGCATTGGAGCAAATCGCCATCTGACTGTTCAAAGACCGCCAGTAGCCAACGTACTGCCCCATTCCCTTCACCACGGCATTTTCCATAGCAATAGAAATTTGCGAGCGATTCAGCACTTCGGTTTGTCCGTTGATATGACCTACCATCTCCGCACCGTTCTCGCCAGCCACAAACATGGAGCCATGCAAGCCAGCGTTGGTCGTACCGTTCTTGTACATGGGAATGGACTTCCAGAATTGCGCTTGCCCGTTGTCGATGTAACCGCCCTTCTCAAAGAACTTCCAGCCATGCCCAGTGTTATAACCACCAGAACTCAAGCCGAAGAAGCTCTTAATGGAGTTCCACCCGGACTTGAACAGCTCAACACCAACCGAGACTTTGTTTCCAATCCAGCTCGACAGAGAGTTCCACCCGGATTTAACCAGAGACACACCCACAGATACGCTCGTGCCAATCCAGCTCGACAGAGAAGACCAACCGTACTTTGCGAGTGAGACCATCTGCTCAATCGTGGGGATATGACCAATCCAGCTCTTTACGGTTGTCCACCCGGACTTCGCTAAACTGATAGCCTGACTAAGCACAGGGATATTGCCGACCCAGTTAGATACCGTAGTCCAGCCACTCTTAATGAGTTTGATAGCTTGGTCAAGTGTGGGGATATTGCCTACCCAGTTCTTCACGGTAGTCCAGCCAGATTTCACCAACTGAATCGCTTGGTCAAGTGTGGGAATGTTGCCAATCCACGTTCTCACGGTCTGCCAGCCAGACTTGACGAGTTTAATGCCTTGGTCGAGAACCGGGATATTACCCACGAAATTCTTAACCGTAGTCCACCCGGACTTAATGAGCTTAATGCCTTGGTCGAGAACAGGAATGTTACCAATCCAATCTCGGACAGTAAACCACCCATTCTTCGCCAGTTTGATAGCTTGGTCAAGTGTGGGGATATTGCCTACCCAGTTCTTCACGGTAGTCCAGCCAGACTTGGCAAGGCTCACCGCCTGATTCACCACAGGGAAATCACCCATCCACTTGGTAACAGTCTCCCACCCGGATTTCACAAGCCCAACGGCCTGACTGACAACAGGAAGCTCGCCAATCCAGCCAGTAACCGTGTTCCAACCCTTCTTCGCAAGCTCCACCCCAGCTTCAACAGAGACACCGTTTTTCGATACCCCTTCCCACCAGCCTTTCGCTTTCTTCCACCACTCGGAAGCTGTGTTCTTGATACCAATAACGATTTCCCCAACGGGGCTGTTTTTGATAGCGTTACCAATCGGGTCAAGAATGTTCTTCTTAATCCAGTCACCAACATTGCCGAGGATATTCAGCATACCGTTGAACAGACCAAGGATTAAAAACTCACCGTAGGACGCAAAGACTGTCGAGGGAGAGTGAATCCCGAACAGATTTTTGAACCAATCGCCAATCCGTGTCCAAATCGACTTGTACTCTTTCTCCTTGGTATTCTTATCCACGCCCTCTCTCAAACCCTCGGCAATATTCTCACCATAGCCGCTCATACTTGCGGCTGTCTCCTCAAGGCTGTACTTCACATCACCAAGCCCGTTGACCAATTCATCACCGACACCAACCTCTGCCAACTTCATGTCCACAATCTGACCGCTGTACAAATCAATCGTGCCAGTCAAGGAATCAATCGTGTCACGGGAGGTAGCGTAAGCCTGTTGTGCGTCCTTAACGGCCTGTGTCTGTTCCTTCTGGGCGGCTGTCAACTCACTCCGTCTCATAAGGTCATACCACGGGCAGTTCGCCAGCTCGTCAGAGGTCTCGGCGAGCTTGCTTGCGGCGCTGTCATAATCCTTGAGTGCCTGAACCGAATCCGCTTGCGCTCTGGCAAGGTCTTTGTAGGTCTCGACCAGAAGCTCCTTCATTGCTTCCATCTGGGCTTCCTTCTGCAAGGATTCAATGAGCTTTTCCACCTCTTGACGGGATTCTTTCACCCTCCCTGTGGTCTCGTCAATCGACAGGGACAACCCTTTGATGTTCATGCCGTTCAGCACGTCCACCTTGACCTTCATAAGCTCAAGCTCATAATTGGAAGCGTGTGCGTTTTCGTTAATGTCAAAGATTTCAGACACCAACTGGCTCGCCGCCGCAAAGTCAGAAGTCACACCATCCAGATTAGAGATGTTGGTCTGCATATTCTTGAGAGCTTCCGAACAGCGGCTTACTGTATCGGCGCTTCGGCTGATGATGTTTTCCATAACCTGAAAATCCTCGGACGCTTCGTAAGCCGCTTTGCCAGCTTCCGCAACTCCGATGAACTCAAGGCCGATACCCACCACAATACCGATTGCCGCACCGACAGCCGCACCAACGGGGCCACCAATCATAAAGCCAATACCAGCCCCAGCAAGAGCGCTTCCGAGAATCGTCATAAGCGCCCCGGCAATGTCAACGCCGCTTTGTACCTGATGAATCAGCCCGGTAATCACCAGCGATACGCCGATACCCACAACCGCTCCTGCAATACCACCAGCGATACTCGCAATCTTGAAGCCAATTCCCGCTCCTGTCAGCGCCCCACCGATTGCGGTCAAAATACCGTTCCCGGCGTTGACACCATTTTGAAGTTCGGAAATGATACCTGTAATGAGGAGCGAAGCCCCCACGCCAATCGTAATACCGATAGCCGCACCAGCGGTTCCACCGAGCCAATAACCAAGACCAGCGCCAATCAGAGCGCCACCAATAGCAGTCAGAAGTGCATTTCCAAAATTCACACCATCCTTGATTTCAGCGATAATCCCCATGATGGAGAGAACCACGCCTACACCAATGATTGCGCCGAGGGCCGCTCCGTGGACAAGGCTCCCCCCGGATTTCAGCATGATACCAGCGCCGATACCGCCGCCAGCGATTGCACCACCAAGAGCGCCCAACAGGATTTTGCCCAAGTCAAGACCATCGACAATTTCAGCCACGATGGACATAATTGCCAGTGACAAACCTACGCCAATGACAGCGCCGAGGAGCATACCGTTCTTCCACGACAGCCCAAGCTGTTTTGCCAGCATCAGACCGAGACCAGCCCCGGCAAGCGCACCGCCAGCCATGCCCTCCAAGATGTTCGCCCACGTCAGTTCTTTGTTGATGATAATGTCCTTGATGCTGTCAATGAGAAGCGTGATACCAGCGGCAAGCAACAACCCACCCAGAATGTTTTCCAACAGGCCGAGGTCAGGAATGAGCGAATCAGCGATTGCCCACGCCGCCAACCCAGCACCAATTTCAGCAACGAGCGGAAGAATCTTCTCCATCCACTTCTGGATTTTGTCAGCCCTTTCGCTAAGAGCGTCACCGAGGAAGTCATACTCCGGGAGGTCAAAATCAAACTCACCGACACCGCCGCTCCCATTTCCGCTGGAATCGTTGGGGGAGATAATGTTCAGCTCGTCAATCCCGACCACGGCGTTTTTCAGCTTCTTCGCCGCTTTCGTTGCGTCCTCAAGCTCCTCGCCCATGCCGCCTACAGAATCAGTAACTTCGCCAAGCCCGGAGTAGTCCACCTCTGGTAGAGTGAAGCCGAAGAACAAAGCGATAGAATCAGCCACGCTCCTCAACACCTTCATCAATGCGATAGCGTAAGGAAGGACAGCGTTGATAGCTGGGATAAAAATGTTACCCAGCACTCGGGCGCATTGCGTGACCTGTGCTTGCAAAATCCGCAACTGATTGGCGGGAGCTTCCAGCGTCCGGGCCATATCGCCTTGCGCCAGTGTCACTTGCTTCATAATGGTGTAGTAGCGAAGCTGGGCTTTCTCGGCCTGTGTCATGTCGTTAAAACTTTTCTTGATCCCCAACGACAGGGCAACGGCTTTCAACCGGGCTTGCGACAGGTCATAACCAAGCCTACGAAGTGGCTCAAGCTCACCAGAGATACCCGACTGTAGCTTCTGCATAGCGTCCTCGAAGGGGATATTGAAGAACGAGGACAGGTCATAGCCAAGCTGGGTAAGGTTCTTCGACATGATGTAGGCTCTATCGCTCGCCACGCCAAAGCCCTTGGTGATGGTCATAAACACGCCTTGATTTCGCATCCACTCGCCGGGGTCGATACCAACAACATCTCCAACGGTCTCGGCGTATTCCTGCGCTTCCTCCGCAAACTTTCCCATAGAAGCAGTAAACAGGTTGATATTTTCGATGTAGCTGTTGGACTTTGTAACCCACGAAGCAATAGCACGAGCCGCTGTCTGCAAACTGGTCATTGCCATGCGGCACTTCGCCCACAGATTTACATAGCTGTTGCTGGCCCGATTGTTGCGATCTGTCAAATCATCCATGCGAAGGATAATCCGCAGAATCCGCTCGGGAATACGGTCAAACACACTCGCAATACCGTTGAGCTGGGAAGCGAGGGGAGCGATTGCGGAAGCCAGCCGCCGAATCCTCTCCGCAAACCCGTCAAGGTCAACACCGTTTAGGGTCTGCACCATCTCGGGGAGCTTACGAATCTGTGAAAAGAATGACCCAAGATTGGAATTGCCGATAGTGGACAAAGGCGTGAGGGCGCTGATAAGCTCCCGAATCTTTCCTGCCGTAGAAGCCATATCTACCCCATTGAGAGCGCCGATAGCCGCTGGCAGTTTATTGAGCTGATTGATAGTAGAAGACAGGTTCAGGGAACCGATGCTCGCAAGCGGCTGAATAGCGGTTGCCAACTCACCCAGCGAGGAGAAGTCCGTTCCGTTCAGAGAACGGGTCGCTGTACCAATGCTGGTAATCTGGGACGCAATGGAAGACGAAATTTTCAGATTGCCCAAATTTTTCAGTTTCTCCAAGCTGTTCGCCAGAGTATTCAACTTGTCAGCCGCAGAAGCGTCCACACTGTTTAAGGCGGTATTGAGATTCTTGAGCTGATTAGTCACGCTCGTCAATCCAACACCGCCCTTAACAGCCGTTTTGAGCCTTGAGAGAGAAGCGGAAAGAGCGTCTATGCCAGATACAGCCGATTGTGAACTCGACTGTACTTCAAGTTCCAGAGAATCAATCGTAGGCATCTACTCACTTCCTTTCTTCAAACCGTTTATTGTTTTTAACCATGAGTGCTTGCATATACCGAAGCCCCTTTTCAGACTTGAGCTTTGCCTTTTTGGTCTCGGTGTCCTCTGCCATCTTCCTGCTGATGGGGTAGGCTTCCTCAACGTAGGGCTTGGCTTTCGTCCCCTTCTTAGCGAAAGCGTGAAGGAGGGGAGAGATACGGGCAAGCGCATCATAGAAGTACATACCCTGTAGCCACGCTTCCTGATTGAAGCGCTCCTTCCTGATTTCCTCGGCTTCACGGTAATACCTCACGAGACAACAATCCCTATCCCAGTATTGCTCCTCGGTCATGCCAATGGATAAGTAGTAAGGGAATTGTTTGTAAAACATCTCGGTATAAGGAAAAGGGGAAGCGGAGCGATTTACGCTCTCGCTCCCCCCGTCCTCGGATTCCCCAACGGACAGCGAACCCCTTACCAGTTCGTTGTCCACTCCACGTTTTTTGTGGATTCCTCGGGTTCCTCGACCAGAGACAGAATCGGCTCGTTGTACATCTCGGCGAGCTTGCCGATAAGCCCCTCCCGGTTGGTCATGTGGGAGAAAATCTCCTGCACGACCTCCTTCTTCTCGAACCTGTGGTGGGCGAGGAAAGCGCCCTCGAACAGAGCGGGAAGGGTGGACATGGGCTTGGTCTCCACATCTGCGGCAACGAAGCCCTTGCGCTCCATCTCGGTAACAGTCCTGCGGGTGAACTCAAGCGTGTACTCCTTGTCCCCGTAGGTGAATTTCATCTGCTTTGCCATAATTCATTTCCTCTCTTTCTTTTACTCGGTGGTGGTGTCCTCGTCCATCGTAATGGGGGCGGAGGGGGCGATAGTGATGGTCATGTCCACGACCTCGTTCACGCCGCCGCCAACGGGGAACACGGAGAGCTGACCCTTGAACTTGAACTTGCCATCAGACCCGGTAGGCGTGACGGTCTCGCCGCTCTCAACGCCGCCGAACCACACAGCGTACTCGTTCTCGATACCATCCAGAGCCTTGAGCTTCTTGTACTCGTCCAGCGTGTAGTTGGCGTTGAACTCCAAGGAATCCAAGCTCTGGATACCGGGAATGTAGGTCTGCATACGGTCAGACAGGGTGGTGGTCTCCAACATCTCGGGAGTGCCGCCGAGGTCAGGGAACTCCTTAATGTCAATCAGCTTCTCCCACGCTTCCGCTTTCTTCTGCATGAGGAAGATTTTGTAGGTGCTAATAGCCATAGCTCTTACCTCCTGTAAATCACGTTATTTTTCGATACCTTGGCGGTGTATCTGCCAAGCATACGATAAATTGTTGCATCATCCATGTTGGGAATAGGATTCAGCATCGTTCTGGTAAATCCAAGCCGAGCAAGCTCACTGTCCACGAGAGCGGCGATTGCTTTGCACTCGGCTTTCTTACCCTTCGTCCTGTTGGAGTAGACATTCAACTCGTACATCACAACCGCATGATTCTCCATGCAATCGGTTGTCTGTGTGGAAACGTCCGGGTGATTGTCCAGCTCGACTAATGACACGCAAGGGAACGAGGGAGGGGCTTTCACATACTCCCCGACCATGAAAATTTTCGGGTATTGCTCCCGAACTGCCGTAGCGACAATGGCGAAGACTTCTTCCTCAATGTTAATCACGAGAAAACCTCCTTCGCGATTTGAGCGATTTCGTTACACACGCTCTCCATAGCTCGGTACATCGGCATCTTGGCGGGAGTGCCGTGAGTAATGTGAAGCTCACCATCCTCGTAGTAGCCCCATGCGGCTTTCTTACCGTAGCCCTTGCCGTAATCGCCAATGGTGCATCCAAGCTCTGCGCCTTTCGGGTGAGGAGAACTGCCAGCAGAACCGTTGTGGTAAACGCCAGCGCCGAACTCCACCCAGATAGCGTCCTCGCCGCTGGCAATCACAAGGGTCACGCCCCCGTGGTCTTCCACGGAGACTTTCACATCAGCCAGCTTTGCGGATTCCCCGTGGGTCAAATCGTCTACGACAGCCCCGGTAAAACCCTCATTGGCTTTCTGCGCCAGCCGCTCGGCAACCTTCACCCGCAAAAGCTCGGTCTTACGGATAAAGTCACGCTTGTACTGCTCAAGCTCCCGCATAGCCCGGTTGATTTCCACAACCGACAGGCTGAAAGTAATCTTCTTACTCATTGCACGTTCACCTTGCTTATGGCGATAGACACGCTGTTCAGGCTTCGTGCGACCTTCTTCACGATGTAGTCATGGGGGGTAATCACTTCGCCCTCGTCATTCAGAGCGAGCGCCCCGTTTTCATCCAACCGGGGAATACAGTCAATCCAGAGGATTGAGTATTCGTCAATCGGAGGAGCGTCACCACCCATGACAATCACCTTGTCGTAGTTCTCGCTTTCGCCAAACTGCCGTGTCTGGGTCTCGCCCTTGGCGGCTGACACATTGGCCCGATACTCCTGCGGGTCTCCGTAGGTAATATCCACGCCGCCTGTCGGGTTTCCCCATTC
>OFGQ01002001.1_pt1 | contig 12389 bp, 10 predicted proteins | sample 1521791 | NCBI WGS metagenome assembly OFGQ01 (sample SAMEA3504116, study PRJEB24116) | mouse gut metagenome | biome: mouse gut; feature: mouse-associated habitat; material: faeces | place: Denmark | collected 2011 | reverse complement strand
ATTTGAAGCAGATCAGTATGGAGAACTATGCAAGTGCTTTTGCAGGAGGCGTCATATTCAATCTGTCCAACATCCTTTTATCAGCTTCCGTCTCTATGGCAGGGCTTACGGTAGCATTCCCGTTAGGAGTCGGCATAGCCTTGGTATTAGGTGTTTTCGTCAATTATTTCGGTGAACCTAAAGGCGATGCAGTAATCCTGTTCAGTGGTGTGGCACTCGTCGTATTGGCTATAATATTTAATGCCATAGCTGCCGGAAAGATGAACCAGAAAGGAAGCAGCACCAATAAGAAAGGGATTATCATTGCCATTATAGCCGGTGTACTGATGTCTTTCTTCTATCGGTTTGTTGCTGCCGCCATGGACTTGAACAATTTTGAGTCACCTACCCCCACAATGGCTACTCCGTATTCAGCATTCTTTATATTCGCAATAGGTATCTTCATAAGTAATTTCATTATCAATACCATCGTGATGAAAAAACCGTTTGTAGGTACTCCGGTGAGCTATAAGGAGTATTTCCAAGGCAAGTTCAGCACACACATGGTCGGAGTGCTGGGAGGAGCTATTTGGGGACTGGGTACGGCTCTCAGTTACATTGCAGCAGGAAAAGCCGGTGCAGCTATCTCTTACGCATTAGGACAAGGAGCACCCATGATCGCAGCCCTGTGGGGCATATTTATCTGGAAAGAATTCAAAGGTTCTTCCCGCACGGTAAATATTCTTCTGGCCTGCATGTTCGTTCTGTTTATATCCGGTTTAGGAGCAATTATCATCTCCGGAGCCAATTAACCGGCTCCTCACTCTTACTAAATAAACGCTTTCTTTTTCTACTTCTCACGGAGTGAAAAAGGAGAAGGGAATTGCCTGAACTAAAATATATTTTTCGTTCAACCTCTAAAATTTTAATACATGAGACCGATTCAAATAATAGTATTCTGTCTTTGCATGTGCTCGCTCAATTTGTACGCACAAGTCAGCGTCACAGGCACTGTAAACGATAATACCGGGGAAAGTCTTCCCGGAGTATCCATTCTGGCGAAGGACGGTGACCGTACCTTTGGAACCACCACCGACATCAACGGTAGATATGAAATCAAAGTGAATCAGGGGGCTACCCTCGAATTCAGTTTTATCGGATTTACCAAGCAAAAGGTGAAAGTAGGCACTAACAATGTCATTAACATCACATTAGAGCCTGAAAATGAAATATTGGATGAAGTAGTTGTAATTGGTTACGGCTCCGTCAAGAAGAAAGACCTGCTCGGTTCCATTTCTACGGTAAAGGAAGACGCTTTGGCCGAACGTGTTTCGGGCAATGTGGTGGAAGCCATGCGCGGACTTACTTCGGGCGTAAAGATTACAAGTAGTGGACAACCGGGTTCCAGTGCCACCATCAACATTCGCGGTCTGGGTAGTTTGACCAACAACAACCCGTTATTCATCATCGACGGTGCCTATGGTGGCAGTGATTTGGGTGTCAATGTAGAAGACATTGAGTCTATTCAAGTATTGAAAGATGCCTCATCAGCAGCCATCTATGGTTCACGTGCAGCAAATGGAGTTGTAATCATCACTACCAAGCAAGGTAAAGAAGGTGACCTGAAAGTGAAGTTTGACTCACAACTGACACTGAGCTGGCTCCCCCGCTACGACCTGATGGATGCAGAGACTTACAAGATTTATAACGACCGTGCTTATGACGAAGCCATCCTGGCAGGAGTTTCAGGCGTTACAAAACGCCAGAACCACTATGATGGAAATACAGACTGGCAAGATGAAATGTTGGGTACAGGTGTATTGCAGAACTACAATGTATCCCTTTCCGGAGGTTCCAAGACTGTGAAGTATTACGCATCTCTGAACCGCATGGTCGATGATGGTGCTCTCTACCGTACCGGTTACGACAAATACGGCTTCCGTATCAACACCAGCGGACAGAAAGGTATTTTCTCATACGGTGAGAATTTCTACTACACCAAATCCGACAGGAAGATACTGAACGGTAATCCCTGGAGCGACTTCATCGGTATGCCACCCACTATTCCGGTATATGACGAGTCACATGTCGGCGGATACGGATACGGCGATGTAGACCGTGCCAACTCTTACGGCCTGAATTCAGTAGCCATGCAGGACTTGTATATACGAAACAATGAAGAGGAATACCTGACCGGAAACATCTACGGGCAGATTTCACTCTTTGGGATGTTCGATGCAAAACTGAATGTTGCCTATAAAAGTTATATGGGCGTTACGAACTCCCTGCGCAAGAAAGGTAATTGGGTTATGGGACAAGGTGACGATGCCGCGCATCTGGGTTACGATAGTGCCAAGAATCATGATATACTGATTGAGCAAACCTACAATTTTAAGCATAAATTCGGTAAACATGATGTGAATGCACTGTTTGGTATCACTTACAATAAGTTCCACGAAGAAAAACGTTGGATTACCAAACTCGATCCATTGATGATAGGCGACAAATACATCACATCTCTGGATGCTGCCACCGGAAATACCACCGCAGGCGGTAGCTATGGCGAATCAGCATTGATATCTTATCTTGGACGCATCAACTACTCCTATGCCGACAAATACCTGGCACAAGTAACAGCCCGTCGTGACGGTACTTCCCGCCTACCTAAGAATGACCGTTGGGGAAACTTCCTTTCCGTTTCATTGGGCTGGCGTATTAGTGGCGAGAAGTTCTTCAATGTACCCTGGATTGATGACTTGAAAATACGTGCCAATTACGGTACTCTCGGTAACAGTAGTATCGGTTATTGGGACTACCAGTCCACCATCAACACAGCTCCGCGCGCCGTATTCGGAAGTCCGGAAAACATATTGATTGGTATGACTCAATCTCAGTTAACCAACAATGACCTGGTTTGGGAAAAGAAAACAACCGCTAACGTCGGTTTCGACCTGGTTGCATTCAATAACCGTTTCCGTTTAAGTGCTGAGTATTTCTATTCAAAGAGTAAAGACCTCTTGGTTTACCTCCCCATCCTGATGAGTTCGGGTAATGAAGGTGGTGCACCTGCCGTGAATGCTGGTAGCCTGGAAAATAAAGGATTTGAAATGGAAATCGGCTGGAACGATCAGATTCGCGACTTTGCCTACTCCGCTTCACTGAACATTTCACATATCAAGAATAAAGTACTTGATTTGGGATACGGACAAACAGTCTACAATACGACTCTTGCCAAAACCGTAATCGGTGAACCGCTCGGTATGTGGTATCTCTACAAAATGAATGGTATCTTCCAGTCAGAAGAAGAAGTACGGAACTATGTAAACTCAGAAGGCAAGATCATACAACCTAATGCTTTGCCGGGTGATATTAAGTATGACGACTATAACGGCGACGGTAATATATCATCCGAAGACCGCCAGATAGTAGGCAGCCCTTGGCCCAAACTTGAATTAGGAATAAGTCTCGGTGCATCCTACAAAGGCTTCGACCTGAACATCAACGGCTACGGTCGCTTCGGGCAGAAAGTATGGAACGGTTCGGCATCAGCAGCCGGTGACTTTGCCAACAACCAGAACAACTTCAACGGCATTATCCCCTGGACACAAGAGCACCCGGTTAACGACCGTCCGCGCATTGTATACGGAGACTCCCGCAACAGTCGAAGCGATCAGGACCGCTGGTTGGAAAACGGTTCATTCTTCCGCCTGAGCGATATTACATTAGGTTATACAGTACCTACCCGTTACATTAAGAAGATTGGATTAGAAAGACTCCGTGCATCGGTTACTTTACAGAACCTGGTGACCTTTACCGGATACTCCGGCCTGGATCCTGAATTTGCAGACAGCGGCATCTTCACTATGGGAGCAGATTATTGTTCGTTCCCTAACCCACGCGCTGTTCAGTTTGCATTATCATTCACTTTCTAAATACTGCTGAAATGAAAAAAATAGCTCTTTATATATTATGCGGTGTCACGGCATTATTTACGTCGTGCGACCCCTCTTTACTCGATCTGCAAAATGAAAACACCCTGAGTACAGGCGTATACTGGAAGACAGAATCTGACATCGAAGCCGGTGTAGTAGCCGTATACGGAATGTTCTACCGTCAGGGAACCTGGACACGTAATATCTATACACAGATGATAGGTATGGCGGACGAAGGCGTAAGTTATGCCGGATGGACCGAATTGAACGAGTACACCAAGTTCATCTTTACCGATTATAACTTCTCAGAAGTCAATACCAAGATATGGCGAGAACACTATACTGCCATTTTCCGTGCTAATCAAGTATTGGACCATATAGGTAACGTACCGTTCAGTAATGAAACGCACAAGGATGACCTCATTGGGCAAACTAAGTTCCTGCGTGCTTTCTATTACTTCTACCTTACTGCCTTGTGGGATAATGTACCTCTCGTGCTAAATACCTCTTCAGCAGCCGATAAGCCCATGCAGGCTAGCGCTGACGAAGTCTTGATACAAATAGAAGAAGACCTGGAAGATGCCATCACCAAACTCCCTTCCACACGCGACGCCAATAACTACGGCCGCCCAACGAAAGGCGCCGCCTACGGATTACTGGCCAAAGCTTATGCACAGCATCACAAATGGGAAGATGCCAAAAGATGTCTCGAATGGCTCGTTGATGGCGAAGGAAAGAACTATTACACACTGGTATCCAATTGGGCTGATAATTTCAGCAACTATACGGAAGATAACAAAGAGTCACTGTATGAGATTCACTTCTCTCTGACCAACAAGGTGGGCTTCGACCAGACAGACAACTACCTGGACCCGAATGCGCAACTGGGTACACAGATTGAAATGAACCAGGCTCCTACCGGAATCGGCTGGAACAACATCGAAGCAAGACGCTGGCTGGTGGACTACTACAAGCGCGAACAAACAACGGATGGAAAGAACGATTCCCGCTTGTTCTACACACTGTGGTATGATGGTGCAGCCTCCGACTTCCCTGAATACCCCAACCAGTTGATATACGGCTCTCCATGGAACAGCGACTGGGGCAACCGCGTTTTCATCAAGAAATATAGTACAGATGCCTCCCCACTGTATTACTGGAATGATAATAACTTCCGTTCCCTGCGTTATGCCGATATGCTGTTACTGTATGCTGAAGCACTCAACGAACTGAATGCCACACCGCCTTCAAAAGCCATTGAATGCCTCAACCGCGTACGCAACCGCGTCAATCTGCCCAACATAGAGGATAGCAAATACTACAACGGCTCCCAGATCAGCACCAACAAAGATGCTTTCCGCGAACACCTGAAGATAGAACGCGCCCTGGAGCTTGCCATGGAGTGTGTGCGTTGGGTCGACTTGAAACGTTGGGGTATCAACGACCAGACCACATTGAACGAACTGAAAGCACGCGACAGCGACTTCAATAACTTTATAATCGGTAAATCCATCCGTATGCCAATCCCGCAAAGCGAAGTGGACAACAATCCGAATTTGAACCAAAATGACCAGTACTAATTGAAGACATTTGAGCTATGATCAATACAAAATATTTAATAGGAGCAGTCATTGTACTGCTGACGTTATGGGGATGCGGAAATGATTCCGACTACGTCATCGAAAGCAATCCCAATGAGTTCGCCATATTTCCGATAGCCATACCTGTAAGCGCTGATGGCGGAACTTATGAACTGACAGTCAACGGCAATGAGTCGTGGACAGCCGAACTGACCAATTCCAATAGCTCAGCCCAGGGCTGGTGCACACTGAGTGAAACGTCAGGAAGCGGCAGAAAAGTAATCACCGTTACTGTAAAACCAACCACCTCTTTCGTAAAGAACCGTTCGGTTATCGTTGAAGTAAGCTCCGGTACCCGGATATTAAAATCAAAGGTATTACAGGAGACAATGGTACTGGGTGAAGACGAAGTGCTGATAAACGGCCTTATATGGTCTACCAAGAATGTAGGCACTCCGGGAACTTTCGCAACCTCTCCCGATGATATAGGACAACTGTATCAGTTCAATCGCAAAGTAGGTTATCCGGCTGGCCCGCAGGACGATCCGGCACCGGCTAACTGGCCTTCGAACTATACCAACGACGGTACCAACTGGACTACCGAAAATGACCCATCTCCTGAGGGCTGGCGTGTGCCTACCACGGAAGAGATGGTGGCTCTCTGGGAAAAAGGAGCAACATGGGTTACAGCAGCCCAGACCGGATTCAAAACTGATGGTATCATTATTGGCGTTGACGAGGTTACTGCCAAACGTGCTACAAAAGATAATCTGAAACAACTCGGTTGCCTCTTCCTGCCGCAAAGCGGTTGGAGAAATGAAACCGGAATGATGGACCGCACCTGGCTCTGTGCCGTTCGCAGCGGAAATTCATTAAGTCCTACCCACGGTGGCATGTCACTGGGAGACTCCGGCGGCTACCGCGACACATGGGGTTGGGGCGACGGACAAAAAGCACGTGCAGCCATGATCCGGCCTGTCAAAAACATACAAGTCGAGGATTGATTTACAATTATTAACGAACTAAATCTAAAGAGATGAACAACTATAAGACCTATATATACCTTGCCTTGCTCACACTCCTGAGTTGCAAGGGCAATGACGGTAATGAACCGCAGAAACTCACACCGCAAATCCGGTATGAGTTCAGTGGCGGTGCCGGCCATTATAACTATGCTCCGAGCATCATAGAAGACCAGTACGGCATCCGGTACGGCTTTGTATGTGAGAATCGTGATCCGTTCAAGATTGTGGACTATGTTTATCTATACAAAGGAATCCCCACGGAGAAAGGCTATGTATGGCAACCCGGCACACAGATCATCGAACCTTCCGAGACAGGTGGGGATAACTGCCACATCTGCGACCCGGACGTACGTGAGTTTAAAACGACTTATAAAGGAGAAACTTACAACTGGATTTTGACCTACCTGGGCGTAGACCGCTGGGACTGTAACCACAACCAGATAGGACTGGCCATTTCCAAGAACATCGAAGGCCGTATATCAAGTTCGACCGCAATCCGCTGGTGGCTTATGAAGATACTACCAAATGGGGTGTGGGGCAAAGTACAACAATCGTCAAAGACTCTACGACCATACAATTATTCTATCATTCGACTACGGAGAACGGACCTTTCTGTATGCGCGAAATAAAATTGAATGATCTGGATAATATCATATTGGGCGAAGAGAAAGCAATTCCTTTCCTGAGCGCCAACAGCTATCCTGCCATGTCCGACAAGAATATATATATGGTTTCGGAAACCCGTGTGTCCCCCATCAAAGAGATACCGACTTGGGTAGGAGATGTCTGCCGGCTGGCATACAAACCAAGAACAGAAAGTCTCTTTACCGAGGAAGACGGATGGATTGAAATCGGCCATGCAGGACCGGAAGAAACAGGATTCCCAAGAAATCACAATCCGGGTATCCTGACGGATACGAAAGGTTACATGCTTAGTGACGATGAACTGGTGATGTACTTCACTCCCGCCATGACAGGTGAAAACTGGCTATGGTCATACGACCTGTATTCGGCTACGTTTAATCTCAAAAACTATTTCAAATGAATAAAACAATCCTGCAAATAGTATGCATTGCTCTTATTCTTGCCTTCCCTTGTGGGAAGGCATCAGGGCAATACAAAAAGATTCCCGTAGTGGTAATCACCGACTTGTATCATCCGTATCAGGACCCGAGAGATAACATGGACCTCATTATGGGCTTCGGACTGCCCGACCCAGTCACTAATTTTTTAAATATACCGTCATGAGAAAGAGCAAACTTTATTTGATTGGCTTGTTAGTATTGGCTCTATCAAGCTGCACTTCCAAGAAACAACAAACTGCGGAAATCACCCCGAATGTACCCAAAATTATTCTGGAAACGGATATAGGTAACGACGTGGACGATGCACTGGCACTGGATATGCTTTACAAGTATCTGGACGCAGGAGATATCGACTTATTAGGCATCACCATCAACAAAGAAGGAACTTATCCGGCCGAATACACCGACATCATGAATACCTGGTACGGCTATCCTCAAATCCCTATCGGAATCATACACAACGGAGTCGACTGTGAGAACGATGCTACAAACTATGCCAAAGCCGTATGCCTCATCCAGAAGGATAACGGTGAACCGGCTTTCAAGCGCTCACTGAAAGGTGACTATAACCAACTGCCGGAAGCGCCTGCCCTCTATCGTAAGCTATTGGCACAGCAACCGGACAATTCTGTTACCATCATCTCCGTAGGTTTCTCCACGAACCTTGCACGCCTGTTGGATACTCCGGCTGACGATGTATCTCCGCTGACCGGAAAAGAGCTTGTTGCCCAAAAAGTAAAACTGCTGTGTACCATGGCAGGCTGCTTCAACAATCCCAACCTGTTCGAATATAACGTAGTGAAAGACATTCCGGCGGCAAAGAAGATATTCTCCGAATGGCCTACCACACTAGTGACTTCTCCTTTCGAAGTAGGTATCGCCATCAACTATCCCGGCAGCAGCATTGAAAACGATTTCGGATGGGCTCCTATGCACCCAATGGTAGAAGCATATAAAAGCTACCAGCAGATGCCTTACGACCGTCCTACATGGGACTTGACTTCTGTATTGTATTCTGTTGAAGGTCCATCCTATTTCAACGTTTCTCCGGCAGGTAAAATAAACGTAACAGACCAAGGTGCCACTGAATTTACTCCCGATGCCGCAGGAAACCGTTACTACCTGACAGTAGATTCCATTCAGGCTGAGAATATCAAACAACATTTCGTCCAGTTACTGACCAAGCAACCGGCTCACTTCAATAAATAATAAGCATTATGACTAAATATCTATTGGGTCTCATAGGTTTATGGCTCATGTGTTCCTGTTCGGACACCGACTCCGGAGAAACCCCTCCGATAGACCCGCCAACACCTACACCTACCGTAACCATCACAAAACCGGAATTTGTATTCGGCTTCCAAGGCCAGAGCAAGTATTCTTACTGCCCAAGTGCCTTGAAACAAGCTGATGGGACAGTTCATCTATACTTCTGCGGCAATCCGGAAAACCTGATCATGGTCGATAATATCTTCCATATCAAGATCAACCCAGATGGTACACAGACTGCTGCCAAAAGTGTATTGCAGCCTGGTGTACCAGGTTCATGGGACGATCACCATACCTGTGACCCTTCTGTTATCGAAGGTAACTTCACTTGGAAGAATACTACCTACAAGTATGCCATGTTCTTCCTGAGTAATATGTACGGAGTATATTACAATGAAATCGGTGTCGCGTTCAGCAACGATCTTGATACAGATAGCTGGGTGAAGTATCCGCAGCAGATTGTGAAGAAAACATGGTCGAGCGAAGGTGACCAGGAAATAGGTGGCGGCGGTAAGTCATGGGGAGTAGGCCAGCCTTCTGTCGTATCTCTGGATGGAAAAGGTAAGCTACTGCTGACTTATACCGTAGGTGATATCGGGGGTACGCGCATCGTCTGGACCGAAGCGGATTTCAGTAATATGGATACATATTCCATCAGTACCCCGCAAACAATTGTACAGACAGGTTTAAAGGCCATTGACAACCAGTCAAGGGATTATACCTGTAACTCGGAATTTGCAATTGACAAGGATGCGGATAAAATCGTCATGATACGTCCGGTACAACCTATGCCCAATGATTATCCCAATTATTTGAATTCTTCATTGGAAATAGACTACATGAACCTTTCTGACTTCACCAATCAAAGAGGTAACTGGACACCGATTTACCGGATCACTCCGGATGATACCGGCTATCCGAGAAACCACAATGCCACTTTGCTGAGGGATAATTTCGGCCACTTGCAAGACTGGGAAGAACCGGAATTCTACTTTACAGTCAGCAAGGCAGCCCCTGATGTACAACCTTCGGGTAGTAGCCATGCGGAGTGGACGTACCACATCTGGAAAAGTAAGGTAGTAAAGAGTAAATAAAAAGTAATTCCGGTAATCAACCGAATTTAGTAGTTTCAGTTGATTACCGGAAAAATAAGCTTATTATCATTGCTAAACATTCAAACAAGAAAGATCTTCCTTGACTATACATAAAAAACAGTAATCATCCGACAGTATATTTAAACCCAGTTGATCAGGTTCAATAGCACACCATGTATCTAACAACAAAGTACGAATAGCTTCAAACTCAGCCAATTCATATCTATGTTTATAGTAAAGTGCCTTTTCCCGCCAGTAGTCCGTTTCTTCACATAAACCTCTCCAATTTCTATCAGTCACACAATCTGTCAGTCTTTTGCTTATCTGTGCCAAATCATTATTTGGTACATAAGGCATATCTTCTACAAACTGAATCAGATGATTAAACTCATCTACAGACAAGACAACCCATACATGACATACTCCTCCTTCTTTCTTTTTTCGCTCCGCCCAGCTTTTAGCCTGAGCCGCCACTCCGTCTCTAAAGATAAAGTAGTTATTCTTGTCTATACGATGACCCGACAATAGATTTTCGGAATGGCTTATCTTATTTTCCAATGAAGATGCACTTAAATTATCTACATTATCATACCCCATTCTCAACTCTACCAGCATCAACCGGGAAGTAGTAACACGATTATTCGCATAATTACCTATTCCAATGGCAGCATCCATTGTACAGTCATTACTCCCTTTAAGTACTTTAGCCTCATAGTCATCCAATGAAAGACAAGTGATACGTGGATCGAACCATCCCGTTCTCTGATAATCTTTTGCAGCAACATCATTCAAAGTAGCCTGACAATGACAAGCAAAAGGGTGGTTGACTATAATATCATTCTGACAAACCAGTTGAACCATAATCCTGTATGCGTGAAATAGCAATATTGAATGACTTAAAGATTTCACTTATATCGCTGCCTAAGTTCTTATAGACATACTGCATGGAATCTTCTGAAACTCTCTCTGCCTGATAGAAACAGGTATTCTGTAATACGCCCTCTTTACGGGCTATTGACTGAATAGCAGATACCATATCAGGATTATGGCTTGCAACCATTATTTTGAGTCCTACTTGTTTATGAAGCAACACCAGTAAACGAGCAAATTCTACAATCCATTGAGGATGAAGATGTGCCTCAGGTTCATCAATAAGCAAAAGAGACTCTTCATTCAAGTATCCATTTTCAAGCAAACGCTGCAGATAGGCAAATGATTTGATCCCGGTGGCTGTAGATGCAAGCGTGATATCCAGTCCGTCAGTACGATGATAATGTAATTCGTCATTCTTAAACCATCCCTTATCCACTGAAATCTTACCATTAATGGAACGCATTATCCGGGCTAAAAGAAGTCTATTCCGCTCCGGTATATTAGTTCCCGCGGAGCTAAGCATCATATTCGCCAACTCTTTCCAATGATTTAACTCTGATCCTTCTACTGCTAATGCCATAGGGGTATCAATATATATTGCTCTATGCAACATATAAGGCATACTGAAACACCGTTCTGCCAAAAGAGGAATCTGGTCTTCATATAACTGAATAGAAGCAGGAGGATCAAAGATTCCTTCTTCAATCAGATATTCATAGATATACCCTTGTAATCTCCCAACCGGATGCATCCTTAAGTCATCTAAAATATTAACGTATGCAGCCGTAACAATATTCTCTAAATCATCACAGTAATCATCCAAAGTAATACCTCCATCCAATGGTATAGCAAGATATGTCAGAATTCGATTTTTATTCCCCTCGTCACCACTATTCATATAACTTATTAACTCTTTCCGGAAAGAGGCTAACACATCCAAACTCGCATGAAAAAGACTTTCAATATCCCCATATACAACTCTGGTCTCCAGCAAGCGGCTATAGGTAACATTGATATTCTCATCTCCTCGATTCACTATATCCCTACGCACTCGATCCGGTTTACGCAAGCAATCTTGTATCTGCTTCAACAAGTCGTTATAAGCAAACTCATCAAACCTGTTAAAACCATTAATCAAATAATAAAGCCAACGGGACAGTGTACTTTTTCCACATCCATTTTCTCCGGCAAGCACAGTTATGCCATTAATAGCAATATCTGCTTCTTTAATCGCATTATAATCGGATAATGTATATCTGTAATTACTCATAAGCCTTCATCAAATCATTGAACACAACAAAAATAGAGTATTTATTTGAATTGATAGATAAACTCATTAGATTCTTTTCTTTCAAACTTCATCATTAAACTTTAGCCATACAACCATTTTGCCAATCTGTCAATTTGATAATCCTATCGCACGAGAAGCTTCTCTTTCCACCTTAAGTAGAAGAAAAAGAAATAATCGCAGGGATTTCATTTCGCATGATTTCCCCTATCCCTTTTCCTTTACGCTTTTATGACACATCTATCTCCTTTTGTGTCATTCCCT
>OFGQ01001998.1_pt1 | contig 12401 bp, 12 predicted proteins | sample 1521791 | NCBI WGS metagenome assembly OFGQ01 (sample SAMEA3504116, study PRJEB24116) | mouse gut metagenome | biome: mouse gut; feature: mouse-associated habitat; material: faeces | place: Denmark | collected 2011 | reverse complement strand
ACGGAGGCCCCTACTCGGAAACCTCCGTTTCTCTGGCTTTCTTCAAGCCTTCGGCTGTGGCTTTCATAACTACGAGTTCCTTCTCGTTCATGGAGTTCAGCATTACATCAATAGACTTTCGGCAACTGCCCTCGCCCCTATGCCCTTCCGTGTAGAAAAACTGGTCTACGGATATATCGAACATTGTGACAAGCTGGAAGAATAAATTAAAACTGGGGTGCTTTATGGCTGAGCCTGCGGTAATGAAACATATTAAACAGATACACAGTAGCAATCTAACACAGCTACTATATTCAGAGTCAAAATATAATACTTTAACCCAAAATCAAAGAGAACTACTTGCTATGTTCTATTCCAAAATATCTGATAAGGATATGGCAAAAAAACTAAATGTGACAGAGGGCACAATTCGCAGGCAACGCTTTACATTCCGTGAAAAGGCAAAGCAAGCTCATAACAATACAATTTATGTTGATGATCGCTATCTCATCACAGCGGAAGAAAAGCAACATATTATTGAAACATTTTTTTCCAGCACCCATCCACTTGTGCTTAAATCTTTTTCGCCAAAGGAAAAGAAAAAAGTTGTTATTCTCGGGAAAATTGCAGAGCAATTTGAATATGGGAAAAAATATAGCGAGTGTGAAGTAAATAAAATTCTCAAGCCAATTTATGACGATTATATGACTATTCGGCGTTACCTCATAATGTATGGATTTATGGAGCGCACCAGAGATGGGCGACAATATTGGCTAACAAATTGAGAGGAGGAAGAAATGAAACCGATTATTGACCATATTCAGATTACAGTAAAGGATATGAATGTTGCTGAGCCATTTTACGACAAACTTATGCCCATTCTAGGATATAATCTGGCAAATAAAGTAAGTGCGATTATTGAAGAACTAGTGGGTACTTTGCCACTATAAAAGAATGCAACTTCTACCGCTCTTCCAAAGAGCGGTGTTTCATTTTTCTGAAATGCAATGATTATATGCTACAGCTTCGAGCCAAGTTGGCCCGAAGGCCGATAAGCTAAAATTCGGAACTATGCAAGAGCTATGCAAACGAAATATCAAATATGGATTTCAATCCCCAAAACATACGTGTTTTGGGGATTTTCCACAACTTATTTTAAAAACATCCGCACCATCCCCTCATACACTTTCCGATAAGGCTGATACCGCATCGGCAGATCAATCCACGTCTTCTTATCCACAATACTCTTCTCATGTGAAAATGTTCGGAATCCATCCTTCCCATGATACGCCCCCATACCGCTCTCGCCGAAGCCGCCAAAGCCCATCTCGCAGGTAGCAAGATGAATGACCGTATCATTGACGCATCCTCCGCCGAAACCGCACTGAGAAGTCACCTTCCCCACCGCTTTCCTATCATTTGAGAAAATATAAAGCGCCAGCGGATGAGGCATAGACTGGATATTACGGATAGCCTCGTCCAACGTGTCAAACGTCAAGATTGGCATCAATGGTCCGAAAATCTCCTCCTGCATTACCGCATCCCCGAACGTGACATTATCAATTACCGTGGGTTCAATCCTCAATGCCCCGCGGTCAGAGTTCCCGCCCCAGACCACTTTCGACGGCTCCATCAGTCCGGTAATCCTGTCAAAATGCTTCTCATTGATAATCTTCCCATAATCCGCCCGTTTCAGCGGCTCTTTGCCGAACTGGCGTTGAATCTGCTTTTTGATCTCCTTGACCAGCCTGTCCTTCACAGCCCTGTCACAATAAATATAGTCCGGGGCTACACAAGTCTGGCCGCAGTTCAGGAACTTACCAAATACAATCCTCTTTGCCGCAAGTTTAAGATTGGCTGTTTTCTCCACAATACAAGGACTCTTTCCGCCAAGTTCCAGAGTCACAGGCGTCAGATGTTCCGAAGCCTGCCGCATAACCTCCCTGCCCACCGTCTGGCTTCCGGTAAAGAAAATATAATCAAAATGCTCTTTCAATAGGCAAGTATTCTCAGAACGCCCGCCAGTGACAACGCAGACAAATTTCTCATCAAAACATTCCCGGATAATTTCAGAAACAATCTCACTGGTACATGGGGAATATGCGCTTGGCTTCAGCACAGCCGTATTCCCTGCCGCGATTGCGTCCACAAGAGGATCAAGGGTCAGCAGGAACGGATAGTTCCATGGGCTCATAATCAGCACGGTTCCGTAAGGAGAAGGTTTCTTATAGCTTCGGGAATGAAACTGCGCAAGGGGAGTCCTTACCCGTTTCTCCCTCGCAAAGGAGCGGATATGCCGCAGCATATAGCTGATTTCACTAAGAACCAGCCCGGTCTCGCACATATAGCTCTCGAAACCGCTCTTGCCAAGATCCCTTTTCAGCGCATCGTGAATCCTCTCCTCATGTTTCAAGATGCTATCCTTTAATTTTTGAAGCGCCTGAATCCGTCCTTCAACAGCAAGAGTCGCGCCGGTATTAAAATATTTTCGTTGACTGGTCACAGTGTTTTTAATTTCCTGTTCATTCATATAAAGCGCCTCCTTTTTTAGGATTTTCCATTAAAAGATAATAAAACCGCTCCAATTCCTTTGCATCCATCAGTACAGGCACAGGGTACAGCGGATTTCCTTCCTTGTCCGCATAGTGGGAAAGTTTTGGAATATCCTCCTCCTGAATTTCTTTTACGGTATCACCGATGCCGAAGCGTTTCTTCATATCCTTAATTGCCGCAATAAAATCTCCGGCGGCTGCATCATAAGGCGTACCTTCCGGGCAAATCCCCGCTGCCACGGCCAAACGGTATAATTTCTTATGTATACGGGAACCGTAAGCTTCCAGCATAAATGGAAGCAGGATTGCATTCGCAAGTCCATGAGGCACGTTGTACTCTCCACCTAAGGAATGGGCGATTGCGTGTACGTAACCCACATAGGATTTGGTAAATGCGCATCCGGCATAGAAGGAAGCATGCAGCATGTTTCTCCGTGCGTCGATGTCGCTCCCTGCCGTATAAGCCTTGTCAATATTCTGGAAAATAAGGCTGACAGCCATCAGTGCATTCTTTCTCGTGCCGTAGGTGGTAGATCTTCCAATATAAGCCTCCACGGCATGGGTCAACGCATCCATCCCTGTGGTGGCAGTAATAAACGGCGGAAGGCTTAACGTGACTTTGGGGTCAAGCACGGCATATCTTGGAATCAAAGGGAAATCATTGATTGCATACTTGTACCGTGTCTCAGCGTCGGTAATGACTGCAGCAAGAGTGGTCTCGCTTCCGGTTCCTGCCGTGGTAGGGACGGCAATCAGGAGAGGAAGTTTTCTGAGAACCTTTAGGATGCCCTTCATTTTGGCAAGGGATTGTTTTGGTTTGGCGATACGCGCGCCAACCGCCTTGGCGCAGTCCATGCTGGAACCGCCTCCAAACCCAATGATTGCATTGCAATTATTTTCGAGGTACAACTCCAATGCTTCAGCGACATTTGCCGTGGTAGGATTGGCTACGGTCTTGTCATAAATGTAATAAGGAATCTGATTCTGTGTAAGGACTTTCTCAAGGCGTCTGGTCAACCCCAGCTTCATGATACCGGCGTCTGTGATAATGAGAATCCGATCACATCCGTGTTTTTGTAAAATGTCTGGAAGCGCTTTCACGCTGCCGACAATATTCGGTTTCCGGTATGGCAGGAAGGGCAGTGCGATTTTTAGTCCTGCCTGGAATGTCCTGCAATAGGCTTTTTTAATAAGATTCATAGTAGACAGCATCCTTTCTGGAATAATCTTATTGAATTTTATACCAGTGAAAAGTTTTTTGTCAATAAGCAAGGTTGGAAAATAATCCATTTTCTTTCTGCTGACACAAAATGTAAACAGAAAGAAAAAATAGGTTGACAATTTGCCGGAATTGGCTATATAGTTATTTAGGATAACGATTCAGAACGTTTGGAGGCAAAGATGAATACAAAGGATGAGCATACGACATTTGTAAAAAGAATGAAAGAAAAAATAAACAGCGGCGGTGCAGTTACAAAGGACGAGGCGTTGCTCCTGTATGGCGGGCCATTAGAAGAACTCTGCAAGGCGGCGGACGAGATTCGGGAACACTTTTGCGGAAATAGGTTCGATATCTGCACAATCATCAACGGAAAGAGCGGTAAATGTCCGGAGGACTGTAAATTTTGTGCCCAATCGGCATATTACCATACGGCAGCAGAGGAATATCCGTTACTTGATACAAAGGAGATTGTCCGTCAGGCAAAATATAATGCAGACCATGGCGTACACAGGTTTTCTATTGTAACCTCCGGCAGGTCGCTGAAGGACGCCGAGATTGAGCAAATGTGCGAGGCAATCCGTGAGATTCGGGAGCAGACAGACATCAAAGTGTGTGCATCCTTTGGGCTTCTGGACGAAGGACAGTACTGCAGAGTGAAAGAGGCAGGAGTATCCAGAATACATAACAATCTGGAAACTTCACGCAGGAACTTCCCGAATGTCTGCACTACCCATACATTCGAGGATAAGGTAAACGCCGTCAAGGCGGCGAAGGCGGCAGGGCTAAGCGTATGCAGCGGCGGCATTATGGGATTGGGAGAAACGGAGGAAGACCGAATAGATATGGCATTTACCCTAAGAGAATTAGGAATTAGGAGCGTTCCGGTCAATATGCTGAACCCCATTCCTGGGACTCCCTATGAGGGAAATGCCCGTCTGACCGTAGATGATATGCGAAGGATCGTGGCGGTCTACCGGTTTATCCTGCCGGATGCGTTCATCCGCCTTGCGGGAGGAAGAGGGCTGATGGAGGATAAGGGAGAAGGGGCTTTTTGCTCTGGGGCAAATGCCGCAATCACCGGAGACATGCTGACAACGGCAGGATATACGATAGAAACGGATATGGAGATGCTCCGCCGGTTAGGGTATATGCTATAAAGCTTTATCGTTCGTCACATCCCCGCTGCCCTTCAGCGAAATCGTATCTCCCAACAGGGCCGGTTTGGGTTTCACCAGTGTAAATCCCACATCTTTCATCCGCGCAAGGATTTCCCGTGACTTCCGGTAAGTATCGCCCTTGTAGACCGCAGTGTCGCATGGTACGCCCTGCACGTCAAGTCCGAAGGCCATGGCGTCGTAGAGGGCGCGGTACATGTGGTACTCCTGCGTCACTACCACCAGGCTCTTAGCCTGAAAAATCTCCTTCGCCCTGTACATACTGTCATAAGTCGAGAAACCAGCGTGATCCATGAAGATACATTCAGACGGAACCCCGTGGCTGATTGCATAGGATTTCATCGTATTCACCTCGTCATAATCGTCGCTGCCATGATCCCCGCTCATGATGATCCGGTCTGCCGCCCCTTCCTGATATAAACGGATTCCCGTATCCAGCCGTTCTTTCAGCATTAGGCACGGCTTGCCGTCGGGTTTCACCTGCGCGCCCAAGACCAGGATAGCGTCAGCTTTTTGCTCAGCATCTACGACAGCTTCCTCCGAAGAAATAGCGCCGCCCGCCTTCTTCTTCACATAACCGTCCGTACACAATAAAACTACAGCGCCCATGATGGCAAGCAAAGAGCTGTATTTGGCAAGTTTTTTCAGTTTTTTCCATGTTTTAGAGCCTTTTTTGAACATATCTTCATTTTCTCCATGTTTATATCATAATTTTTTTTAGTATAGAAGATTTTCGGACAAGGGGCAACCGGATTAAGGGAAAATTAAGTAATTTGTAGATTTGCATAAATGCTTGTGGTAGAATGAGTTCATTGGGCGATTGGGACATTTGCCAAGTTAAGGAGGGACAGATATATGACAGAAAGGGAAAAAATGCTGGCAGGACAGCTTTACGACTGCGGTGACGCAGAATTGTTGGAGCAGTGGCATAAAGCGAAAGATTTGGTAAGGGATTATAACCAGGCAGATTCGGCAGATGCAGAAGAAAAAGGGCGCATACTGCATGAACTGCTTGGAGGACACGGGAAGAATCTGTGGATTACGGCTCCGTTCTATGTGGATTATGGGAACAATATTTATTTTGGAAATAACTGCGAAGTCAATATGAACTGCACATTCTTAGATGATAATCAAATCATCATCGGCAATAATGCTTTGATTGCCCCGAATGTCCAGATTTATACGGCGTTTCACCCGGCAAATGCGGCCGACAGATTCGGGGAGCCAAAGGAAGACGGTTCTTTTGCGTTCTGTAAGACTCAGACGGCTCCGGTGGTCATTGGAGATAATGTCTGGATCGGAGGAGGTGCGATCATCATGCCGGGCGTGACGATTGGGGACAATGTGGTCATTGGCGCAGGAAGCGTTGTCACCAGAGATATTCCCGGCAATGTGGTTGCTTATGGAAGCCCTTGCAGGGCGATGAGGGAGAATCGATAGAATTCCTTGAAAACAAAGGGGTGCAACTGCTGGTTGACAAATTACCAAGCATTGTTTTCTTGTTTTCTTCTGGCTTTCGGATTAAAGTACAAGGAAGAAAGACAGAAATGAGAAAGGCGGGTAGGTAAATGAATCTGGCAGAAAAACTAACGATACAGAGAAAAAAATCAGGAATGTCTCAGGAACAGTTTGCAGACAGGCTTGGTATTACCAGACAGTCTGTGAGCAAATGGGAGGCAGGGAGCAGTATTCCGGAGATATCAAAATTGGTCACGATGTCAGAAATTTTTCAGGTGAGCCTGGATTATCTTTTGAAAGATTATCTGGATGAAGAGAGCGGGGGATTTCCGGCAAGGAAAAAACTGCCGGGAGAAGAGGAAATCGACGCCGTGCAGAAGGTGGCAGAGGAATCATCAAGGGAATGGTCTGAGGAGAACTTGCGGTCGGCGTGTTTGCATTTGGCGCGACGGCAGTTGGAATCTATAGTGCGGGCGTTGCCGCATTGGGAAAAGAGATTGCAGTAGGGGTGTCCGCCATGGGAGAGACGGCAATCGGAGAGACGGCAAAGGGAACCCACTGCCTGTTGTACGAGAGAGGAGTGACCACTGGGCTACAGGTCGAGCATTTCCTTGAGGATACGAATCCCTATCTCTGGAAACCACTGAGAGACATGCTGGCGGCATTTGCAATGCACATTTGACTGACCACATTTGTCCTGCGCCAAACTGCCAATTACTTAATATTCGCTGTACTAGCTGACACATTTGATTGAAAGCAAATGTGCCAGCACACTAGACGATAGCCGGGATACGGAGTACAATATAGAGAGACTGGTAAATGAGATGGGAGTGAAACAATTATGGGAGAACAGCTGACCAGAAGCGATGTGGAGAAGATAAAGGAAGAGATTGAATACCGGAAACTTGTGGTGCGGAAGAAGGAACTAGAAGCGGTCAAAGAGGCAAGGGCGCAGGGTGACTTGAGTGAAAATTTTGAATATAAGGCAGCGAAGCAGGACAAGAACCGTAATGAGAGCCGGATACGCTATCTGGAAAAGATGCTCAAGAATGCAAGGATTGTTTCGGATACTTCAAGAGATGATGAAGTAGGAATCAATAATACGGTGGAGGTCTATTTTGAGGACGATGATGAGACAGAAAGTTACCGTCTTGTTACGAGTGTGCGGGGAAACTCGCTGCAGGGGCTTATCAGTATCGAATCTCCTCTGGGAAAGGCAGTCAGGGGACATAAAGCCGGCGACCGTGTGAAGGTGAAGACGAGTGACGGGGACGGATATTATGTGGTGATCCGGAAAATTGACAAGACGACGGATGATTCCAATGACACACTAAGGAAATATTAATGTCGAATTCCGGAGAATTTTTTTGCGTTTTAGCTGCTTTTGGATGTCAATATTTGTCGAAAAGTTTCGATTGTGAACCGTAGGTGTTTGTGTTAGACTATAGATGGAAGGGAGAGTCTGTTTTTGTCGGTGATGTTGGTGTAGGAAGTTTTCCGTAGATTTTTGGGAGGTGTAGCGATATGAGCAATAGCGAATTATTGTCAGCTATATCTGTGATGTTGGATAAAAAGTTAGATGAGAAACTGGATGAGAAATTGGATGAAAAGTTAGAACCGATAAAAAAGGATATAAAAGAGATTAAAACGGACGTGTCAGCTTTGCAAGAGGATGTCGCGGAGCTGAAAGAAGATGTCGCGAATCTGAAGGAGGACATGAAGGAAGTCAAGGAAGACGTCGCGGAGCTGAAAGAAGATGTCGCGAATCTGAAGGCAGATGTTTCAAACTTACAGACGGAGATGGAGAAACTCAAGAAGAACGTTGACATCTTACAAGAGGAAGTTTCTGATTTGCAGGTGAAAGTTCATAATCTTGAAATTTCTGTGAGGAATATTAACCTTAATATGGAAAATGATTTTTCGCCTCGCTTACAGAATATCGAAGGCTGCTATCTTACTACATATAACCGGTATCAGTCGGGAGTTGAACAGATTGATGTGATACAGACCGACGTCGATATGTTAAAAAAGACGGTTTCAAACCATAGCAGACAGTTGAAGCAGTTGATGTGCTGCAATTAATGCTTGCTATTTGTACTGCACTGTGCTATCCTGTTTTTAGCATATAATAGATTGGAGATGAAAGGATGAGGATGATTTCTTGCTAATTACAAATGTAACTGCATAACAATAGTCACGGAACATATTCCGTCTATTTGTTATGTCGATAGCAGGAAAGTCGGGCATCCTTTCATTTTGAAATAGTAATCGAAGCAATGTTTCTCTGGGAGAGAGTCATTGTGCGTATTTCGTGAGGCTGTAAGGAGACTTTCTTGCAGCTTTTTTCGTATCTCTTATACCCCCAAGGGTATCATTTTGCACTTTTAACAGAAGATTGCCAGAAAAGGCAATGGCAGCAGTTTTTTGCAGAGTTTGAGCCGGAAGTCCTGCAGAAAGGTGTGTCGGAATAGAAAATGATGAACGAGATACGGATGTACAGGAGGTGCGCATATATGGCAATGATTGATGTAGTAAATTTGAGCTTTTCATATGAAGGCAGTTTTGAAGAGGTATTCAAAAACGTATCATTCCGGATTGACACGGACTGGAAACTGGGATTTGTAGGGCGCAACGGCCGCGGCAAGACTACTTTCCTGAATCTTTTGATGGGTAAGTATAAATATCAGGGGCGGATATCATCGAGTGTAAAATTCGTTTATTTTCCCTATGAAGTGAAGGAAAAAGACCGAATGACGCTTGAGATTCTGGAGGAGATGAATCCGCAGTTTGAAGAATGGCAGTTGTTCCGTGAATTGAATCTGCTGAACGTGGATGCAGAGGCACTGTACCGCCCATTTTACACACTGAGCTATGGAGAGCAGGAGAAAGTCCTGCTGGCGGCTCTGTTCCTTGGGGAAGAGAGATTCCTTTTGATTGACGAGCCGACGAATCATCTGGATGTGGAGGCAAGGCGGCAGGTCGCGCAGTATTTAAATAGAAAAAAGGGATTTATTTTGGTGTCCCACGACCGGAATTTTCTGGATTCCTGTGTGGATCATATCCTTTCAATCAATAAGATGAATATTGATGTCCAGAAAGGAAACTTTAGTTCCTGGTATGCGAACAAAGAAGCGTCAGATCGGTTGGAGGCAGCGCAGAACCAGAAGCTGGAGTCGGAAGTAAAACGTCTGAAGCAGGCGGCAAGACAGTCGTCCGGCTGGTCGGATCAGGTGGAGAAGAGTAAAAAGGGACAGCGTGTGGCAGGGCTGCGTCCGGACAGAGGATTTATCGGCCATAAGTCGGCTAAGATGATGAAGCGGGCGAAAGTGCTGGAGAACCGTCAGCAACAGGCGATTGAAGAGAAGTCGAAGCTGCTTAGGAACATAGAAACCATGGATGCGCTTGAAATCCGCCCCCTTGCATACCATACGGATTTGCTTGCAGAATGGAAGGATGTGGCGGTTTTTTATGGCAATCATAAGGTGTGTTCACGTATTTGCTTTGATATCCGGCAGGGGGAGCGGGTGTGCCTTTCCGGAAGAAATGGATGCGGGAAATCCAGTATCCTGAAATTATTGCTTGGAGAGGAGCTTACATTTGAAGGAAATGTGCATGTGGCTTCCGGAATCAAGATTTCCTATATTTCCCAGGATACCTCGTATCTAAAGGGGAATCTAAGAGAGATGGCGCAGGAGTATGGGCTGGAGGAGAGTCTGTTCAAGGCGGTGTTGCGAAAGCTGGATCTGGAGAGGGAGCAGTTTGAAAAGGATGTGAGCCTTTACAGTGCAGGGCAGAAGAAGAAGGTACTGCTGGCAAAGAGTTTGTGTGAGCAGGCTCACTTGTATGTGTGGGATGAGCCGTTGAATTATATTGATGTGCTGTCACGTGTCCAGATTGAGGAATTGCTGTTGAAGTTCCGGCCGACGATTCTTTTTGTGGAACATGATACGGCATTCAGGGAGAATGTGGCTACGAAGATAATTGAGATGTCCCTTTGAAGCGGCTGGTAAATGACTTTGGAGAGGGCAGATAACTGCCGTGCCGGTAAATGATTTTGGAGAAGGTATGCAGGTTCTATTAAGGAAATTCCCTTTAGGAGGAATGGACAGTGTCTAATATAGAGAAAAGAGAGTGAGGATGAACGATGAGAGTCGAGCAAAAGTTGCGGGAAATGGGTTTGGAATTGCCGGAGACTGCCGCCCCGGCAGGGGTCTATGTACTTGCAAGGCGGGTAGGTAATCTGATATATCTTGCAGGGCAGACGGCGCATCTGAATGGTGTAGTACAGGTAAAGGGCATCGTCGGAAAGGATTTAACGGTTGAGGAGGGGCAGGAGGGCGCAAGGTTGAGTGCGTTGAATATCCTGTCAGTCTTAAAGACAGAGCTGGGAGATCTGGATAAAGTCAGACAGTTTGTGCAGATGATTGGCTATGTCAGGTGTGCGGATGAATTCGGAAGCTATACAGGGGTGGTGGACGGTGCGTCTATATTGCTTCGGGAATTATACGGCGAAGCAGGTCTGGCGGCAAGGATGACCATTGGGACTAATGAGCTTCCTGGCGGCAGCGTTACAGAGATAATGGCTGTGGTTGAGATTGAAGATAGGTAAGATTAGAGATAGTGTGGAAGGAACGGGAGAAAGTCGGATGGAACAGATGACATTATTTGACGACAGGAAACAGACGGCGCCGCTTGCGAGCCGTCTGCGGCCATCGACATTGGAAGAATTTGCGGGACAGGAACATTTGCTGGGAGAGGGAAGGATGCTGCGGCAGTTGATTGAGCGGGACCAGATTTCTTCGATGATTTTCTGGGGACCTCCGGGCGTGGGAAAGACCACGCTGGCGGGAATCATTGCCGGCAGGACGAATGCGGATTTTATTAATTTCAGCGCCGTGACCAGTGGGATGAAAGAAATCAAAGAAGTAATGAATCAGGCAGAAAGCAGCCGGAGGCTTGGAATCCGCACGGTCTTGTTTGTGGATGAGATTCATCGTTTTAATAAGGCGCAGCAGGATGCATTTCTGCCTTTTGTGGAGAAGGGAAGTATTGTTTTGATCGGCGCGACCACGGAGAACCCTTCGTTTGAGGTCAATGCGGCTTTGTTGTCCAGATGCCGGGTGTTCGTTTTAAAGGCATTGGAGGAAGCGGACTTGATAAAGGTCTTGGAACAGGCAATCAGAAGCCCGAAAGGGTTCGGGGCGCAGAATGTTCGGATTACGAAACGGCAGGTGGCGGCAATCGCAGCATTTGCCAACGGTGATGCCAGGACTGCCCTCAATACGCTGGAGATGGCAGTGACGAACGGGGAAATCAGCGCCGAGGGCATCTTGGTGACGGACGCGGGGCTTATGCAGTGTATCAGCAAGAAGTCCCTGCTCTATGATAAAAATGGGGAGGAACATTACAATCTGATTTCAGCCCTCCACAAGTCCATGCGCAACAGCGACCCAGACGCGGCAATCTACTGGATGTGCAGAATGTTAGAGGGTGGGGAGAATCCGTTGTATATTGCGAGAAGGCTGATCCGTTTCGCCAGTGAGGATGTTGGGATGGCGGACAGCCGTGCGCTGCAGGTGGCAGTTGCGGCATATCAGGCATGCCATTTCCTTGGGATGCCGGAGTGCGACGTGCATCTGACCCATGCCGTTACCTATCTTTCTATGGCGCCTAAGTCTAACGCTCTTTATACAGCCTGCGAAACGTGCAAGCAGGATGTGAAGAATCTGCGGGCAGAGCCGGTCCCGCTACAGCTTCGCAATGCGCCGACGAAACTGATGAAAGATTTGGAATATGGCAAGGGATATGAATATGCCCACGATACGGAGGAAAAACTAACACATATGCAGTGTATGCCAAAATCTCTTGGCCAGCGGGAGTATTATCATCCGACGGCGCAGGGAGAAGAAAAGGAGATCTCTGAGAGATTGGGGAAGATAAAAGAATGGAAGAAAATAAAAAAACAAACAATAACATACCCAGAAAAGACAAAGAAGAGGAAAATAGAAAAATAGT
>OFGQ01001997.1_pt1 | contig 12403 bp, 13 predicted proteins | sample 1521791 | NCBI WGS metagenome assembly OFGQ01 (sample SAMEA3504116, study PRJEB24116) | mouse gut metagenome | biome: mouse gut; feature: mouse-associated habitat; material: faeces | place: Denmark | collected 2011 | reverse complement strand
GTAAGATAACACCCTCTGCAAAAAAGGTATCGTTATCTTACCTCAACAAAATTTGCCCCGCTCCATCCGTCATCAACAAAGAACTGATACGGTATGAGGCCATGCTCTTTTGCATAGGTTTCGAGGATACGTTTTTGATTGCTTACGGAATTTGACTCCCCTTGTAGCTCATCGTCGCGACTGAGCCTGCAATACAGGGCGGTGATAGGGGCCTGCTGTCTTAACATGATTTCCTCCAATCTGACAGCCCTGCCCCGCTATTCTATAAAGGATTATAGCACGGGCAGGGCTGATTGTATAGCTTCTTTTGCTTCTTTATCGTTCGTCAAATCGACAAATTTTCATTATTAGGATTATCGCGCAGGATTTCGCCGCAACCTGCGGCGAAGTTCCTGCGTATATGTAATCGCAGCTTAGGATCAACTTGGTCACCGGCTGCGTTAAATCTCAGGCAATATTTCCGGGCTTGCTCATAGCCTCGGCCTCCAAAACCTTCATCATTTTATCGGCAGCAGTGGCGGTAGTGTCCTGCTTGAAGTAACCGGACACGGTAAGGATGGTGTTGCCCATGCGGACTTCGGTCACGCAGTCAGGGCGGCGGGTGGTAGTGCTGGTATCGCGGGTGGTGTTGGTCATAGGTTCTCCTTTCAAATCTTCAAAAAGTCTTGTATGGAATCAGAAGTGCATTTTGAACTGCACCCCGTCAAGTAGACAGTGAAATAATTCATAGAAAATTCACAGTGCAGAGGCACTGTGGCACCTTGCAAAATCTGTTTGTTAGCCGATGGCATCCAAACAGATTTTGCAAGGTCTGGTTATGCCACCATAGCCAGCTCATGCTTCTCAAAAGGTGTGAGTACGCCAAGGCCGCGTTGGAGCCGCCTGGAATTGTAATAAGCGATGTAGTCCTGAATCATCCAGATCAGATCCTCCCGACTGGTGAAACGCCGCCCATAATAGCGTTCCCTCTTGAGGATGCCCCAGAACCCCTCCATCGGACCGTTATCAATACACTTGCCCACCCTGGACATGCTTTGGGTCATGCCAGCCGCAGACAGCTTATCGTGAAAAACCTGGGTCGTATATTGGAAACCTCTGTCGCTGTGAAACAGAGGATGTGCGTCTGGATTCTCCGCCACGGCCCGGTCAAACATCTCATAGACCAAAGCGTTGTCGTTGGTATCCCGGATGGCGGCCGCAACAATCCTGCGGTCGCACAAATCAAGGATAGCGCTGAGATAGACTTTGTGTACCGCCGGACCCACGTAATACTTGAACTCGGTCACATCCGTCAGCCATTTCTCGTTGGGCCTGTTGGCGTGAAACTGGCGGTTCAGGATGTTCTCTGCCGTATGCTGCGGGTCGGAGGTGGATTTCGTGCAGCTATGGCTGGCATACTTGATGGTGGATTTGATCTCCAGACTTTGGCAGATACGGCGGACCCGCTTGTCGTTCACCGGGGTGTCATAATAACGCTCCAGATCGTCCCGGATGCGCCGGTAGCCCTTATCCGGACTCTCAGCGTGGATTTCCTTTACCATCTCTGCAATGCGTTGGTTCTCCGCCACGCGGGGACTGACGATACCCGAACGCCAGCGATAATACCCTGCCCTGGATAAGCTCAAGACCTGACACGCATCCGCCACGGAACCGCCGCTTTCCTCCACGGTTCGGCGAACAGCCTCATATTGCCGCTCCTGTCGAAACTGCCTCAGTCCTCCCCCCTCTCCAATTCCTTCACTTTTTTTAACAGGTCACACTCCAATCTTAACAGATCATTCTCACGCTCCAGTTGTGCGATGCGTACACGCAATTCTTCCTCCGGCGTCCTCGGCTCTTGGAACGCAGTCCGTTGGCCGCGCCGGTCCTCCAGGCCGGCCAGTCCTTTTGTCTGGTACTTCTTCACCCAATCATAGACCAGGCGATACCCCAGACCATGCTCCACTGCCAGTTCGCTGATTGTCTTCCCATCCTCCAAGTGTTCCTTTACAATTTGAACGCGTTCCTCTAATGTATAGGTCCTTCTGCCCGCCATAACGATTTCTCCTTCCTCTGTTTGGGTGTTGTTATGTCGATGATACACCTGGACCCATTCCAAAAGCAATGACGGGGTACTGATTTGATATTTCTCACTAATGGACAGCAGGCTGCCCCTTCCGCACAAATACTCCTCCACCGCGCTTCTTTTCGTTTCTTTGCTATAAACGCGCCTTCGCCCACTGTGTTCCAGCGCCGCTTTTCCGCCAGTCCTGTAATGACTTAGCCATCTCTGTATACTTCCGATGGTTACTCCCGCTCTACGCGCCGCCTCTCGCTGTCTTATCCGTCCATTTATACATTCTTCCAGTAATTTTACCTTTTCCTCTAGGGACATATCTGCCATTTCCTTCTCGCTGCTCCCTTCTTCTTTTATTTCCGTGTCTCTTTTATTGGGAGCATATCATTTTGCCGTTCTTGTCTGCAGCATGAATTGTACTGGCAACAGCCTTATTCACAGCATAATACTGATGATAAGCTGCTATCTTCTTTATTGTTTCAATTCGAATAACTTTCTTTTCATCGTTTTCTATTTTTGCCTTTTCAAACGCAACAAAATTCAAGATATAATCTATTAAAGTGCTACGTCTGAAAAGGCCATTTATCGCTACTGATAATTCGTCTTCAAAAGGAGAAGCATCTGAAACGCCATCTTTCGTTTTCCAAGTGCTAAACCGAGAGAATGGCGCAGTGTATGAACCGACTTTTGCTTCTAAGCCGTCAGAAATAACGCATATTTCGTTGTAAGAGAACAATTGTGGAATTACCGCCTTGTAGGTTTTCAGCTGTTCATATGCTTTCTTTACTGTTGCATTAAGATCTGCAGCATTTTTCAGTTCGAACGTCACTAAAGGAAGACCATTGATAAATAGAATGATATCTGGTCTTTTATTGACTCCCTTTTCGATAATCGTAAACTGATTGACCGCAAGAAATTCATTTTTTCCAAGAGAGTCCGATGGATCGATCAGGTATGCATTGTCTCCGACCACATCGTTGTTCTTCCGATACTCGACAGGTATTCCGTCTGTCAAATAACGATGGAATCGCTCGTTATCGGTAACTTGGAATGTCCCAACAACTTGGTAAAGTGCTTTTAGCGCAGCCTCAATAGCCCCCTCTGGTAGATGGGGGTTAATTCTTTTCAACGCACTGATGCATCGTTCTCTCAAAATCACATCAGCAAAGCTCTTTCGCTCAAGTGGTGCTGTATCAGGGGTTAAATCATTACCTGATACATAGGTGTAACCAAGGGCTTGGAGTTCCTCTATCGCCATTTCTTCAATTTCGGATTCATATAAATAAGCCATACTGCACCTACCTTCTGGTGTAGAACTCATTCATGCTCGCAGATGTCGCGAGTAGCGATTTCTGAATAGCCGCAATTCTTTCACTTTGCTTCATAATCTGTTCTGACAATTCCATTATATGCCTCTGAACATCTTTATCTGGAAGCTGTATTTCCAGATCGAGAAATTTATCAATCGGAGCCGTTCTTCTACGTTCATGAGTACCAATTGATATGTTCCAATAGTGCTTTTTCATATAATCGGATTTGAGAACATGCCCAACTAATGCGGGAGCAAAGCCTTCTTTAACGCGCAACACGATATACGCCGGAGAAGTAATACCTTTGTCAACAATATTGCACTGGTCGATTGCTCCAGCCCATAAGAGATACGGGTTATACACGATATCATTTCGAAGTACAATCTTGTAATCACTCGTATCCTCTGTTGCTACTCTTTTTGAGAATCGTTCTCTTTGCAGGACAAGTCCGGCATTTTCAGTACATGTTAGAATCTCAGGTTCTTCTTGACCGCCCAAGACATCTGTGGACTCACATAGCACATCCGAAAGTCTAAACGAAACCAAAGGAGATGCCTCTCCAGAAATTTCCTGCTCTATGGATGAGAACAGAGAATTAATACTGTCTTGAAGCTGCTTTATCTCTTCTTTTGCAAGTTGAACGCTGTCCATTATCCTTTCTTTCGCTTCACTTGGATCTTTCAAATCAGAAGACTCTTCTTTAATTCCAATGTAATCTCCCGGATAAAGAGAGCAACCTTTTTCAACAATGGTTTCATTGTCGACCACTTTACAGAAGCCGGGAATGTCTTCATATGTTCCGTCGTTGTGTATCCAAGCGAGATATACTTTTGCTATCTCTTTGATGTTGTTAGGGGATAGCTTGTTGTGCGTCCTATCCACTACAGTAAAAATTCGTGACGCATCAATAAACAGTGTCTTCTTGTCCCTTTTAGTTATGTTTCTCGAAAGGACCCAAAGACAAACCGGAGCTGGCGTTGTATAGAATAGTTTCCCCGGCAAAAGAATGATACATTCCGGCAAGGCATCAGCTACTATTCCAGAACGAATAGCCGTTTCAGCTTGCGACTCAGAAGCAAGCGATTTTGTGGCAAGCAAGAATCCAGCTTTTCCTGAAGGAGAAAGGTGGCTGATGAAGTGTTGAATCCACGCATAGTTTGCATTTTTATCAGGAGGTGTTCCATAGACCCACCTGTAATCATTCGTAAGTAATTCGCTGCTCCAGTCTTTATCATTGAAAGGAGGATTTGCAATTATGAAGTCGGCCTTCAAATCTTGATGTGCATCATTCAGGAATGAGCCTTCATTGTTCCACCTAACATTTGAACTATCAATTCCCCTGATTGCCAGATTCATCTTGCATAGACGCCAAGTTGTCTGGTTGCTTTCCTGACCGTATATAGAGACAACCTTATCGAACAAGTTATCAAATGCGCTGCCTTGCTTACGATAGACGTCACTGTGAGCATTAACGAATTTTTCGCTTTGTACAAACATCCCCCCTGACCCACAGCAAGGGTCAAATACTCTTCCTTGATATGGTTCCAGTATTTCCACCAACAACTGTACAACGCATGAGGGTGTATAGAATTGACCGCCTTTCTTTCCTTCAGCAAGAGCAAATTGGCCAAGGAAGTATTCATAAACTCTGCCAAGAACATCTTTGGATTTGGCAACCGAGTCTCCCAATGCAATAGTTCCAATTAAATCAATCAAGCCTCCCAATGACTGTTTATCGAGTTTTTCTTTAGCATATTCCTTGGGCAGGACCCCACGCAAACCGGGGTTCAATTCTTCAATCGCCTCCATAGCATCATCAACATCTTTACCGATAGTGCCAAGTTTTGCTCGTCCCTGTAAATATGACCATCGAGCCTTTTCAGGAACATAAAACACATTTTCAGCACGATATTCGTTGGGATCTTCGGGATCTGCCCCTTCGTATTCGCCCTCACCAGCTTCAAGTTTTTCATACAAATCATTAAAGCTATCCGAGATGTATTTCAGGAAAATCAACCCTAACACAACATGTTTATATTCTGCTGCGTCCATATTTTTTCTCAGTTTGTTTGCTGCTGTCCAAAGCACCTGCTCCATAGGCTCTTCGTGTGCTGCTTTCTTCGCTCTTGCCATAATCACGCCTCCGTCATAGTTTTTCATTCTAATTCTAAAACTTCATGTGTCCCATAATCAGGACTTCATCTTGTTCGTCATCATGTTGTAGTGCTGGCTCTGGCCCAAGGCCTCAAAAATCAGCTCGAACACGCGCTTGTAAGCATCCACATCATCACAGTCCTCAACATAGTTCAGACCATCGCTGATACCGTTGGGATTGTTAATATACGCCAGCAGGGAGGATGCAAGCTGATAGTCCGTCATGTCTGGCTGGCCACCTTCGACCTGCTTGATGAACTTTTCGCGGTTTTCCTTCTTTTCCAGCACGAGCTCACGCAGATCGCTGCCCTCATAACCGCAGAGCTGCAGGAAGTAATACTCCAGAATCCTTCGCATTACGTTCAGCGCAGGGATCGTGGATTGCAAATCCCTGAGTTCTTCCCACAGGGCAGCATAAGAATTCTGAACCGGATTGTAGTTCTCCCTTTCGGAAGGCACCTCCTTACTCTGACGGACACAGAGTTTTATGGTGGAGATGTTATCGCTCTTCCGGATCATATAGAAGGAAGTGCAAATGTAATAAGCGGTCTGCTGATATGTGATCTCACGATGAAAGTACACATTGTGAGTCAAAATAAACAGCTGCTTGATATAGTCGCCCGGTACCTTCGGATTCATGTACTCGGTGTTATTCCGGCAAACATTGATCATCTCTCTGACAATGGAGCTGACGATAAACAGCGCCGTACTGTCCATGCTGGAAACCGGATCATCAATAACAACGATCTTTTCCTTCAGCTCCTCGCTGTTTTTGCTGCCGCGCACCAAATGGTAGAAATACAGAAATGCGATAAAATTCCGTTCACCTTCACTGAGATTTTCCGCGACTTCGCCATTCTCACGAATAATCTCATAAACATTCTCTACGCCTGTCTTAGCGCGAATGCTGAAACCTTGGAATCCGGACTCGCGGAGGATTTTATTGATGCTGTCAATGGCAGCTTCTGTGTTGGCATTGTGCTTGTTAAGGTCAGAAATCTGCGCAGTTAGGTCTGCGACATCTTTTTTGAGTTGTTTTCCAAGCTCAATCAGATCGTTTATTTCTTTCTTCAGACGAGCAACCTCGTCATAATACTTTTTCACTTCGCCAGCAAGCATGAAGGCAAAGTGCTGCATGATATCAGTTTTGCACTTGGCTTTACTGGTTTTCTTTTCGCTAACCACGTCGTTGTTGGCCTTGATAACTTTATTGATCTCATCGATCATCGAGCCTATCTCCAAGAGCAAGGAGTCGGTATCTTCAAGGGAAACCGTTGTGGCTGGATCTTTGCACTTGTCGGCTATGCGCTGACGATTGATTTCAAAACTACGCTCCAGTAGCGCGATCTTTTCCTGATATGATTTCAGGTCGACAGTTTCTAGGACATCGTCCATATTCGCTTTGAGCGAACGGACAATCTCTGCTGTTTCAGTGTCATATGTAGTCTGGAACTGGCCAAGATCACGAATGTCCTGCTGATACTGAGCATCAAAGCAAGCAGCGATATCGTCCTCAAAGTGTGCCGGGAGTTTTTGCTGGCAATACGGACATTTGCCTGCAGCTGCAGCGGAATAATGAGTATGACCATCACGCACCCACGCGGATGCGGACACACCAAGAGCCTTCATAAAGTTTGCGAACGGCGTGTCGCTGCTGCTGACGATTACTTTGTCCAGCAGCTCTTTTCCGGGCAGGCTACCGTAGGTGGTTTTGGAACCGGCACGCTTGAACTCCGGATATGCTCTTGCAGAATCATCAAACGCCACGTCATAAAGGCGCTCCAACTCATCAAGATTATGTTCAGTAGGATTTTTCTCGGCAAGAACAGCATCGGTAAAACTCTTTTTCTGCTTTTTGCCGTCCATGCACTTCTCGAAGCGCTTACGAATTTCAGCAGTAGAACTAAAGCATGTTTCCTGAAGTTCTGTCATGGCAACATCAAGCCCTGCCGTTTTTGTTTTATATTCCTCACCGGCAGTGGTTTTTTTATCGGATTTTTCCTTTTTCTGCTCAGTGAGCTCAGCTATCTTTCTTTTTGCCTCGATATCCTCTTCACCGAAGATAAAAACGCCAGCCAGATCGCCATAATTCTCAAAGTTATCGTTTATAAAGTCCTGATTATAAACAAGCACATCATAATCAGAGCGTGTCTTTCCATCGGCCCAGACGACACCGTCATCCTCATCGATAGCATGGGCAATTGAGGATTTGCCTGCGCCGTTGTTGCCATAGAAGAAGTTTATAAAAGTAAGCTCATCGACCGGAACATTTGAAAATGTAGCGCGATCAAGCGTTATATTTGTAATTGCGGAGGGAACTTTTCTCTGCATATAATATCCACCTGCCTTTTTCTATTCTTGGATTCGTCCTTCGCGGACCCACTCATCCACTTCGGAGATTTTGAACTTATAGCTTTTACCAGCTTTATAGAACGGGAGCTTTCCTTCTTTAATCCAAGTACGAACCGTATCTTGACTTATGCTGAGATGTTCCGCTATATCTTTAAGATTTACCCATTTTTCTACAGTGATTTCTTCATGTTCACGTTCCATTGCTTTTCCTCCGTTTCTGTCTGCAATGATTTAGAGCTTGAATACTTTGTAGCCGTGTTGCTCAAATACTTCTATCATGTTTATTCTCTTGATGGACCAATGCGTCCGGCAAAGTTCGTTATAATACTTTGCACCGCCTATACATAAATCTTCGGCCATATCTATAAGTATTTGCTGCGGGAACGAGTTTAAAATTTGAAAGTAAACCTTAATCCCGTTATCCTGAACCTTCACATCATTCACATAGCCGTAGTAAGCCATGTGATCCGGATCAGTTTTCGTAAAGTTATGATTCTCGCTACAAAACAGGGCCGGGAAGGTCTTTATTATACCGACAGCCTCTGGTGTTAACGACGCGCATTGCGCCTTCATCTCGTCAGAGGTACATTCTGTCAAAGCCCGATTCTTCGGTACTATAAATGTCGGCTGGTCATATTTTTCATCACCAAGCACAAACAAATTAAAGCAATCATAATTGAAGTTCACGCTCTGAGCCGCAACCGGTCGGTTATTTGTCTGAAAGCCATTCAAGATCACAACCGTCTGGTTTACCGTACCGTCGTAATGCTCCACATGGCCAATCTGGGTGTTTCCGCTGCCTTCTTGTTTGAACTCCAGCGGAGTCGGCTTTCCGGGAGTAACCACCCGTGGAGTCTGATTGCCGGAAGGAATAATCTGATTATCTTTTTCCATCACATCAGTCCTCCTTCTTATCGGCGTAGTAATGTTCGATGTGACCTATCTGGGTATTGTTATCCCCATGCTGGGTGAAGTTGAATACAAAAGGATGATTCACAGTTTGTTGGACAGTCTGTGGCTGCGGTTCGGTATAAACCTCAGCCTCTATAGGCTCGGCTTCTTCTGCCGTTGTCGGTTCATCGGCCTTCACTTCAGGCACATTCACAACCAATCCTTCAATAATACCGTTGCCCATGTTTCCTTTATAAACCCTTTTCCCGCCACCGGCAGATGGACACCATGCGTCATAGGTAGATTGTCCGACAGTATTGTCCTTTCGATTTACAACAGCATAGTGCCATACCCCAAGCAGAAAAGCGGGGAGGCATACTTCCTTAAGGTCGCCAAGTGCGGCCTTTTTTATTTTTTTGCCGTTTTCACCAATGTAGAACTCTGTGCCATCCGGAATGGATTGATCCTTCTGAATAAGATCAACGAGTGCCTTTACCAATAGCTCGTGCTTTCCGACAGCCTTGCCGGTGTCAATGAAATCATCCACGAATACAGCCATCGACATCAATGCATCGTTATATGTATTTTGAACGCGCAAATCAAAAGCTCGAATCTCTGGCGTATCACCAAACGGGAGGTATGTACCGTCAGAGGTTTTGCACGATTTATAATCATTTGTTTTTCCTTTATTCAGCCCGTCCTTTGGCACTTGATAGTCCGGATTGATAACGGTAATAAGCCCGGTCAAGACTTCGGGATCAGATAGACCGTCCCTTTCACCATTATAGTGTTCTCTTGCCTTAACCCGCTGCTTAAGCGCCTGCAATATCAATGTGAAGAAGGTGCCTCCACAAAGACGGGGATAACCGCTTTTTGACACAGATAGCCCTCCGATTGACTCTGATTTTCACTGGAACAAGGGCTCGAATGAGGAATACTACAAACCCCAACAAACCCTACTAAATCATAGTATAACACATAAAACCCAAAATTACAATGGAACGATAAAAATTCATTGTGACAGACAGATGAAAATTTTTTGGCAAGTCGAACCTTAAGAACCTTACGAACTATGGCAGCCGACCTACCGAACGATTGGATAGCTCTTGTGAGAAATCACAGGAGCTTTTTCCTTCCTGTGATTTCCACAGAAGTTTTGCAAATCACAGGAGGAAAAACAAATGCAAAAGAATGTAAACCCGTACCGTATCTATCTCAAAGCCACCCGCGAGTGGGTGGAGGTCTCGGAGGAATACTACCGCGACCATACCCGTTATCACGACGCTCTGCGTAAGCGTCAGCAGTCTCATGGGCAGTGTGTCTGCCCGAAGAACAAGTTCTGGCTCTGCGACGGCGATTGCCTTACATGCGAATTCCGTCGTGCCGGTGACATGCTCTCTCTTGATTACACCGTTGAAAACGAAGACGGCGATGCCTGTTCTCCGCTGGACACCCTTGCCGATCCTGCTCCTTCTATCGAAGAGATCATCTGCGACAAGGCCGAGCTCGACCAGCTCTTTGCCCGCCTGAATGAGCTGATGCCGGAAGCTGTCGAAATCGGCAGACTCCGTCAGGACGGCCTGTCCGACGAGGCGATTGCCGAGATTATCGGGATCAAGCGCACCACGTTCCTCTCCCGCCTCAAAAAGGCAAAGGAACAGCTCGCCACAGAATTCCCTGACCGCTTCTAATAATGTATGGCTCTGGCTGCCGTCATGGTGGCCGGAGTTTTTTCTCAAAAATTTCTCCCTTCCTTCGTCAAACCGCCTGCCTCACCTCCAGTGGGAAGTGTAAGGAGCACAAAACGACAAGCTCCGGAACGGAGGTGAACGACATGTACGGAACCCACAACAAGAGCCCTGCGGACGCAGAAGTCATCGAGGTGCTAACCGCGATCAGCCATGTATCCGCAAGGTTGGCAAGGAAGCTCACAGTCCTTGCTGCACAAAGCAAATCCGAGGAAGGAGGAAAACATTATGAGCAAAATGAGCGATATGGCAATGACCATCGAAGATCTCCGCAATGCTGCTGCCGCTATTAACTATGCTGCCGACTGGCTCTCACGTCAATTTAGCGGCGAGGCCGAAGCAGCTGAACCGGCACCCTCAAAGGAGCCGGAGCTGAAGCTGGAGGATGTCCGCGCAGTATTGGCGGATATGTCCCGCAAAGGTCACACGGCAGAGATTCGAGCCCTGCTTCAGAAGTACGGTGCAGCCAAGCTCTCCGGTATTGATCCGGCGAACTACAACGCGCTGCTGAAAGATGTGGAGGGACTGAATCATGCCGACTAAACATGCATTACTCTCCGCATCGTCATCAGACCGCTGGATTCACTGCCCACCGTCTGCAAGACTCTCCGAGAGTTACGAGGATAAAGGAAGTGACTACGCTGCCGAGGGCACTGATGCCCACAGCCTTTGCGAATACAAGTTGAAGGCAGCACTGGGTATGGAGGCCGACGATCCCACAGAGGGCCTGACCTACTACGATCAGGAAATGGACGACTGCGCCACCGGCTATGCAGCCTATGTGCTGGAACAGGTTGAGGCTGCAAAGGAAAACTGTCCTGATCCGGTGGTGCTGATTGAGCAGCGCGTCGACTTCTCCCGCTGGGTAGAACAAGGCTTCGGTACCGCTGACGCCATCGTCATCGCTGACGGCACCCTGCAGATCATCGATTTCAAATATGGCCTCGGTGTGCTGGTCTCTGCTGAAGAAAACCCGCAAATGATGTGTTATGCGCTCGGCGCTTTGGAGCTGTTTGATGACATCTACGACATCAGCACCGTCCGCATGACAATCTATCAGCCGCGCAGGGATAACCTTTCGACCTATGAACTTTCCAAAGAGGACCTGCTTCTCTGGGCTGAAGAAGTCCTGAAGCCTGCTGCCGACCTTGCCTTTGCCGGTGACGGAAACTTCCTCTGCGGCGAATGGTGTGGTTTCTGTAAGGCCAAGAACGCATGCCGCGCTCGTGCCGCTGCCAATCTGGAGCTTGCGAAGTATGAATTTAAGCTGCCGCCATTGCTCACCGACGAAGACGTGGAAGAGATTCTTTCCAAGGTCGACGATCTGGTGACATGGGCATCCGATATTAAAGAGTACGCGCTCCAACAGGCAATCAGCGGCAAGGAGTGGTCCGGCTGGAAGCTGGTCGAGGGCCGCGCCAACAGAAAGTACACAAACGACGCCGCCGTTGCTGCGGCAGTTACCAAGGCTGGTTTTGATCCCTATGAGCAGAAGCTCCTCGGCGTCACTGCCATGCAGAAGTTCCTCGGCAAAGCCCGCTTTGAAGAAGTCCTTGCTGGCCTCATCGAAAAACCTCAAGGCAAACCCACTCTGGTGCCGGAGAGTGACAAGCGTCCGGCCATGAACAATGCAAAATCTGATTTCAGTGAAAATTAAGGAGGACAAGATTATGTCTAAGAACACTACTGTAAAAAATCCCATGTAGGTCATCACTGGTGAGGACACCCGTTGGAGCTATGCCAACGTCTGGGAGCCTAAGAGCCTGTTTAAAATCTTCTAATGAGGATGGCAATGAGGGCAAACGTGAGAATCTGAGCAGAAATATAAAGTTTGCGTTCACAATTTTTCCAAAGTCTGCGGAATTTGTCGAGCCAGCCGAAAAGACGCTCTA
>OFGQ01001987.1_pt1 | contig 12437 bp, 12 predicted proteins | sample 1521791 | NCBI WGS metagenome assembly OFGQ01 (sample SAMEA3504116, study PRJEB24116) | mouse gut metagenome | biome: mouse gut; feature: mouse-associated habitat; material: faeces | place: Denmark | collected 2011 | reverse complement strand
CGAGAGCGCGGCGACGAAGGACAACCCGCCTTTTCCGGCGTCCCACCCCCAACAACATCCCCACAAAATAAGAAATAATTAATAATTTATTCCCCGTAAATTAAACAATCTGTTTTATAATATAAACAAATCAGACGGAGCTGGGAGGAAAAATGAAAAAATTATTTGACGATGATGACGACGAGCATTTTGGCTTTGAAAAATCAAGGATACTGGTGACGGTGGTTCCCTTTGTACTTATTATTATCATTCTTGCCATCACATTGATTGTGAATAATCTGAAAAAGTCCGACAAAGGCCCGGACGAGGGGAACGATGATTTACAGCAGAGCATTATGGATTATGCGGATGAAAACAAGGGGGCGGAGGATGCGGATTCTTCCGTGCCGGTCAGCGCGGGATTTATGGAGACGGAAGAACACGGACAGGATGAGGATAGCGATTCACAGGAGGCTGATGAGCAGGAGAGCGCTTCTCCTGAGGGAACGCCTTCAGAGAAAACTTCTTCGGAGAAAAACACTGTACCTTTAGCCAGCCCAACGCCTGTGAGAGAAGCAATGAAACCCGGTAAGAAAGATTACAGCAAGGTGGAATTCCATAAGGACGAACAGCTTCGGGATATGATGGCTTACTGGGCGGACAATAACCAGAAGGCAATCAACGACCTTGTTTATCTCGACCACTATGTTGCAATGTCTTACAGCCTTAAGGGAACCAATAATTTTCACTATTACGGCGATTTGGACGGGAACGGCAGGCCGAACGGAAAGGGTATTGCCGTGTATTCGGATAACAGATACTATTACGGCGACTGGAAGGACGGTGTGAGAAGCGGCCAGGGAACCTGGATTCATTTTCATATCCATTTTACGAAAAATACGGACGATTTATATACCGCCCATCAGTATACGGGAAGCTGGGCGAATGATTTGCCCGACGGGGAAGGCTCCGAGCACTATGATTATGATATGTCTCTCGTAAAGGGAAATCAGGGGTATAACGCCAATCTGATTGGAAGCTATTCGGCAGGGCTGATTAACGGAGAGTTTTATATGACCAATATCTACTCTGACGGTAACTCCAAGGAGTGGAACGGGACGGCGGAACACGGCTCATGGATTTATATGAGCAAGAACCGGGATAAGAAAGGGAATGGACCGGTTCTGGTGGAAACGACGAATCCTGATAATTATATCTGGATGCACCCCAATAAAAATGTGAATATCGGCGTGCCCTGCCTGTTTTTCCCAGCAGACGCCAAATAGTGCGAAGGAATGCGGCAAGGGGCTGACGGCCGAAGAAGCGGAAAAGCCTGCTGAATAAAAGACGCAGGAAACGGAGTAATTATATTGATACGGGCAGCGATATGTGATGATGAAATTGGTACTTGCTCTGATATTGAAAATATGATTTTAAATTATGCAAAACGCCAGGCATTGCAGATAGATACAGAAGTATTCTATTCAGGGGAAACCTTGTTTTGGACGATAAAAAACAAAGACAAATATGATTTGATATTTCTTGATATTCAGCTTGTGCAGCTTAACGGCGTCCAGGTCGGAAAGCAGATTAGAGAGCAGCTTGGAAATGAAAAAATCAGTATCGTATATATTTCCGCTAAAGAAACCTATGCAATGAGCCTGTTTCAGGTCAGACCCCTTGATTTCCTCATAAAACCCGTTAAGCAAAAGAATATTGATGAAACCTTAGATAAATATATACGGCTGAATCATCTTATGAAAAATGATTTTTTCTTTCATACAGGGAAATTCATACAGCGGTTGTATTTGGATGAGATTTCCTATTTTGCCTGTAATGGAAAGAAAATAGACATATATACCGATGGCGGTATAACAACCTTTTATGGAACCATGCAGGAAGTGGAAAGGCAGGTAAAGGGCAAAGGATTTTGGGTAATCCATAAATCATACATTGTAAATTCTTCCTATGTTTCCATTTACCGATATGACGCTGTTCAAATGACAGACGGTACTATCCTGCCAATAAGCCAAAGATATAGAAAACCTATGAAAACCTGTCTGGCAAAGCTTTATGGAAAGGGATGAGCTTATTGCTGCTGTCTTATATTGCGATTTTTGTGATTGACCTGATACATATTTTCCTGCTTATGCGCTTTTGCATAAACTGTATCGGAGCATACCGCGTGAACAAAAAAATCGCGGCGATTATATTTGCAACCTTTTTTATCCTTAGCTGCTATTTAAGGCTGCTTCCTCTTTCAAAAAAATTTTCTGCTGCAAATACAAATCTGTTTTTAACTGAAATGATATTCTTATCCGGCGCGGTATTTCTGTTTCGCGGAAAGACCGCCATACGTCTTGCCGTCGCCTGGCTGCTGCCAATCCTGTACTGGGGGCTGAACCGGATTATTTCAAAAGCCTGCTTCCACAACATTTTTGTAGAAAATGAACAATGCTTAATCGGCACAGGAACAGCGGCGGCGATATTTTTCATTCTGGAAATCGCACTGGAAAAATGGAACATGTCAAAAAGAGAGCGGGAGCGGGAAATTCTGGAACAGGAAATCCGCATGTACGAAAACCAGTTTGAAATTATACGCCAATCGCAGATAAATATACGTTCATTAAAACATGATATGAAACATCATCTTAAAATGCTGTCCGATTTGGTATCCTCCGGGGATAAGGCCGCCGCCCTTAAATATCTCTCAGATATGGGGGCCTTTATGGACAATACAGAGGAGTTTGTGTCATCCGGCAATGAACGTATCGACAGTATTTTAAACTATATGATAGGAAAAGCCCAAAAGGCAAATGTCCAGATATCCTGGAAGGTTCAGATACCGGAGCAAATTGAAATTTCAACATTTGACATTAACGTGATTTTAAGTAATCTGCTGGATAATGCACTGAACGCATTGAAAGATATACCAAATCCGCATTTGGAAATTTTAATGAAATATGACCGTGGACTTCTTTGTATCAGTATTCAAAATAATTGCAGTCACAAAAAAGCCTCTATACATAATGAACATTCTGTTTTTAAGCCGGAAAATGAACATGGATACGGCCTAAAAAATGTGCGGCGCATTGTCGAAAAATATCATGGCAGTCTGAATGCCGGGTGTGTCAATGGCGTCTTTCATGCAAGCATTCTTCTGTTTTTATCCAACATAGAAAAAAGTAAATAGAGCCCTGCGGATTTTCAATTTTTCCGTCCAGACGTGTAATTTTTCCAATCAGCCTCCACACTGTTTTAAGCCTGTTATTGTGGTATCAGCAAAGGAGGACGACACTATGGAAGAAAGAACACGGTACTGCCTGATTGACGGGATAAGAGGAATTGCGATAATCAATATGGTATTGTTTCATTTTTTATATGATGTTTATATCGTGTATGGAAAATATCCTGAATGGTACGGCCTTCCGGGAATCCATATCTGGCAGCAGACGATATGCCGGACCTTCATCTTTATTTCCGGTTTTGTATGGGTATGGGGAAAAGAAAAGAATTTGCGGCGCGGGATAATGTTTAATCTTTTTGGGCTTTTGATTTCATTTATCACTCTGATAATCGTTCCTTCACAATCAATTTGGTTCGGGATATTAAATTTTATGGGCTGCATGGTCCTGCTCATGTTTCCTCTGGAAAAGATGTTAAAGAAAATCCCTGCCGCCTGCGGAATGGCAATCAGTTTCTTACTGTTCCTTTTATGCAGGCGGATACAATCCGGTCACATTGGAATTCCCGGCCTGCTGCAAATAAAGGTTCCCGATTTATTGTATGCTATAAAAATACTCACGCCATTTGGTTTCCCCTACGAGGGATTTTATTCGAGCGATTATTTTCCGCTGTGTCCATGGATGTTTTTATACTTTTGAGGTTTTTACTTTAACCGGATATTTGCGAAGCATATCACATGGCAAAAATATGCCCGGTACAGGATTCCCGTCCTGTCTGCGGCAGGCAGCAGGACAATCTGGATATATTTGTTTCACCAGCCCTTAAGTATGTTGATTTGCTTCCTGATTTTTCATTAGAGGATTTCCGGGCATATAGAAACAGAGGTTAGAAAAATAAGAAAAAGAAGTGGAAACCATGGCTGTTCCGTAGTAAAATATTAACAGGGGATTACGAAGGAGGTATGGGATATGGCATGGTGTCCAAAGTGTAAAAGCGAGTATGTGGAGGGAATTAAGGTTTGTGTGGATTGCGGATGTGAGCTGGTGGAGAATCTGCCAATAGGCGGGGCGTCCGGTGAAGAGGACAGCTTTAAAATATCAGGCGTTATACATACTCATCCCGATATCGGACCTCTTATGCAGGCATTGAATGAAAACGGTGACGATACATTGGCATCGGAGGAAGACTTTCAGTTTGAGGAGGAAGAACCCCGCCCGAAGTATCAGCCGGTTTATGTGAACAATGAGGAGAAGGCGGAGGACAACAGGACATCCGGGTATACGCTTCTTACTGTGGGCGGCGTTGGATTTATCGCCGTAATGCTGATATTTTTTGATGTGATAAATGTGGCGGCGCTGCAGAGTAACAAGTATATGATTACGGGCGTTATGGGAGTGCTTTTCCTTCTTTTTATTATCATGGGAGCTATTTCCATGAGAAATTCAAAGATTTTTAAGAAGAAAGCGGGAAAAGAAAACAACCTGACGATAGAAATAAAAAAGTGGTGCATTTCAAATCTTAAGGAAGAAGAGATTGACAGCCTGCTCGACCTTTCAGGAGAGCAGGAGGAGCTGAAGTATTTTCAGAGAATTGATTATGTGAAAAAGGCCATTCAAAAGCAGTTTGTAAATCTGGACGAAGCGTATCTGGACAGGCTGGTGGAGGAGGTTTACACGGAAATTTTTCAGGAGGTTTTCCATAACGGCTTTGGCGACGGTTCAGAAGATGCCGATGCCTGAAATGTTTCAGCGGACGGAGCGCGTGCGGGCATGCCGGCGCTCCGGCTTCAAAGAGTGTGGCTATGCCGGAATTGTCCAAAGGCACGGGGGACGGAGGGGCCAATGAAAATTACCCTTATCTGCGTAGGGAAAATAAAAGAGGATTTTTACAGGAAAGCCGTTTTGGAATATGAAAAACGGCTTTCAAGGTATTGCAGTCTGGAAATTATCGAGGTGGCGGATGAAAAAACGCCGGAAGGCGCCGGCATGGCTATGGAAGAGCAGATAAAAGAGCGGGAGGCCGACAGGATTTTGAAGCATGTGAAGGAGGACGCTTACGTTATATCCCTTGAAATTGCAGGGTGGCAGCCGGATTCCCTTAAGTTTGCAGAGGAGATGAACCGTCTGGCAGTCCAGGGAAAGAGCCATATCCAGTTTATCATAGGCGGCTCCTTGGGGCTCCACCGAAAGGTATCCCGGGCGGCGGATAAGGCGCTTGGCTTTTCCAATATGACATTTCCCCATCAGCTGATGCGGGTGATTCTGCTTGAGCAGATATACCGGAGTTATCGTATTATAAAGGGGGAACCTTATCACAAGTGACGGAGAAAAGAAAGCAGCAGAGGATAAATGCCGGATATTGGAAGGAAATTTTAACATTAAAATGACGCAGAAGTTGGAGAGTGAGGTGTCTCTTATGTGTAATTTGAGTAAGGGTGTGGAGGAGAAAGGGATTCAAAAAGGCCGGCAGGAAGGCAGGCAGGAGAGAAGGGATAACAGCCATGGTATCCACATTAAAAGAACTGAAAATTGCAGATAGTATTATTCTGAGTAAGATTCAGGAAAAATTCCATTTGACGGAAGAAGCAGCCAGAACGTATCTTTAGGCGGATATAAGGCACTGTTAATAAAAAGAAAAGCCTGCAGCCAGAAGCGGAACTATTATATGAGGTGACAGAATATGAGAATGTATGACCTGATTATGAAAAAAAGAAACGGCGGAGCTCTGTCAAAAGAAGAAATTTACTTCATGGTGGACGGATATACGAAGGGGGAAATCCCCGATTACCAGATGTCCGCAATGATGATGGCTGTCTATTTTGTGGGCATGAACGAGGAGGAAACCCTTCATCTTACCATGGCTATGGCTCACAGCGGCGAGATGCTGGATTTATCGGCAATTGACGGTATCAAGGTGGATAAGCACAGTACCGGCGGCGTGGGCGACAAGACGTCTCTTGCGCTGACTCCCATGGTAGCCGCCTGCGGCGTGAAGATTGCGAAGATGAGCGGCCGTGGGCTGGGGCACACAGGGGGAACTATCGATAAGCTTGAGAGCTTTACGGGATTTTCAACTGCCATTTCAACAGAGGATTTCTTTAAGAATGTGAATGAGATTGGGATTTCCATTATGGGACAGACGAAGGAGCTGGCGCCTGCGGATAAGCTTTTGTATGCCCTGCGTGACGTGACGGCTACGGTGGACAATATGTCGCTGATAGCTTCCTCTATCATGAGCAAAAAGCTGGCGGCAGGGGCGGACGCCATTGTTCTGGACGTGAAGACAGGAAGCGGCGCTTTCATGAAAAAGGAGGAGGACGCATTTGCTCTGGCAAAGGAAATGGTGCAGCTCGGTAAAAATGCAGGGAGGAATACGGCCGCGGTAGTGTCCGATATGGACCAGCCCCTTGGCTTTGCCGTGGGAAACGCCCTTGAGGTAAAGGAGGCAATCGAAACCCTGAAAGGTAACGGGCCGGAGGATTTCACGGAGCTTTGTCTGACGCTGGGGTCTTATATGCTTCTTATGGGAGGCGCGGCAAAGACAGAGGAAGAAGGGCGCGAAATGCTTAAGGAAGCTGTTGCAGACGGAAGGGCGCTTCGGAAGCTGGCGGAGTTTATAAGGGCTCAGGGCGGCGACGAAAAAATGGTTTACGAGCCGGAGCTTTTGCCAAGGGCCCGGATGGTGGAACCGGTTCTTGCAGAAGAAGACGGCTATGTGGAAAGGCTTGTCTGCGACGAAGTGGGGATTTGTTCCCTGATATTAGGCGGAGGACGGGAAACGAAGGAAAGCGTCATCGACTTGTCCGTGGGAATTGTGCTTGAAAAGAAGGTGGGAGCGCAGGTGAAAAAGGGCGACGTGCTGTTCATCCTGGAGGCCATGAAAATGGAAAACGAGATTATGGCGCCTTGCGACGGCACCGCCGCCTCCGTCAGCGTCACCAAGGGAGCCACCGTGGAGTCCGGCACACTGCTGTGCGTCATCGGCTAAAGGCCCCGCGCTGAGAGGAGTAACACATGGAAGCTATCATGAATTTTATTCAGGCGACCGGCTTCTATCAGATTGCCACCGGTGACTGGAAGGTCCTGATCATGATGATCATCGCCTTCGGCCTGCTGTACCTGGCAATTGTGAAGAAGTTCGAGCCCCTGCTGCTGCTGCCGATTGCCTTCGGCATGCTGATTACCAACCTGCCCGGCGCGGAAATGTACCATGAGATCCTCTTCGCCGGCGGACACGTCAACTGGGGTATCTTCGGCGGAGAGACAATCACGCCGGAGTTCCTGTCCCACTTGAAGGAGATCGGCGTCTCCGACGCCGTGCTGGGCACGGTGCAGGCGGGCCAGTCCATCTCCGTGGGCCTGCTGGACGTGCTGTATCTGGGCGTCAAGCTGGGCATCTACCCCTGCCTGATCTTCATGGGCGTGGGCGCAGGCACCGACTTCGGCCCCCTGATCGCCAACCCCAAGACCCTGCTGCTGGGCGCAGCCGCCCAGCTGGGCATCTTCATGACCTACGCGGGCTGCCGCCTGTCCGGTCTGTTTAACGCGGCTGAGGCCAGCTCCATCGGCATCATCGGCGGCGCGGACGGCCCCACGGCCATCTTTGTTACCAGCCGTCTGGCTCCCCATCTGCTGGGGCCCATCGCCGTTGCGGCGTACAGCTACATGGCCCTGGTGCCGGTCATCCAGCCCCCCATCATGCGGGCGCTGACCAGCGAAGCGGAGCGGAAGATCGTCATGCGCCCCCTCCGCCAGGTTTCCAAGCGTGAGAAGATCCTGTTCCCCATCGTAGTTACCGTATTCGTAGCCCTGCTGGTGCCCTCCGCCGGCCCCCTGATCGCCTGCCTGATGCTGGGCAACCTGTTTAAGGAGTCCGGCGTGGTGGAGCGTCTGAACAAGACCGCCCAGAACGAGCTGATGAATATCGTCACCATCTTCCTGGGCGTCTCCGTGGGCGCTACAGCCACCGCCACCACCTTCCTGTCCTTCCAGACCATCGCCATCATGTGCATGGGCGTTGTGGCCTTTGGATTCGGCACTGCGGGCGGCGTGCTGCTGGCCAAGTTCATGAACCTGTTCCTCAAGGAGAAGATCAATCCCCTTATCGGCTCCGCCGGTGTGTCCGCGGTGCCCATGGCGGCCCGTGTGTCTCAGGTGGAGGGTCAGAAGGCCAACCCGGCCAACTTCCTGCTGATGCACGCTATGGGACCCAACGTCGCCGGCGTGATTGGTTCCGCCATCGCCGCCGGTGTGCTGATGGCGCTGTTCGGATAATCGAGAGGAGTATCTGTTGAATGGAAACAATGGAATTTCTGTCTAAAAAGCCCCTGCTGATTACGGATACCATCCTCCGTGACGCCCACCAGTCCCAGGCCGCTACCCGCATGACCATCGAGGACATGCTCCCCGCCTGCGAGATCCTGGACTCCATCGGCTATTACTCCCTGGAGTGCTGGGGCGGCGCCACCTTCGACGTGTGCATGCGCTTCCTCAACGAGGACCCCTGGGAGCGGCTGCGCACCCTGCGCAAGCACCTGCCCAACACTAAGCTGCAGATGCTCTTCCGCGGCCAGAACATCCTGGGCTACAAGCACTACGCCGACGACGTGGTGGACGCCTTCTGCCGCAAGTCCATTGAGAACGGCATCGACATCATCCGCATCTTCGACGCCCTCAACGACGTGCGCAACCTGGAGCAGGCCATCAAGTCCACCAAGAAGTACGGCGGCATCGTGGAGGCCACCCTGTCCTACACCATCTCCCCCATCCACAGCGAGGACTACTTCGTGAAGATGGCCAAGGAGCTGGAGCAGATGGGCGCAGACACCCTGTGCATCAAGGATATGGCCAACCTACTGCTGCCCATGGACGCCTACTCCCTGGTCAAGCGGCTCAAGGAGAGCGTCAAGATGCCCATCCACCTGCACACCCACAACACCACCGGTACCGGCGACATGGTGTATCTCATGGCCGCCTACGCCGGAGTGGATATCGTGGACACCGCTCTGAGCCCCCTGGCCAACGGTACCGCCCAGCCCTCCACCGAGTCCCTGGTGGCGACCCTCCAGGGCACCGTCCGGGATACCAAGCTGGATCTGAACAAGATGAGCGACGCCGCCGTCCACTTCCGGAAGGTGGCCCAGCGGCTGAAGGATACCGGTTCTCTGGACCCCAAGGTGCTGAACGTGGACACCAACACCCTGCTCTATCAGGTGCCCGGCGGCATGCTGTCCAACCTGATCAGCCAGCTCAAGCAGGCCGGCAAGGAGGACAAGTATTACGACGTGCTGGCGGAGATTCCCCGGGTCCGCGAGGACTACGGCTATCCCCCGCTGGTGACCCCCTCCTCCCAGATCGTGGGTACCCAGGCCGTGATGAACATCATCATGGGCGAGCGGTACAAGACCTTCACCAAGGAGTCCCGGGCCGTCCTGAAGGGCGAGTACGGCGCTCTGCCCGGCAAGGTCAACGAGTCTGTCCGGGCCAAGGCCGGCATCAAGCCCGACGAGGTCATCACCTGCCGTCCGGCGGACCTGCTGGAGCCCGAGCTGGAGAAGTATAAGGCGGAGTACAAGGACCTCGCCAAGAGCGAGGAGGACGTGCTGAGCCTGGCGCTGTTCCCCCAGGTGGCCCCCAAGTTCCTGGCCTGGAGAGACGGTCCCCATGACGAGCCCGCCGCTGCCCCTGCCGCCGCGAAGCCCGCCGCCGATCCCAACGCGGTGCGCGAGCTGTACGTGGATGATAAGAGCATCTGAATTTGATAGAAAAAGAGAGGACCGTCCCACGGACGGTCCTCTCCTTTTCTGTGCGGAGATTGTCAAATGCCGGTTCGTGCCCTGTAACGCAGAGAGCAGGCCAGGAAGACGGCGGCCTGGATGATGAGGGCGGCAGCAGAAACCGCTGCAAGGAAGCCCATCGGGGAGAAGGGCTTGAAGTACCACGGCCAGCACGGCAAGCCGCAGCAGGCTGTAAAAACGCAGGAGGACGCGAAGTTCAATGCGTTCCCGCCCAGCAGGAGCAGGACGCTGCGAGTCCTGACCGAAAGGAAGCAGAGAAAAGGCAGACCGACGAGCATGGGAAGGTATAGGGCCATCGTTCGGAGGGCCACGTCTCCGTACATGCCCAGGAAGGCATATGGAACGGCGCAGATAAGCGGCACGAGGCCCCTGCAGGAGATGTTTTTCATAGGGCTGGCCTCCTTTCTGATGATAAAATCAGTATAACATAGAAAAAATGGCGGTGCAAGTCATTTTATGCGTGGGGAAAGGCCGGGGAAAATATTGCGGAAGGAGACGCAACCAACGGGGCGGTTTTGCAGTCTTTATAGGTGAAAGCCGGTTTTCATGGAATCTATCGAATCTGGAGGTGATCGGATTGACGGATGAGGAACTGCTGGGGCTCTATTTCGCCCGCTCCGAGGAAGCCATCCGGGCCACAGGGATGGTGTATGGGCCCTACTGCCGGGCTATCGCTCTGCGGATTCTGGACAGCGAGGAGGACGCGGAGGAGTGCCTGGCGGACGTGTGGCTGCGGGTCTGGAACGCCGTCCCGCCGGAGAGACCGGAGCATTTCAAGGGCTGGCTGGGCGTTATTACCCGGAACCAGGCGCTGACCCTCCTGCGCTCCAGGGAGCGGAGGCCCCGGCAGGTGGAGGAGGCAGCTCTGGAGCTTGCCCTGTCCCTGTCCGGCGGGCCGGAGGCCGAGCTGGAGGCCAGGGAACTGGGACAGGCCGTCTCCGCTTTCCTTGCGGACCAGCCGGAGAGGAGCCGGGGCGTGTTCCTCCGCCGGTACTGGTACGGCGACACAGTGGAGGAGGCCGCCCGGTGGGCGGGATGGAGCCTCAGCCGGACGAAATCGGCGCTGTTCCGGATGCGGAACAGATTAAAGGACTATCTGAAAAAGGAGGAGCTTTACCATGGATAAGGATAAGATCATGGATGCGATGGAATACATTGACCCCGCCCTGGTCGAGGAGGCGGGGCGGGAAGCTCCCGCAATGAAACGGGGGTGGAGAGGATGGAGCAGACCCGCCGTTATTGCGGCGTGTCTGTGCGCTGTGCTGGCCGGGACGGCGGTGGCGGCGGAGCTGTCCGGGGTGCGGATCGTGGATATCTGGGACAATAGGACCCAGACTGTCGATCCGGACGGCACTCTAGAGGAGGTTTCCGGCGTTACCATCAGCAGGGGGATCCGGTATTTTTCCATTGACGAGTTCTCCCAGCAGATCATCGAATTGGATCAGGGATTTACGGAGCCCGCCGCCAGGAGCTTCTCCTCATGGGAGGAAATGGAGGATTTTGTGGGGATCCGGGTTATGGAAAACCCCGTGCTGGCCGCAGCCCGTTCGGGGGGCACTGTACATGTGGGCCTGCCGGACGGTGAGGGCAGGTTCGTGGCCCGTTTCGATCCCGGTCCTGGACATGCTTCAGACGGAGTGACGCCGATGGAGGGCATCGTGGGGATCAAGCTGTACGGCAGTTACAATCTTCGCAGGGGCGATCCTGACCTGTGGCCTTGGGGCGGACTCTGCATCAATGTTTCCGCAGAGCTGGCGCTTGATACGGAAAACAGTTTCCTTGATGAGATAGAGTTGTCCTATTCATCGGATGAGGCGGTTATTACCCGGGAGACGTATGTGACATCCAACGGTCTGTCCGTTCTGATCTCCAAGGAGGAGATCCCGGAGCGGGAAGGCGGCAGCGTGCCAAGTCCGGCGGTCGACTGGTACACCGCTTACTTTACGCTGGACGGTGTTTTCTTCAGTGTCAGCGCTGTGGATTACAAGGATTTCAATGGCGGGAATATCCCTGCCGGGCTGGTGGAGGAGACCCTGAAAGAGGTTCTGGACGGCTTCGTCTGTTAGACGTAGGTGTGAGCTGGGACAAAAAAGTTGCGATGAAAAAAGCCGGGGAAGCCACCAAAAGAAAAGGGCTTTACGAAGGAAAAGAAATGCTGTATCTGTCCGCAGTGCTGCCAGCTGTAGCACACAACCACAGACAGGGACGGAAAGCACATCTACCGCAGCACACCAAAGGACTGCCGGAACTGTCCCTTGCCAAAGACAAGCATGGGATGCGTTTTGCACACCGCAGAGGCTGGCCTGGGTCTCTTTCTGGATGAGGCTTAAATTTGCTGCCTTGAATCTCAAAAAGCTGGCCCTCTAGTGGGCAAGTCGGTCTTTGCCGCATGGGCTTTTCTGCTGCATTTTCCCGCTTTTTCATCCTTTTCCTTGGCAGAACGGATGGCTTTTGACAGACAGCAGAGGGCGTGCTC
>OFGQ01001983.1_pt1 | contig 12451 bp, 10 predicted proteins | sample 1521791 | NCBI WGS metagenome assembly OFGQ01 (sample SAMEA3504116, study PRJEB24116) | mouse gut metagenome | biome: mouse gut; feature: mouse-associated habitat; material: faeces | place: Denmark | collected 2011 | reverse complement strand
CCCCGAAAACCGCCATAGGATAAAAACACCGGGAAAGTGGAAAATACCGCCGGCAGGATGATAGCCAGATGGCTGTTTAAAAGCGACAATCTGTTTAACACCAGGTAATTAGAAAGCATCATTACCTGAAAGGGCAGCAGCATCAGGACCACGTAAAGGGCAAATAAAGCCCTTCCGCCTTTTACCTGATACACCGCAAAACCCCATGCCGCCGGAACCGCAAAGATCAGCTGCCCTGCCAGGATACACAGGACCAATTTCATGGAATTCCAAAATAAAACAAAGAACTGAGGAGTCTCAAACAAAAGCTTTCCGTAATTTTCAAAGGAAGGAAAATCCGGGAGAAACTTCCAGCTTATCCACTCATTTCCGTCCGTAAACACCGTGGTTACATACCCTTTCAGTTCCACGGTATCCATCAAGGAGCCGGACAGCAAAATAAGGATGGGCAAAATCACAAAAGCGGCAGGCACAAGAAGCAAAACCACCGCTCCGCCCTTTTTCACATTTTTTTCAAGCATCATACTCCTGCCGCCTTTCTCCACACACAATTTTTATTACATTTCATTATGATCCCACAACCGCTGCAATCCCAAAATAGCGGCCAGCAGGACCCCGCCGGTTAGTACCGCGGCAGCAGCCATCTTATCCAGTTCCAGATTCACAAACCAGTTATTAAACAGATGCTGCATCAGGTAAATGCTCTGGTCCGGGTAAGCCCCGGCAGTCAGGTATGCCTCCCGGTAAATCTTAAACGAGTTTAAAAATGACAAGATCACAATGGTATAAAGGCTCCCCTTCAGGTTTGGCAGTACGATGTACCACAGGCTTTTCCATTTCCCTGCGCCGTCCACCCTTGCCGCCTCCGAAAGCTCTGCAGGGATTCCGCCAATTCCCGCAAGCCACAAGATTACCGTATAGCCTGTGTTTTTCCAGAGATAGCTTCCTGCTAAAACCCAGAAGGCGGCGCCTGAGCCCAGATAGTCCCTATGTATCTCCCCCCACAGCCCTGTCGTTTCCCCCAGGCGGGAAAGAAATAAATTGAAGAACCCCTGCCTGTAAAACACCAGCTTCCATACCAGAACAACCGTAGCCGTAGGCATGGCAAGGGGAAAAAGGAAGATGGATTTCATCCACTTTCCGCCCTTGAGCCCGTTCAGCAAAAGGGCAATGAACAATCCCGTAAAAACCAGGAGGGGAATACAGATGACCGTAAACCTTACCGTGTTCTTTACCGCCAGCACAAACGCCTGATTATGAAAAATTGTCCCGTAGTTTTTCAGGCCGTTCCACTGTCCTGTCACCGCTGTGGTAAAGGACCGCTTCACCACATCCGCAAAGGGAAGCAGCACAAAGAGCAGGATTCCCGCAAGCCCCGGAAATACAAACAGGCCAAAAAACCTTCTTTTCTTTTTTGCCACGAGTTCATCTCCCTTCTCTACTCAGACATATAAATGGCAAGCTGATTCCTGATTTCCTTAAGCGTCTCCTCAAGGCTCTGGTTTCCCCGGATATATTCTTCTCCTTCTTCAAATATTGCCTGCTCAAAAACAATATCCGCCATATAAGGCGTATCCGCCGACTCCATCCGGTTTTTCAATGCCTTCAGTTCTTCTTCCTCAGGATAATATACGTCCAAAGACACCTCTACTCCGTCCTCATCCATCATCGCCATAGAGCCGTACTGATTATTTTCCCCAAGCTCCTCCTTATCCACCGTAAGCAATTCATCAAAGGCCGCCTTATTTATTCCAAATCCCCCTAATGACATCTGAACCTCTTTGCCCATAAATTCCTTCAGAAAATCCTCCGCCAGCTCTTTCTTTTCCGACGCCGCATTGATTCCCAGAATGGTATCCGGCGCAAAAACATTGCTGCATTGTCCTGCCATAGGCGCCAGAACCGTATCTTCAAACCCTTCCGTCTTTGCCGCGGAAGTAATATCGTAATAGCCATAAGGGTAAGTAGTCATTCCTGCCATAAACCGGGTATACTCTCCCACATAATCCAAAGTGTTTAATCCGTAAAATCCAAGATTATACTCCCAGTTTTCTCCAATCTCCTCCGCATACCAGTCGCTGGTTGACTCAAACCTGTCCACCCACTTCTGACCGATTCCATCCATTTGCGCATCATAAATTCTTTTCATCTGCGTCAGAAATTCTGCTACGGCGTCCTCGTCGATTTCCCCGTTTTCCTTTTTCCATGCAGGCTCGCTGGAAACCGAAAAAATCTTCATAAGCGCTATCTCCGAGCATGTTCCTAAAATATCTTTCTCAGGATAATCCTCACGCATTTTTTCCATTTCATCCGCCACAGCCGACAAATCTTTCATTTGGGAAACATAACCCTCTCTCCCCAGCATAACAGGAAATCCTGCCTGCATCGGAACCATATAGACGCTTCCCTCATGGGCAAACGCCCTGACCAGATTTTCAAAGAATTCCTCTTCTTTAAAGACGCCTTCCAGAAACTCATTTAAGTCGAGTAGCAGCCCCTTTTCTATGTAAGAATCCACAGGCAGTCCGTCCATCAAAAGGACATCCGGCCCCTCTCCCGCCACAATCCGGGTATTTAATTTCTTTAATGCATCCTCTCTGGTCACCCCGCTATCTTCCCCTCTGCCGACCTCATATTCCACACGCACATTCGGATTTGCTATCTGATAGAGCGAAATTGCCGTTCTCATTCCATAGCTGTCCTCAAGACTGTACACCTTAAGACATTCCTCCGGCATAGACGGCATATCGGGATTATAAGTAAACCTCACGGTCTTTCCGCTGTTAAAAACAGCCAGAAACACATCATTTTCCAACATCACCATACCCTTTATCCCATACTTAGGGCTTCCTAAGCGGGACAGACTTCCGTCAATTAACTGCTCCATCTCCTCCTGCCCTGCCCAATGGCGGTACAGTCCCCTGTCGCCTGCCAGATACAGCTCCTCCTCTCCAAAAAAGTAGAAGATATCATACCAGCTTCCGCCGTTAAACTGCCTGTCGCTCCCATTGTTCTTTACAAAGTCCGAAAGCACGCCGTCCTCCACATACTCCTCTTTTTCCATATCATAAAGAAGCGGCGCCTCAAAGTCGTATCCGTCTATCAGCATGATATTATCCCGGAACTGTATCAGCATCGGCCTGCCTTCCGCCCTGAGAAATTCCTCGCTGCTGCCGTCCTCTTTTACCTCATAAATAATATCTCCAAGGGTAGTTATAAAAGCTCTCCCTTCCCCGGTCAGCCAGATTCTGTTGGCATACATTTCATCCTCTGTCAGGGAAAGGGAAACCGGAACTACCGTGCCGTCCGCCCTGACCAATGCGCATTCCGGCGACAGGTCAAACACAGAATCTGATTCTTCCGAATTTTCATCTTCCCCGCTCTCCGATACCCCTTCCGCGTCCCCGGACAAATCTTCTTCCCCGCCCTCTGATAACCCTTCTTCGTCCCCGGACAAATCTTCGCCGTCTTCTTCTCTGCCTTCTTCTCCGTCTTCTTCCCCTTCTGTAGAGGGAACCTCCTCATAATCATCATAGATAATGCCTAAAGTACCATCTTCGCCCACTCCCAAATCCATGATATAAGCGTTTGCCAGTTTTTCTTCCAGATACTTTGTATTTTCGTTTTCCCACGAAACTCCGTTGTCATCTGACACCCATATTCCTGAAGACGCATCGGTAATCACGAGCCTTCCGTCGGAAAATCTTTTCATTTTCCTGACATTTGCCAGCTTATCTGACAGGTCAGTTTCTTCCTCCTCATAACGCCCCATAGCGATATCCGAATCACCGCTTCCATTTTCTACCTTTTTTTCATTTTCCGCAAAAGGAAGACTTCCTTCATTTGAATTTCCACAACCCGCGGTAAACAAAATTACTGCCGCCAAAACCAGACTCATTAACCTTTTCCTTATTTTTCGTGCCATTTTTCCTCCTGTTCGCCTGCTTTGTGCAATTGCTTCCGCACTTTGCAGGCCATTTTCATGTTAGTCAACACCCTGCGGCAGCCGCCAAATGTACATGCAAGTAAACCCGCCCGGCTCGTTGCTCACAAAAAACGCGACTACTACAATAGTCTTTCAATTAGACTATCACAGTAGTCGCATTCTGTCAATCCGCTTTTTTATAAAAGAAATTACCAATAGGAACGGGCATAAGCCCTGGAATCCTTTTCGGAGAGCTGTACCAGCCCGATGAGCGTCCCATCGTCGCTATATTTTGTAATCACTCCCATATTGCCGTTTCCCGCGCCTGCTGCTTTTGCAAACACTCTTCCCGAAAATCCGTCTCCATCCCGGTTTTGATTATCCGCTAAAAAGTAAACAGGCTCTCCGTTAAAATAAAGCTGATAGTCGTCGCCTTTTACTTCTCCGCTTAACCCATACATCTCAAATTCGCTTATCAATCCGCCTATCGTTTCTTCCATGCCTTCATCCGGCCCTGTCCCCTCATAAACGGTGTCCTCCACAGCTTCCGCCGACACTGCTTCCTGCACGACAGAATCAGGTAATTCCACTGTGGAATCTGATGTCACATAAACTGTCCCTTCCGACTGCATTGCATTATTTGAATATACCCGTGTTTCCAAAACAGAGGATTGCTCTGCCACCTCTGTCGATGCTTCTGCCCAGGTAATGCTTACCCATTCAGGCGTATCTGACACGACATATGCCCCGGCTGTGGATGCCTCCGCCCCATCCCGGGTATCAGAAACAGTGTTGGTGATAAACACCGTGAATGCACTTGTCAGGGCAATGACGGCCGCCAATATGCCGATAAAAGTCGTCTTTTTCATTGTCATCACCGCAACGATTCTTTCTTTAACCGCATTTTTCCCAAATCCCAGCCCTGTCTGAAATCCCATATTCCTGCACCGGGCAAGCGATAACAGTGTAAGCGCATACTCCTGCCTGCAGCCGCCGTTTCTCTGCACCACCGTCTCATCGCACAAAAGCTCCATATCCCGGTTAAACAAAACATACATCACCCACACAAGAGGATTAAACCAGTGAACGCAAAGCGCCAGATGGGCCGCCAGCTTTTTTATATTGTCATGATTTATAATATGTGTCAGTTCGTGCTGCAGACATAAGCTTGCCGCTTTTCCCTCTTTTAAATACTGCCCTTTTGGAAAAACCACTGCCGGGCGAAGCAGACCATAGGTTACAGGGGTTGCAGTCCGGTCGGAAATCTGAAACCTTACTTTCCCTAAAACCTTTAAGTCCTTTTCCCTTATTCCCTCCATTGCAAGCAGCTTTTCCCGCTCCTGCTTTGGCATGGGCAGCCCTTCCCGGAACAGGCGGCTGTCTCTGTTATAAAGAAAAAAGGAACCCGCCAGCAAAATAACGGTTACAGTCAGATAAACCACCGCCGCTGCCTTCCTTAAATCAACTTCTGATTTCTCTGCAATATATAACGCGCCCGAACCGCCCTGCATGGTCGCTTCTTCTCCTGCCGTGCCTGAAGCTTCTTCCCCTGCCGTGTCTGAAATAACATACGTTTCCGTTTTCGCCTCCACGGACGTTTCTCTCACGATAAGGCTTCTGAAATCTGCCAAAGGCTCAGGCAGCGGCAGCGGAATGGAAAAAGGAATCAATAATCGCAAAATTGCAATTTCCCAGAGCAGTATCATCACTTTCTTGGGCAGCCGGTGTATAAATAAAGAGCGAAACAAAACAATACCCAAAATCAAAACGCCCGCCGCAACGCTCATCTGTATCAAATTCATTCCTGACTCCTTTCCCGGCTTAAATCATCAATCATTCTCTTTAAGGAATCAACCTCCTGATTTGACAGCTTCTTCCCATCTAAAAAAGCAGCGAAAAACTTCTCCTTAGAGCCGTCGAACATTTTATCAATCAGCTCCTCTGTTTCATAGTCCTGTACCTCCTGCCTGGAAATTAACGGTCTGCAGATAAACCCCGGCTCCTCCCTCCTGACCGCGCCCTTGTCCACACATTTTTTAATCACCGTATAGGTGGTGTTTTTGTTCCACCCCGTCTCCTCCTTTAAAATCTTTACCACCTGCCCGGCAGAAATTGCGCCCTCCTGCCAGAGCACCTCCATTACCTTCCGTTCCGAATCAAATAATTTCATCTTAATCTCCATTCCGCAAAGCCGCAAACCTCAAATTTGTGCCCGCCCTGCCCCGGTTGTTCTCCTTAAGTTAAAACGACTACTGAAATAGTCCTTAATTAAAGACTATCACAGCAGTCGTAATATGTCAATTCTAATTAATGCAGCCACTCGGAAACCTCAACTTTTCAGATTCCGGTGAAATGAATATTGCCAAAGAGGATGTCAGCCCGGAATATTTCTTCGCCACTATTTACAGCATTAGCGTCGCTATCAGGGGCATTGTCGCCACCGACAGAATCGTGGTCAGCGCAACCCCTTTGGAGGCCGTCTCGTAATCCCCGTCATACTGCTGGGCCAGCATTGCGTTCATACTCCCCACCGGCGTGGCCAGCATTACCATACACACCCCGAGAATTACCGGATTTTCCACAAACCGTGCAATAATGAAAATACCGGCTATCGGCACGAGTAGAAGCTTAATCACAGAAAAGACAAGTAGCTTTCCATCCGTAAAAAGCCTTTTCACATCCATTACCGCAAGGGACGCGCCGATAATCATCATGCTTAAAGGCGCTGTCAGATTGCTCAAATGCGTTACTGCATCCTGTAAAAAAGCGGGTACTTTCATATCAAGCAGATATATAATTATCGTTATTATACAGGAAATCATACCTGGATTTAACAATTCTTTAAATGCAAACGAACCCTTCCCCCTTTCCGTTTCTTTATCTCCTCTGATAGACGACACGCCGTAGGTGTAAATCAGGACATTGTAAATAATGACAAAGGGAGTTGCGTAGAGAAGCGCGCCGTTTCCATATAGCGCGGTAATCACCGGAAACCCCATAAACCCTATATTGGAAAAAACCGTCATAGCGCTGTAGGTTCCCCGGGCTCTCTTTTCAACCCTAAGCGCCCTGGGCAGAATCACCCCCAGCAACAGGAGCGCCGGGTACATCACGCCCATGATTACGACCGTTGTGAGAAGTTCTTCTCCCCGGATTTTTTCTTCGCCCATACACGCCGTCAAAACCAGCGCCGGATTCGCCACATTCACCACAATAGACGACAGCTTTTTACTCACCTCGTCTGTAATCAGCGACTTTTTATAACAAAAGAATCCAACCCCCATCAGCAGAAAAAGCACTATCATTTGTTCCAACAGCATTTCCGATTCTCCTTACTTTCAATATTTCCGACGCTGCTTCCGCTGGAAGCTGCAGCACAGATGCCGGATAATACTTCAAATTTTTCCGTAAATCATAACAGAGGCGTTGATTTTCCCTTTCCTGCTCAGCCCCTGACCGCCGGAATATTCAAATTTCCCAAATCCCCTCACGTTCACCACATCATCTTTTTTTAACTGATAACTGTTATTTTCGCACTGTCTGCCGTTCACAAACACCTTTTTCTGCCGAAAACAATCCGCCGCGTCTCCCCGGGACAGCCTGTACACCTTCGCCACCACCCCGTCCACACGCTCCGATGAAATCTGAATGGTCATCTCCTGCCTGTCCCTGTCTGTCAGTTCAGGCACACCCTCCGCCCTGCTGCACAAAACCGGAGTGTGCTTCACCTTGCTTAAATTTTCCATAATAAAATCCGCCATACTTTCCAGACAGAAAATATAGCCCGCATTGTCCGCCAGAAAAATGTCCCCCAGCGTACTTCTCTCTATCCCCAGGTTCATAAGCGATCCCAGAAAATCCCTGTGAGTCAGCGTATCCGCAAACTTTTCCGCCGCGGGTCTTGCCTGAATACATGCAATTGGAAATTCCTCCGCATATCCAAACTCCTCCTCGCTGCCAAAGCGGAGCATTACCCGCTCGCAAAGCCCGCTCCCGCCCCACGCCGTATGAGGAATGTAGGAAAGCTCCTTTTCCATCTCATAAAAGCAGCCGGCAGGCCATATCCGCAAGACTCAAAAATCCGGTGAATGTAAACTGATTATTCTGCCAGGACTTTTGAGCCAGCTCCCTGAAACGCTTTTTCAGTAATTCTTCTGATTCCATTGGTTTTTCCCTTCATGCCAAAAGAGGCATGCTGCATGAATTTTAAAATACTCAATGCAGCACCCCTCTTTGCATCACAAATATCACTTTCCGCTGCAGACGCCAATGCCAGATAGCAATAGCCCGTCTGCCTGTCCAAAATCATTTTCAGATAAATCCTTTAATCAGCGATATAGGTAGGCGCATTTTTAGGGCTCTTTCCCTTGATAACCTTATGATAATAATTGTAGGTCATAGCCTCCCTGTCGCCAAAAAGCTCCGCTCCCTTTACCTCGCCCAGAAATACCGTATGGGTCGCTGTTTCCATCCTGTCAATCACATCGCAGACAATATAGCCGCAGGCATCGGAAACCACCGGAAGATAATCCCTCACCTGATATTCCACCTCGGAAAACTTGTCGTTATCCTTCCCCGACTTGAAGCCGAATGTTCCTATGATAGAAGGGGTTGAATCCTCCGCCATAATGGAAATCGCAAATTTCCCGGTCTCATTGATGCACTTGTTCGTGTAATTGTCATGATTAATGCTGACCGCAATGGTAGCCGGCGACGAGGTAATCTGCATGGCGCTGTTCGCCGTACACCCTGTAGGTCTGCCATTGTCCCATGTGCTTACCACATACACTCCGTAAGAAAGCTTGTGAAAAACATTTTTATTCATAATTTATTGTCCGCCTTTCCGCTTTGCCGTAGTTTGCTCTTTTGTTGATTTTAGTTTACCCTTTCTTCCGGTTATTGGCAAGTGGTAATCTGGCTTTCCGACGCAAGTCGTTGATTATGCCCAATACATCTCCGTTTCTTCATCTTCAAAAATCATATTGGTTTTCAGGAATTCAATTAATTTCCTATTCTTATATATCCTTTAATATACCCTTCCGGCTTCTCCTTCATTTCCCGGAAGGCCCTGTTGATTTCTGAAAGGGAATATTCATGTTTCATCATCGGTTTTACATCAATTTTATGATTTTCAAACATTGCAAGTGCCTGACGCATAAATTCCATCTGCCTCCTGCTCCGGCGCTCATGGGCGTTAATCACCGTAATTGCCTTCCAGTTCCACAGCTTCATATCAATCTCGCGTCTTCCTCCGCTCTGATGAAATCCGACCACCGAGAGCACGCCATGGGGTCTTACCATTTTTCCCGCCAGCTCCAGACCTGCCGCTCCGCCTGTGACTTCCGCTACGACATCCACCCCGCGGATAAACATTTCATCATTCCATTCATCCACAATATATTTGCCCGGGAGTCCGTCAGGAAGATAAACTTCGTCAGCCCCGAATTTTTTCGCAAGCTCCAGACTTTCCTCTCTCACATCAATCGCTATAATTTTCGCCGCGCCTTTCAACCGCAATAGCTGCATAAATCCAAGCCCCATATAACCGCATCCTACAACAGCTGCCGTATCCCCTATATTCACAGTCGTTCTGTCCGCTCCGCTGACCAGACACGACCATGGCTCTCCAATTGCTTCTTCATCGGTCAGCTTTGCCGGAACTGGCAGAGCCATATCTTCTGTGGATACCGTATATTCGGCAAAACAATTTCTGAACAGGCCTGTAACTCTGTCTCCGGGCTTAAACTTACTGATTCCGGCCCCTGTTTTTTCGACGATTCCCACCGGCTCATGACCAAGAATCTGCCCCACAGAATCGCCGTTTTTCCAATCCGGGTATTCCGACAGGCAGGTTCCGCAAACCAGCATCCGAATCAACATTTCATTATCCTTTATCCCGGGAGTCATAACCTCCTCTATTTCCATGTGTCCCGCACCTCTTAAAACCGCTGCTTTCATTTTTCACCTGTCCTTTCACTGTACCCTTAAGTCAGACCTTCTGTAAACGACTTCTGTAAGGTTAAATATAACACAATATTATAAAAAATAAAGCCTCCCACACTATTTCTTGACACAATATTAAAATTGTAATATTGTATTTTTAGCAACTAATATCCAATGGCATCCGCCATATGCCCGTACGGACACGGCATCCGGCTTACTGCCTGCGGAAATAAGCGGGGAAGCCGTCATGTCGGTCTGTAGAGCCGCAATCGTCGGGAAGGTATTATGGTAAATTTTGTTATCGGATTGGAGTTTTTTGGCATTTGCCTTACGTTTATAGCTTTGCTGCTTCTTCTTAACGGAGAGGGAGCCAAAGAGCAGAAGCTGCTGCTCATCATTATGTGCGGCTCACTGGTACAGAATGTGGGTTATTTATTGGAGCTGACTGCGCCTACGGTGGAGGCTGCCATGACAGCAATAACGGTGGAAAATGTAGGCTCTGCTTTTGTGGCGCTGTGTTATTGCTGGTTCATTTATATTTATTGCTATATTACCCCGCCGAAAACGCTTTTAAGAGTTCTCTTTGCCATCAGTTTTTTCGCTTTGCCGTCGGTATTTTTCAACTGGCACGGCCTTTTCTATCAGGATGTCCGGTGGCTGGCGGACGCAGACGGTTTTTATCATGTCAGCATCACCTATGGTCCGTTGTACGTGGTTTTTTTGTTCAGTCGCATTATTATTCCCTATATCCTTTGCATATACACTTTGCTGCGCGCTATTCATGAACGTTCGGACCGGCAGGTAAACCGGCAGTATTTTACAATCCTTGGCATCTCCACTCTGCCCGCCCTTATGCTGATGGCCTATGTCTTAAAAATCGTGAAGGTATTTGACCTGACTCCCGTGACGCTGGCCATTTCCATGTCCATGGTGGTTATTGTGGTCTGGAGCCGCCGTAATTATGATTTCCGCCATCTGGCGGCCGAGAAAGTCCTGGAAAGTCTGGGCGACGGTGTCATTGCACTGGATGACCACGACCGACTGGTCAGCTATAACAGGGCTGCCGCGGATATCTTTACTCATCTGCCTGACCACAAGCTGGGCGAAAATATCCGTGTGTTGGAGGACTTCCGCGAGGATATGCTCAACGAAGACATTCCCTGGAGCTTTTCCATCAACGGGCAGCATTACGAGAGTCACAGCAAGCATATTATAGATGAAAACGGAAAGATTCAGGGCTGCGTAATCCTGATTCTTGATATGACCGACATAAAAGCCTATATCAATGAGATTAAGCGGGTGCGGCGGCAGGCTGAAAAAGCCAGCATCGCCAAAAGTGAATTTCTGGCCAATATGTCCCATGAGATCCGCACCCCGATGAATGCGATTATTGGATTTGCAGAACTGGCTTTGCAGAATGAGGGCGATAAGGAGCGGGTGCACGATTATTTAGGCAAAATAAAAACATCCAGCGGGCATCTGCTTAGCCTGCTGAATGATATCCTCTACATGAGCAGCATAGAAAGCGGAAAAATACATCTGGAACCGGAAAACTGCAGTCTTTCCGATATTTTTCATGATTTGGAGATTACGGTGCAAAGCCAGGTGCAGGAAAAGCGGCAAAAGTTATCTATGAACATATCCCGTGTGACGGATATGGACATTTTTTGTGATAAATCCCGTTTAAGCCTGGTTTTGCTGAATCTTTTAAGCAATGCGATTAAATTTACGCCGGAAGAGGGCGAAATTTCAATAACTGCTGTTCAGGAAGAAGGCGGACAGGAAGGATATGGCTCTTATGAATTTAAGGTAAAGGATACCGGAATCGGTATGTCGCCTGAGTTTGTAAAACATGTCTTTGAGCCTTTTGAGAGGGAGAGGACTTCTACGGTCAGCAAGACGCAGGGAACGGGGTTGGGCATGCCAATCGCCAAAAGGATTATTGACATTATGGGTGGAACCATAGAGGTGGATACAGCGCCTGAGAAGGGAACGGAGTATACGGTCAGGGTAAGGCTGAAAGTCCAGGAGAAAGAATCGCTGCAGGAGGAACTGACACAAGAGAGCGGAGAAGAAGGACAGGGATTTCAGGGGAAAAGAATCCTTCTGGTAGAGGATAATGAACTGAACCGTGAGATTGCGATGGAAATCCTTAAGGAGTATGGGCTGGAAGTGGAGGAGGCGGAAGATGGCACAGTGGCCGTACAGATGATGGCGGACAGCCAGCCGGGATATTATGACTTAATTCTAATGGACATCCAGATGCCGCTGATGAACGGCTATGAGGCAGCAAGGGCAATCAGAGGAATGGAAAACGAGGAATTGGCCAATATTCCGATTATTGCGCTCACAGCCAATGTATCCGACAAAGATAAGCAGGAGGCATTGGAAAGCGGAATGAATGGGCATGCTGCAAAACCGATTGATGTATGCAAACTAATGATGACATTGGAAAAATTTTTGGGCTGATGAGGTGAAGATTGAAAATTGAAAATTTTCAATCTCAAGTTTGTGTCTGTGCGGCATCCATAAACTTGACATGCGCAAAATGCAGCGCAGAAATTGGGTGAAAAATATGCGGAC
>OFGQ01001980.1_pt1 | contig 12473 bp, 11 predicted proteins | sample 1521791 | NCBI WGS metagenome assembly OFGQ01 (sample SAMEA3504116, study PRJEB24116) | mouse gut metagenome | biome: mouse gut; feature: mouse-associated habitat; material: faeces | place: Denmark | collected 2011 | reverse complement strand
AAGAGGGGGAACCAAAAGAAAATGAAAAGTCAGGATAGAAAGTAAAAACAGGGAGCGAGATGGGGAGATTGAAGAAAGGGGAGAAAGGGAAAGGAGAGAAGTATGAAGCGTATAGTTTCATTGATGCTGGCGGCAGTGTTAGTACTCGCACCATGTATGCAGAGTTTTGCGACGGACCCTGATTCAGGGACGCCGGCAGCGGAACAGACTGCCGGTTTGGATGAGCCGGCAGGAGGAGAAGACACGACGCCTGGCGGAGGAGATGGGGGAAACCCACCTGCAGGCGAACCTGTTGGCAGTGAGGGTGCAGAAGGTGAGAATGGAGGCGAACCTACGGGGAACGCCGGATACCAATCCGCCGGAAGCATTGGACGATATCGGTGTGTTATCGGCGAATGAATTGGACAGTAAGAATGTAAAGGGGCAGATTGATGTTGGCATCATTCAGGCGCTTGATTTTAAGAGTGATATTACATTCACAATTACGCTTACAGATTCAAAGGGTGATTCTGTAAGTAAGAATATAACGCTGGGGAGTTTAAGCTCCGATAAACTTCAGGGTGAAGTTACGTTTAATGGCGATGGCAGCGGACTGGAAGACGGAAAGTATAATCTGTCCATATCAGCGCCGGGATACCGTACCCGTAACCGTGAGATTACGGTGGAAGGACTGGCCTATAAGCTGATGTACACGACAGGATTTCTGGGCGCCTACTTCGAGGAAAATGAGGCGGGCGTACTGCAGGCGAAAGATTTGAATTGTCATCCGGGAGTCCTTCGTATCGGTGATGTGGACGGTAATGGAGAGATTGACGACCAAGATAAAAAAGCTCTTGTCGATACGATTGATTCCGTAGACCGGGGCGAAGAAAATAACGGAACGTCTGCTTCGATGGATTTGAATCGGGATGGGAAGGTGGATCTTGCTGATCTGAATTTCTTTGTACAAGGTTATTTTCAGGAGGGCAAAGTACCGGATGCCAGTGCGACCATACAGACGAACGTACCTGCGTCCGCCATCGGACAAAAGGAAGGGAGCAATACGGTTGTAGAGAGCGGTCTTTTGGACAGTTTATTGACCGGTGAAGGCAGTGTGGCTTTAAGACCGGCAAGCGGGGAAATCTCTTCCACGAACCCGGTATCGGTAGAGTTTGAGTTTGCGAAAGACATCAAGACGGATGGAATCGTTATTGATTCTAATGAGGCGAACCCGGTGGAGAATGGAACCGTTGAGATTACCTATGTGGATGCGGAAGAACCGGATGTCGAAAAGAAAACCACAGTTTCCATTTTACCGGAAGGGACACACGCTTTATTTGAGGATGAAAGGGTAAGCGTAACAAGAGATAGTTTTGGAAATATTGCAATCAACCTGGGCAGTCAGGTGGCAGTAAAGAGAGTTACTCTTACGATTACAGGCACGAAGAACAATAATCTTGCGGAGATATCTAAGGTAGAGTTTGTGAATGGCATGGATAAACGGATTCCGGCGCCTGAGATGAATATTCCAGAAAATCTTACCGCAGTACGGGGAAATAAGTCCTTCGTTGTGTCATGGAATCCTTGTGTGAACGTTACAGGATATGAAGTACGCGTCAAAGGAACGGTTGAGGTAGACAAACAGGAAGAAGTTGTGGAAGACGTTATTTCTGTAAGAGGAAATTCCCTCACTGTATCAGCATTGAAAGAAGGCAATGCAAAACTCGTGAACGATAATGAGTACGAGGTGAGCGTGCAGTCTGTAAACGGCGCGTGGAAGAGCGGTTACTGCGATGCGATTACAGTGATACCTAAGGTAGATAAAGCGCCGGACGCTCCGGATTATGTGAATGCGACCGGAAAATATAAGGCAATCGACGTATCTTGGAAGAAGATGAAGGATACGGATTATTTCAATATATATTACAGGGAAGCCGGTACGCAGGAATATACGAAAATTGAAGGGATTGAAGACAGTAAGTATACAATTACGGATTTGAAGGATAAGGCAGATTATGAACTTTATGTGACGGGTGTGAATGAAGTTGGGGAGAGTAAACCGTCTAAGACCAGCGTGGCATCGACGATGGATCAGAATCCGGCACAGATGCCTAAGTACAAGCAGATAAACAGGGCTGAAAAAGGTCAGGTCAGCGAACATATTATCAGTGCAGCATACGGGAACGGAGAGATGCAGGACAGCCCGTTGGATAAGGAGAAAGGTACGGCATGGGGAACCGTGGATAATATTCCTACTTCCCATTATGTTGTGAACTCTTGGGACGGCGGTGGATTTAATCCTCTTGGCAATCGTGGTTTGATCTATGAATTTGACGAGCCATATACGATGGATCGGCTTGCATTCCAGGAGGTATCTGTCCAGAGCCAGAACTATGGCTATGCGCGGGTAAGGTATTGGGATGAGGCAGGAGAGGCACATGAGATTGACCGAGGCGCTGTGCGTGTGCTGAGAAAGGCAGATGAAGAAGGACGTATCTATTATATGCTCAGGTTCCCGGGACCAATTACGGCGAAGAAGATACAATTTGCGCTTTCAAGGGTTTATGTGTATGGAACGATTTCGATTTCAGAGGTTTCTTTCTATGAATATGATTCCATAGAAGAAGATATTATGGCTCTCTATACGAACGATCTCCATACAGAGCTGAAACCAGAAGTAACGATGGATACGATTAATGAACTGGATAAGAGAATCAACACGACAGATCCGGTCAGCAAGGAATACCATCCGGATAAGGCCAATCTGGAACGCGAACTTCAGACGGCTAAGGATATCCTGTCGGACGGCAACCTTGGAAGAACGGTTGAGGTTCATAATACCATCAATACGAAGGATGTGGGACGTGGATTTGGCGGCCTGAATGCATGGCAGCCCCTTGGAGTTACGGCGGCGGCTGGTGAGGAAATCACAGTCTATGTCGGACATAATACGAAGCGGACCGGTGACAGTACAAACTTGCAGCTTGTAAGTACACAGTACCACTCGGAAGCAGCCTCCATGTTCAAAGTAGTTGCAACATTGAAAGTCGGCAGGAATGAGATTACGATTCCGAAACTTTGGTCGCTCAACAAGGAAACTGGCGGGGCGTTATATATCCAGTATACGAATAACAATGCTAATGATAAATATGCCGTACGTGTGAGCGGAGGCGTACAGGTGCCGATACTGGATCTTTATACGAAGATGGATGCAGCAAGCGCAGAAGAGCGGCTTACGAGAGCAAAAGCATATATTGAGGAATTGGAGGCTTATATAGCCGAGATTGAAACGAAGCATAATGAGGTACATAAGAATTCAACAAACAAACTTGTACAATATGATTATGTTGCCAATGACTGTATCTTAGGGGCTTCCGATATCATGCTGGATACGATGATGATTTCGCTTCCTGCACAACAGATTCTTGCAGGAGTCGGGACCGGAAGCACAGAGGAGAAGGCCCGGAAGCTTGTAACGTCCATGGAAGCTATGGAGAACATGATGTACCTGTTCTATCAGCATAAGGGACTGAATAATAATGCGGCGGATGCGAAGGATAAGTTCCCGGCAAACCACCTGAATATTCGTTATCAGACCATGTTCGCAGGAGCATTCATGTATGCATCCGGCAACCATATCGGTATTGAGTGGGGGTCTGCGCCGGATATCATAGGCGGTGGAAAGACTGTGACCCATGACAATGGAAAATATGTGGACGGCAGATACTTTGGATGGGGAATTGCCCATGAAATCGGCCACTGTATCAATCAGGGTACTTATGCGGTTGCAGAGATAACCAATAACTACTTTGCGGTGCTTGCCCAGGCAAAAGATACGAATGATTCCGTACGTTTCCAGTATCCGAATGTATATGATAAAGTAACGTCAGGGACCAAGGGACGCGCATCGAATGTATTTACGCAGTTGGGTATGTATTGGCAGCTGCATCTGGCATATGATAATGGATTCAATTATAAGACCTATGAGAACTATGACGAGCAGCTTGCGAACCTGTTCTTTGCAAGGGTGGATGCTTATTCCAGAAATCCAGGAAAAGCGCCGACACCAGGAGATGTGCTGTTATCTCTTTGCGGTGATAAGGACCAGGATTTGATGCGGCTTTCTTGCGCGGCGGCACAGAAAAATATTCTTGAGTTCTTCGAGCGTTGGGGTATGACTCCGAATGCGGATACGATTAACTATGCAAACTGTTTCCCTAAGGAGACGAGAGCGATTTACTATGTGAATGACGATTCCAGGGTACAGCGTATTGCGAATCCCAACAGTCCGTTCAGTGCGGAAGGCGTACAGGCGCTAAGTGACGGTACTACGGCAACGGTGGATCCGGATGCTGCAAACAAGGTGAATCTGAAATTCAGTCTGGTTTCCGGAGTGAATCAGGCAGATGTGCTGGGATATGAGGTGGTACGCTGCATAACCTCTAATGGAGACGAAGAGAAGGAAGTCGTTGGATTCGCAACAGGAAACGAATTTACGGATACGATCACAACTTTGAACAATCGTGTAGTGACCTATGAGGTGACAGCGATCGATCAGCATCTGAACCGTTCTGCAGTGAAGCGGATGGCTCCTTTGAAGATCAGTCATAAGGGAAATATTGACAAGACATACTGGAGCGTCAGCACCAATGATATGGAGGCGACAAGCAAGTTCACCGGCGGAGATAAGGTAGAGGAAGAGTACGTGCCATGCGGTCCGGAAGCAGAAGCGCCGATTAAGTCGGCTGTGGACAATCAGGCGGATACAACCTATACAGGATTGGCCGGTGTGAATGCGGAAGTTGTGATGGAGCTGAACCAGACCGTTACGGTTTCTGGATTGCAGTATACTGTGAACAGCGGAACGGCAATCAAGGATTACAGTGTTTCTGTCCGTAATGCCGAGGGCGAATGGATAGAAGCGGCAAGCGGAACATTTGGAAAAGATAAGGTCAACACCGTATACTTTGGCGTCGAGGGCAGCAGCAATATTGCGCTGTACCAGACATCGGCAGTCAAACTGTCAATCAAGAATCAGAAGGATGTGGAGATTGCAATATCCGAGCTAGATGTATTGGGCGTGACAGGCGACGACGTGGAATTCCGTAAAGCGGAAGGAACGGCTGCAATCGGTAAGTTAGAAGCGGCTTATAAGTACGGGGATAAGGCGGAAGATGTAATTCCGGCAGGTTCTATCGTATTTACCGGAAAATATAAAGGTAATTCTGCGTACAATGTGGTCATTCTGTACGATCAGGACGGCAATATTGTCGGCGGAGCCGATGCGGATGGTAAGCTGAAATCTTATCAGGTACTCTTCTCGGATGTACCGGAGACGGGAAATATTCAGGATGTTTACGACGGGACATGGATTTATTGGATTGCGCCGGGTGATGTGAACACCGGACTGAAATCAGTCAGGGCGGAGCTGTACCGAGTGGATAATGCTTTGACCAATGAAGGGCAGAGGCTGGTCAGCGATTGTATATTTGAGGAATTCCCGGCAGAGCTTCCGAATATAACACTGAGTGGCAAGAAGAATTAGAGCGATAAAAGGAGTAGAACATGAAGAAATTTAGATTAGGTATGATAATGGCAGTGTTCGCATTTATCGCAATGCTGCCGCTGCAGGTATCTGCTGCAGAAACAAAGGAGGTCAGTGTTACCTGCACTCCCAATGAAGGTAATACGGAATATACCGTAGATTTGTGTATTCCCAATGCGGCGAAGGAGGAAATCTCTACGTTAAGCCTGAAACTGGATGTTACCCCGGATATGAGCGTTTCGTCAACCGGGTATAGCAGTGTCATTGAATTCAGCAAGGATGTTATGGCAAAGGCAAAGGTGTATGAATATCGTGTCAACAATACGCTGAACATTTATATTGCAGGATTAAATTCATTGTTTAATGATGATGATACGCTTCGCGTTGGGACCGTTTCCATGAAGAACAGCGCTGGCGAATCCTTAGCGCTTAACGGAAAAGAAGGCGTAAAACTTGACAGTGCAGGGGATGCGCTTCAGGTCGTTCGGGGCTGGGGGAATGCTGAATCTCCCAACAAGGATACGACTTGGGTTGCCGATAAAGAAGAGGAAGAAAATCCGGGAACGGAGATTCCTCCGAAACCGGGCGAAGGAGAAGAGGAAGAAGGTCCGGGAGGCTCCGGAGATTCATGGGTTCCGGGAGGTTCCGGAAATCCGGGAAGTGATACAGCAAAAGATCAGTATGATAATAACCGGAAAGTGAATGGCAGCCGTACACAGGGCGTCAAGACAGGAGATACCAATACCATTATGATTTATGTATTTTCTGCCGTTGCCTGTATGGGATTGATTTCAGCAGCCGCTTACCGGAAACGTAAGCTAAGATAAGGGAATAAGATTTTGTTAAGTAAGAACGGCTGTCCGCTATGGGCAGCCGTTTTGCATGTGCAGACCCGTGCAGAGGTAATAGCTGGCAGTCTTTGCGGTAACAGGCATTTCTAAGGTATAGATTTATCCGGAATATGCATACTATTAGCAAGAAACAATTTTGCTGAAAGGAGCATATGGAATATGAAGGAGTTAAAACTTGACCTTCTTCCAGGCAATCTGTACGCAGCCAGAAAGAAGGAACAGCAGCGCAAAGAGATGGAGAAGAAAAAGCGTGAGCCGCAGAAAAGTATCGTGAAGATTGACGATGTGTCAAAAGTTGACCGAATAGACGGGAGTGAGCGGTAGGGACTATGAAGACTTTTGATGAACTTTATCGGGAACTTTTGCAGAGAAAGATTGCGCAGGACGAGTCGCTGCCGGAGGAGTATGACCCTTACCATCTGGATTGTCTTCTTCATCCGGAGAAATATGCGCCTGTCCTGCATATGAAAGAGTGTGAGAAATGCGCTTATGACCAGGCGTGTAAGAATAGCTGTATTTTTGATGCGATTGAGCGGAAAGAGGATGGAAAGCTTAGGATTAATCCTTCTCTATGTACCGGATGCGAAGCCTGTATTGAAGCCTGTGAAAATGGGAACCTGACGGCAAGCAAGGATGCGCTCCCGGCGATGAAGGCAGTGAGAGAAGCGAAGGGACCGGTCTATATGATGGTAGCGCCTGCATTTTTCGGGCAGTTCCGTGAGGCTGTTACGCCCGGGAAACTCCGTACGGCATTTCGTGCATTGGGATTCACGGGCATGGTAGAAGTTGCCTTGTTTGCGGACATCCTTACCCTCAAGGAGGCTCTGGAATTTGACCGGCATGTGCAGAAAAGCGGGGACTACCAGTTGACAAGCTGCTGCTGCCCGGTCTGGATTGCCATGATCCGGAAGATTTTCCATGAGCTGATGCCCCATGTGCCGGGAGCCGTGTCCCCGATGATTGCATGCGGACGTATGATAAAACGGATTCATCCAGATGCAATCACGGTGTTCGCAGGACCCTGCCTTGCCAAGAAGCAGGAGGCGAGGGAACCGGATATTGCGGATGCGGTGGATTATGTGCTTACTTTTCAGGAGGTGCAGGACATTTTTGATGCGGCGGATATCCGCCCGGAGGAGCTTCATGATGCCGGGAAGGAACATGCTTCCAAGGCGGGAAGGCTTTATGCCCGGACAGGCGGGGTGAGCCAGGCTGTGACGGAGATGGTAGATCAACTCTGTCCTGACCGGAGTATCCGCGTCCAATCCGAGCAGGCGGACGGCCCTAAGGCATGTATGGAGATGATACGGAGAATTAAAGAGGGAAGGACAGATGCGAATTTCTTTGAAGGGATGGGATGTGCCGGGGGATGTGTGGGCGGCCCTAAGGCAGTGCTTGATGTGGCGGAAGGAACGAATCACGTGGATGCTTACGGAGACAGTGCGAAGTACCGGACGCCGCTTGAGAATCCTTATGCGCGGAAAGTGCTTAAAAAGCTGGGGATTGAGACGGTGGAAGAATTGTTGACGGATGATGGGATGCTGACGAGGGATTTTAAATAACGTAAAAAAAATATTTACAAAGTCTTTACTTTTCTTCAAGAATAGAATATAATATTTACAACAGATGTGGGAGAAAGGAGAGAAATGGATAAGAATAGGATAGAAATATTATTTAGTGAACGAAAGAAGGTTGGAATAAACCTATTTGAGATTATGAAAGAGCAAGGCTATACAAAGATTTCATTTTCAAAAAGAGTAAATATCAGCCGCCCGACACTTAATCATTTGTTTGAAGGGGAAATCAGCAGTATCACCACATTTGAAAAGTACCTGCGTCGGATACAGGATGCTTTGCAGGTTGAGGAGCAGGATTTGATGAGTGAGAGAAGGACGGCAAGAGAGGGATTGCAGGCGGTATTTTCCTGTAATGAACCGAAGGATTATCACCCCGGGGAAAAAGAGCGGGAGATGTTTGAGGTACTGGGAGACTTGATTAATCTTTGTGATTTTTATTATTAGGTTTTAGGAGGTGAATGGATGGCAGACTATATTACGTCAGATAATCTTAATGAGATTGTTGAGCAGAATATAGAGATTAAGGGAGAGATAAACAATAAATTATTATTTTTTTTGGAACGGTATAATGTAAGGGAAGGAATTAAGTCGGAAGAAAAACTTGCTTTTAAAATCTTGAAACAACATGGGTTAATCCAGATGCCGATTGAAAATCAGCATTGGTGCGGAGCGATTTACCGTGTAGGAGATAAGAGAGTTCCTGTTATTAATACGGCGCTGCCGCGGATGAATCAATTTTTTGCCGCATGGCATGAATTGTATCACCTTATGTTTGAAGGGGATGGGAATGAAGAAGTATATCAGGTTTCAGCAGATTTGAATCGAACTGAGCGAAAAGCAGATTATTTTGCGGCGAAGGCTTTGGTGGGAAATGTTTATAATACTTATATTGAATTAAAGAATATGGAGTTTATGGATAAGATTGCAGTGTGTATGGATATTTACCAGGTGCCGTATAAAGCGATATTGATTGAATTATATGAAGAAGCTATGCTTGCAGATAATCGGAAACTGCAAGGACTTATTATGGATTATTTTGACCGGAGGGATGAGGACTGGAATATGCGCTTTCAACAGCTTGGTCTGGATGAAGAACTGGTTACACCTTCGTATATTGTTAACTTTGGATATTTGGAAGATAAGATTAATGAAAAAAGAGCTGAAGAACCGGAAGTATCTGCCCATGAATTGAATTGGCAGTATCTGAGGGAACTTAAAGAAAGGGTTAAAAATACTATGTACGGAGGAGCAATACGAGATGAAAGAGGAAAAAAGCAGGCGTAAAGTTGCAATACTGGATAATTGTGAGATTGATACATTATATCGGCTAAAAGAAGAGAACATACCAGTGGAGTTAGCCCTAGACACTATTTTAAAAGAATTGTATGAAAAAAATATTATAGAGATTAAAAGAATTAATAAACTAATTGATTGTGTTCGGAGTGAACGTAAGGTTATATACTTTATAAAGAAAAAAGATTCTAGCAGCGAACTTAGAATGGAAGTTATAGATAATAATAAAATCAGAGAATTGCTGTATTCTTCTGATTGCGAGATAATTTGGTGATGGAACACCTTTAAGGATGAAGACAAGAGCGATGGATATCGACTACTAATATATATGATATTGAATATAGCTATTGTGGAAATATGTTATTTCCCAATAGCTTTTTTAGTTTTTATATTGACTTTTTTCTGTTATGTCAATATAATTGGACTCAGTTTTCAGTTCATTTGACAAAGAGAGGAATGGGAGATGCAGTACTACCTTGCCCCATTAGAGGGGATTACGACACGGATATACCGGAAGGTATACCACGAATGCTTTACGCCCATGGATAAATATTTCACTCCGTTCTTATCGCCCCATTCCAAGAAGGGGTTCTCGGCAAAGGAAAAGGCTGAGATTTTGCCGGAGAATAACCGTGGAATGCGTCTGGTTCCGCAGATATTGACGAACAAAGCCAAGGATTTCCTGCAAACGGAAGAAAAACTTGCTGATTACGGTTATGATGAGATTAACCTGAATTTGGGATGCCCGTCGAAAACGGTGGTGTCGAAAGGACGGGGTTCGGGATTCCTGGCGAATCCCGAGGAGCTTGACCGGTTTCTGGATGAAATTTTTTCTGGGACGAAAGCGCAGATATCCATTAAGACCAGAATCGGGAGGGATGACCCGGAAGAATTTCATAGGCTGCTTGGCATCTATAACCAGTATCCTCTAAAGGAGCTGATTATCCATCCAAGGGTTCAGAAGGATTTTTATAAGAATAAACCGAATCTGGAGGTATTCGGGGAGGCGGCGAAGGCAAACGTCTGTCCTTTGTGCTACAATGGGGATATTTTTTCAAAAGAAAATTATCATTCCATTATATCCAGATTTCCAGAGCTGGGCTCCATGATGTTTGGGAGAGGGATATTGCGTTATCCTGGATTAATCAGGTTTATCAAAGATAGAACTGTAATGAAAAAGCACGAACTGCTGGAATTTCATAATATGATTTATGAAAGCTACAGGCAACACCTATATGGAGATAAAACAGTTTTATTTAAAATGAAAGAGCTTTGGAGTTATATGATCCATTCTTTTGAATATGACAGCAGGATTGAAAAAAGGATTAAAAAGGCTCAGAAGCTTATAGAATATGATGATATAATTAGGGAATTATTTTCAGGATATGGGTTAATACTATAGGAAGGCTGTGCATACAGCATAGATATGGAGGACATATGGACAAGTATATCGAGACACCTTTAACAGATGAAAAGGTAAGGGATCTGAAGGCAGGAGATTATGTGTATATCTCTGGTACAATATATACCGCAAGGGATGCGGCCCATAAAAGGATGACAGAGGGACTTTTACAGGGTAAGAAAATACCTTTTGATATCAAAGATCAGGTGATTTATTATCTTGGTCCGACGCCAAACAGGGAGGATCAGGTGATCGGTTCCGCTGGTCCTACCACCAGCAGCCGCATGGATAAATATGCTCCTACGCTCCTGGACCTTGGTTTAAAGGGTATGATCGGAAAGGGAAAAAGAAGTACTGATGTAATAGATTCCATGAAGAAAAATACAGCAGTTTATTTTGCCGCTGTGGGTGGCGCCGGGGCATTACTTTCAAAATGTATAAAAAAGAGTGAAATTATTGCTTATGAGGATCTGGGAACAGAGGCGGTCCGCAAATTGGAGGTGGAAAATCTTCCCGTTATTACAGTAATTGATTATATGGGGAATAATCTTTATGAAACTGCAGTGAAAGATTATGAGAATATGTAGTTGACAAATGACTGATAATCTGTTAGAATTATCCATGCACTGAAATTGAATAAAGAAAACTATTTTCAGAAATTTGGAGAAGTACTCAAGTGGCTGAAGAGGCGCCCCTGCTAAGGGTGTAGGTCGTTCGCGCGGCGCGAGGGTTCAAATCCCTCCTTCTCCGTTAGTAAAAATGATGAGAAACCTTATAAAATAGGGTTTCTTTTTTTTAGTATCCACCGTGCTAAAATAGAATAGAAAAACCCCGGAACGACCGTTCCAGGGTTTTTCTATAGTCATCCATACTTGGATAACATTCTCTCTCTACCTCTTAATAGTATAACACATACAAAATAATTATGCAATCTACAATTTGAAGAATTTTATTTATTTCAAAATGAAGTTTTTAATTATATTGACATTATATCAAACATATGTATAATAACCTTGTATATATGGGACTATCAGGAGGTATGAACATTGTTTTGATTAGATTGAGGGGGAAAAAATGGATTACAGTTTGTACTATGAAAAATACTTTCCATTCTGGAATGAGCTGAGTGAAGCAGATAAGCAGTATCTGTGCGAAAATTCATCGTTGGAGCATTTTGAAAAGGAGCAGTCGGTTCATGACAATAGGGGTTGTTCAGGACTTTATATTGTAAAAAGCGGAAGACTCCGTCTCTATATGCTTTCTGATGAAGGCAAAGAAATCACACTTTACAGACTATCCCCGGGAGATATCTGTATGCTTTCCGCTTCCTGCGTGTTACAGAGTATCACTTTTGATGTTTATGTGGATGCCGAAATGCCAAGCGATTGTTATTTGATAAACGCTTCGGCTTTCAGCGCTGTCAGTGAAAGAGTACCCTTGGTTAAAATATACGCCCTTGAGACTGCTGTATCCCGATTTTCCGACGTTATGTGGATTATGCAGCAGATCGTTTTTATGAGTATGGATAAGCGCCTTGCCATTTTTCTGCTTGACGAAATCTCTGTAAACGGTACTGACATTGTTACAATGACACACGAACACATTGCGAGGCATCTTGGCACTGCCCGTGAGGTTGTTACAAGAATGCTGAAACATCTTGCATCTGAAGGGATGATTGAAGTGACAAGAAAAGGCGTCCATATTATTGATAAAAAGAAATTGCGGAGTATTGCATACTAACAACACTCCGCAAGGTTTAGTTTGGTTTGCTATTTGAGCTCTGAAAGAATATCTTCTTTGGATCTATAGCCCACCATCCTTGTGTG
>OFGQ01001973.1_pt1 | contig 12502 bp, 7 predicted proteins | sample 1521791 | NCBI WGS metagenome assembly OFGQ01 (sample SAMEA3504116, study PRJEB24116) | mouse gut metagenome | biome: mouse gut; feature: mouse-associated habitat; material: faeces | place: Denmark | collected 2011 | reverse complement strand
CGTTCAGCGCGGAGAAGCGGCCCGCCACAGCCATTGTCACCGCCCGGAACAAGCCCTATGACGGCGGTACTACGGCGACACTGGATATTTCCTGGAAGGCCGGCGACCTGATCAACGGTGATACCATCACGCTGAGCCTGACCGGCGCGTTTGACGACGCCAACGTGGGCACGGACAAGATCGTCCGGATTACCCTCAACGGCGACCTCCCCGATGGCGGCGGCAAGTACGCAGTCACCTACAACAATACGACCACCGCCTCCATCACCGCCCAGGCGGCCACGGTGTCCGGCGTGAATGCGGGTCCTTGGACCTACGACGGCAGCGAGCAGCCTCTGCTCAGCGGCGGCACGGCCACAAACGGGACCATCGTCTACTCCCGGAACGGGGTTGACTTCATGGAGAACGTCCCCACAGAGACAAACGCGGGCAAGTACACGGTCTATTACAAGGCCCGGGGCAACACGAACTACGCCGACAGCGAGGTGCGTATGGTGGAGGTGACCATCCAGCCCAAGACGGTGACAAATCCCACCATCGAGCTGTCATCCGATAGCTTGGAGTACGACGGCACCGCGAAGGAGCCCGACGTGCTGGCGGTAAAGGACGGCAACAACGTGATTCCGTCCGGCGAGTACACGGTGAGCTACAGCAACAACGTCAATGTAGGTACGACCGCCAAGGTTATTATCACCGACGTGGCCGGCGGCAACTACACCGTCAGCGGCAGCAGGAACTTCACCATCACGGCGGCGGCAGCTGCCCTGATAAATCCTCCCCAGCCCAATGACCTGACCTACACCGGCAAGCCCCAGGCGCTGGTGACAGCTGGCACCGCAGTCAATGGCAAGGTGATGTATTCCTTGGAGTATGACGGCACCTACAGCACCGTAATTCCCAGAGAGACCGACGCGGGGGAGTATGAGGTCTGGTATAAGGTGGTAAGTACCGACGGCACCACCGAGACCGATCCCTGCGACGAGCCCGTGTATGTGACCATCGACCCGAAGGAGGTCACCCCCATCATCCGGCTGGAGAACCAGAGCTCCTATTCGGTGGCCTACAACGGCAGTCCGCAGAAGCCCGCTGTGACCGTGTATGTGGAGAGCAAGCTGTATACCGGACTCTATGATGTCAGCTATGCCAACAATATCAACGTAGGTACCGCAGAGGTCACTGTGCAGAGTGCCGAGGGCGGCAACTACCAGTTCCTGGCGTTCAAGACCTTTGAGATCACTAAGGGCAAGGCGGAATTCCAGAGCGCGCCGACTGCCAAGACAAACTTGATCTACAACGGCACGGCTCAGAAGCTGGTGAATGTCGGGTACGCGAAAAATAATGGCGTCGTGCTCTATTCGCTGGACAACTCCGCATATACCACGACGGTCCCCACAGGCATCAGCCGGGACAGCTACACGGTTTTCGCCAAGGTGCAAGGCAGCAGCAACTACGAGGAGAGCGACGTTGTGGTTATCCCCGTAGAGATCGGTGTGAATACCGTGCAGAACCCCACCGTCTCTCTGTCCTCCACCAGCTTCCCCTACACCGGGAGCGAGGTGAAACCCACCGTCACCGTGACCGATGACGACGGCAATGTGATCTCCGCCGACGAGTACACCGTGACCTATGGCAACAATGTGAATGTGGGCACGGCCACGGTCAATATCAAGAGCAGGACGGCCGGCAACTACAGCTTTACGACCAGCACCACCTTCACAATCCTTGACGCCGGTCAGACTCCGTTGACCATCACCGGCAAGCAGGATACCGTCTGCTACGGTGACACGCTCCGCCTCGGCACCACCGGCGGCTCAGGCAATGGCGCGGTGACATGGACAGCAACCGGACCTGTTACCGGCAGCGATGGTCAGTACAAAATCACAAGCAGCGGCAGTGTCACGATCACGGCAACCAAGGCCGCAACTGGCAGTTACGCGGCCTCCACCGATACTTGGACGTTCTACGCTCAGCCCAAGCCGGTCACCGCGGTCGTGACGGCGGCAAGCAAGCCCTATGATGGCAATAATACCGCCACATTGACCGTCACCATCAGCAATGGTCTGGTTCCCGGTGACAGCATTACCACCAATACCGCTGGCGGCGTGAAAGCAGAGGGACATTTTGCGGACGTGAACGTGGGAGAAAACAAGACCGTCGTCATTGACAGCCTGACGGTCCCGGCTGAGGTTAGCGCAAAGTACGACATCAGCTGGCCCGCCACCATCACGGCGTCCATCACCCCCAAGCCCGTCAGCGTGACAGATGCGCCGAAGGCGGTCACAGGTCCTCTGACCTACAACGGCAGTCCGCAGGACCTGCTGGCCAGCGGCGGCACGGCGGACGGCGGCAACATGATGTATTCGCTGGATGGCCGCGACTACAGCTATAACCTTCCCACGGCTGCGGACGCAGGCAGCTACACCGTCTGGTACAAGGCCGCCGCCACTGATGGCAACCACACGGACAGCGTGCCGGTAAGGATGAATCCTGTGACGATTTCCGCGAATACGGATGCGCCTAACGTCCAATGCTCACCGCCTGCCATTCAGTACGACGGCACGGAAAAGACCCCTACCGTCACTGTGACAGACTCCAGGGGCGGTATCATCCCGGAGAGCGAGTACACAGTAACGCTTCCTTCTCCCCGGATCGCGGTGGGCAAATACACCGTCACCGTCACAGACAACCCGGGCGGCAACTACCAGTTTACCTCTCCTGTAACCGGCACCTTCGAGATCGTGGCCTCCAGCCAGAATCCCCTGTCCATTACCGACAAGCCTGCTGATATCCGCTACGGTGATACGTTCAACCTGAGCGCGACAGGCGGTTCCGGCAGCGGCGCGATCCACTGGAGCATCAAGGAGAGCAACGGTGTCGCTGAGATTGATGAGAAGAATGGCACTGTAACCGTAACAGGCGTCGGTGACTTCACCGTGGAAGCCTACCGGGAGGCTGCGGACAGCTACGGCAAATCCAACACAGACAGCGTACTGTTTACCGCAAAGCCGAAGCCCGTGACCCCGGTGGTGACCATCAAGCCGAAGAACTACGACGGCAATATCCATGTTGCCGCTGACGCGATCACAGTGACTGTGAGGCCCGGCGATCTGGTCAGCGGTGACTCCATCGCCATCAACGGTTTGACGGCCTTTTATGACAGCGCCAACGCCGGTACAAACAAGATGGTCATGTTGGATTATACCGGTGTGGCAGTCAGCGGCACTAACTCAGGCCGGTACGTCATCAACTGGCCCGACAGCGTCACAGGGACGATTGACCGGGTGGACGCCAAGCTGGCAAGCGCACCGAGGGGCGCTGACCTGACTTACATCCCCGGAACTGCGCAGGGCCTCATTGCTACTGGAACTGGCACCACAGTAAATAACATCGGCACGGTGGAGTACAGCACGAGCCAGAATGGCGTTTACTCGACGGCCATCCCCACCGGCACCAACGCCGGAACGTACACCGTCTGGTACAAGGTGGCCGACAGTGTGAATTACACTGGTATCGACGCCGCGTCCATCGAGGTGGAGATTAAGAAGGCGACCCCGACTATCAGCACAAACCCCACGGCGTCTGGCGCAGTGGGGGAATCGCTGAAAGACATTAGCCTGAGCGGTGGCGCAACAGATGTACCGGGTAAGTTTGCCTGGAAGGACGGCAGCATCAAGCTTGGCGTGGGAACCTCTAAGCAATATGTAGTCTTCACGCCGGACGACACCACCAATTACAACACGGTGGAGTTCCAGATCGATGTGACCGTCCAAGCGGCCACGCCCCCTGGCGGTGGCACGGACAGCGACACAAACGCCACCCCGCCCGCACCCACGAATACCACTCCGCCGCAGACGGCCGCCCAGGACGGCACGGCAAGCGCCGTTGTGAGCGCCGGGGACGTCGATAAGCTGGTGCAGGAGGCGGCAGAAAACCAGAGCCCGACCATCGTGATCAAGCCGGAGATCGCCGGAGACGTGACCGAGGCCCAGGTCTCCATCCCGGCCTCCACAATGAGCCAGATCCAGAACAAGACCAACGCATCCCTCACCATCTCCACGCCCATCGCCGACGCAACGATCCCCCATGAAGCGCTGGATACCCTGGCCAGCGAGGACGGCGAGATCATTGTAACTGCCAAACAGACGGGGCAGGCGGTCACGTTCACCCTGACCGCAGGCGGCGAGACGGTGGAGCAGATCCCTGGCGGCCTGACCCTCACCGTCCCGGTGGAGGACGCCGGTCCCGGCACCGTGGCGATGCTGATCCATGAAGACGGCACCCGGGAGGTCATCCAGCAGAGCATTGTGGAAGACGGTAAAATGAGCATCCCGCTGGACGGTTCCGCCACGGTAGAGATCGTGGACAACGGCAGGACGTTCGCGGACGTGCCGCCCGAGAATTGGGCCTCCGAGGCCGTGACCTTCGCCGCCGCCCGGGAGCTGTTCAGCGGCACCAGCGAGACCTCCTTCAGCCCGGATGAGACCATGAGCCGCGCCATGCTGGCCACCGTGCTTTACCGTCTGGAGGGCCAGCCGGAGCAGGCGGTAATGAGCGCGTACAGCGATGTCAGCGACGGAGCCTGGTATGCGGACAGCATCGCCTGGGCCGTGGAGAACGGCATCGTGAGCGGCTATGGGGACGGTCAGTTCGGCCCCAATGACAGCGTTACGCGGGAGCAGTTTGTCGTGATGCTCTGGCGGTACATGGGAAGCCCCAAGGCAAGCCGCCGGGACCTGGAGTTCGCGGACGCGGACCAGGTCAGCGATTACGCCCAGGAGGCGTTGTGCTGGGCCGTAGAGAACGGCGTCCTGAACGGCAACGACAGCGGCCAGCTTGTTCCGGGAGGAACCGCGACCCGTGCCGAAGCGGCGCAGATGCTGAAGAACTTCATGGAAAACATCTAAAGACAGACATGAGGCGCCCCCTGATGCAGGAAAATAAACTGCATCAGGGGGGCCGCAATCTGGCGGAATAGACTGCGGCTGCATTTCCTTTTTGCCCGCCAGATTATTTTAAAATTTGAAAGGAGAGACATCCACTATGCGTAAACGTTTCCTGTCCGGCGGGATGGCGCTGCTGCTGTGCTTCCTGCTGCCCGCCGGCGCGGCGGCAAGCGCTTCCGATTTTTCTGATGTCAGCAGCGGCGACTGGTACTACGATGCGGTAACCTGGGCGGTCCAGAACGACATCACCACCGGCACCAGCGCCTCCTCCTTCTCCCCCGGCGACACCTGCAACGCCGCCCAGATCATCACCTTCCTCTGGCGGGCGGCCGGAAAACCGGCTTCCTCTATTTCCAATCCCTTCCGGGACGTTTCCTCCGGCGATTACTATTATCGTCCCGCCCTGTGGGCCAGCGAAAAGGGCCTGGTTTCCGGCGACCGCTTCCACGGGGAGGCGGACTGCACGCGGGCCATGGCCGTGACCTTCATCTGGAAGGCGAAGGATATGCCCTTTTCCATGTCTCCGGCCAGCTTTTCCGACGTTCCCGTTGAAAATCTCCAGCTGTCCATACCGGTGTCCTGGGCCGTGGAGAACGGCGTCACTACCGGCACCGGCGGCGGCGCTTTCTCCCCGGACAAGACTTGCACCCGCGCGGAAATCGTGACGTTCCTCCTGCGCGCGTTCGGCGGCGGGAGTTCCGGCGCGGAAATCGCTCCCCAGGACAGCCGCTGCGCGGAGCTGCTCCGGCTGATCAACGCGGAGCGGTCCGGCGCGGGGCTCAAGCCGCTGGAAACCATGGACCAGCTGGACCAGGCGGCCGGGCTTCGGGCTGACGACATCTCCAAAGGCTTTTTTGAAAACCGTCCCGACGGGAGCAGCTGGGAGTCCGTACTGGACACCGCCGGCGTCGCCGCGGCGCAGGTCCATGAAAGCATTCTGGGCGGCAAGGGCGACGCGGCAGGAACCTTTGCCACGGCGATGAACACCGAAGAGGCATTCGCCGCCATCATGAGCGAAGCGTACACCCATGTCGGGATCGGATACACCCATCGCGCCAATGGCTACGGCGGGTATTCGGACTTCTGGTCGCTGCTGTATATCACCGGAAAAACGGGTCCGTCCGGCGGCGGCCCCTCCTCTCCCTCCACCGGGGATCCCGGCAGCAGCTCCTCCTTTACGCCGGTGCCCATGGAAAAGCTGGCAAACCGGAAGAGCCTGCAAAAGAAGGCCACCGACGAGCAGCTGGCCCAGGCGTACGATGTGGCGCTGGAGATCGTGACGCCGCTGGCCGGGCTGTCCCGGACAGAACAGCTCCAGGGCATCGCCTCCGCCGTCCGGGAGCGGTTTGACAGCGGTATGGAGTATTCCATGTCCTCGTCCAACTACAACGATCCGTATGGCTACTTCATTCTCGGCTCGGCCTCCTGCGCCGGGTGCACCAGGGCTACCGGGCTGTGCTTGAACATTCTGGGGATTCCCTATGAGCATGTCAACGAGGGCGAATATTCCCACCAGTGGTGCCGGGTGAACGTGGACGGCGTCTACTGGATCTGCGACGCCTACGGCCTCTACTGCGGCCCGGAACCGGCGCCGTATGCCCACCCCAATTTCTGATTTTGGCAAATTCACAAAAGGCTCCAGAGCGCTTTCCCGCGGTTGTATCTTCCCCTCCCGTGCTATCATGGAGGAAAGTGGAGGTACGGCCAGGGGGCAATATCCAAAAGGCAGGCATCCCCGGCAGGGATGCCTGCCTTTTGCCGGAATGATTGGAATTCATAGAATCTGTAAATCGCCGCCGTGTGATAGCCGATCCTCTCGGCAGCCTTTGCCGCCGAATTGTGGGGCTTCTCAATTTCTGCCCGTTCGCTTGGCTCGAGATAGCGGAATTTTCGGCCCATGTTCCCCGTCCTCCTTTCCCCAAAGGCATAAAAAAACAGAAGTGCGTCGAGCTCTTTCGAGCTTTCGCACTTCAATGGTAAATCAACAGTATTTCTTGACAACATAGCAAAAATGTATTATTGTATTTAGGGAAAAACTGCCGCGCGTTTTCTTCTCTGCATGGAATAAAAGACACGGACAGGTGAACGGAAAATGGTAAACTTTGTCGTTGTATTGGAATGCCTGGGGATATGCCTGACCCTGGCGGCCCTGCTCCTCCTGATCGGCGGAGACGGAGCCAGGGAGCAGAAGCTCCTTATTTTCATCATGTGCGGCTCGCTGGTGCAGAACGTGGGCTATCTGCTGGAGCTGACCGCCCCCACCGTGGAGGCCGCCATGACGGCGGTGACGGTGGAAAACGTGGGCTCCGCCTTTGTCCCGCTGTGTTACTGCTGGTTTACCTACAGCTACTGCTATACGCCTCCGCCGAAAAAACTGCTGTACGCCCTTGGCGTGGTCAACTTCTTCGTGTTGCCGACGGTCTTTTTTAATTGGAACGGCCTCTTCTACCAGGACGTTCAATGGATGTCCGCCGCGGACGGATTTCACTACGTCAATATTTCCTACGGCCCCCTGTATACCTTTTTTATGATGACCCGCATCGTGATCCCCTACGTTCTCTCCATACATACCTTGGTGCGGGCGGTGCGCCTCCGCTCGGACCAGCAGGTCAACCGCCAGTATTGGACGATTCTGGGCATTTCCTTCCTGCCGGTTGTGGTGCTCATCGCCTATGTGTGCAAGCTGATTGTGGTGTTCGATTTCACCCCGGTGACGCTGGCCGTTGCCATGTCGCTGGTGGTGATTGTGGTGTGGAGCCGGCGCAACTATGATTTCCGCCATCTGGCGGCGGAGAAGGTGCTGGAGAACCTGGGCGACGGCGTGATCGCGCTGGACGACCACGACAGGCGCTGATCAGCTACAACCGAGCCGCGTCCCAGATCCTGACCAGCCTGCCCCAGCATAAGCTGGGGGAAAATGTCCGGGTGCTGGAGGAGTTCCGGGAGGAAATGCTCAACGAGGACATCCCCTGGAGCTTTTCCATGAACGGGCAGCACTATGAGTGCCACAGCAAGCAGATCATAGATGAGGGCGGGCGGAAAAAGGGCTGCGTCATTCTGATCCTAGATATGACCGATATCAAGGCGTATATCAATGAGATCAAGCGGGTGCGGCAGCAGGCGGAAAAGGCGAATATCGCCAAGAGCGAGTTCCTGGCCAACATGTCCCACGAGATCCGCACCCCGATGAACGCCATCATCGGCCTCAACGACATCATCATGGAGGAGTGCAGGGACGCCTCCATATACGCCCACGCCAAGGACGTGCAGTCGGCCGCCAGGAACCTGCTGGCGATCATCAACGACATTTTGGACCTGTCCAAGGTGGAAGCGGGCAAGATGGAGCTGGTGTACACGGACTACCACCTGAAGACCCTGGTCGGCGAGGTGGTGGGCATGATGGACATGGCCGCCTCCAAGCGCGGACTGATTCTGAAATATGAGTGCGACGATACACTCCCCTGCCGCTACAGGGGCGACGAGGGACGGATCAAGCAGATTCTGATCAATATCCTCAACAACGCCATCAAGTTTACAAAGGAAGGCTACGTGAGGGCCAGCGTCACCGGGGAACCCGGCGGGCAGGAGGACGAGGAGCTGATTACCTTCCGGGTGGAGGACACCGGCTGCGGCATCCATGAGGAGGACTTGGGAAAGATTTTCGAGGATTTCCGTCAGGTGGACGCCAAGCGCAACCGGAGCGTGGAGGGAACCGGCCTGGGGCTGGCGATTGTCAGGCACCTGGTGGAGCTGATGGGCGGCACGATCCGTGTGGAGAGCGTATACGGCAGCGGGACCACCGTCTCCATCACCATTCCCCAGAAGATTCTGGATCGGCGGACCATCGCGGAGATGCCGGAGCCGCCCCAGGCGGAGCTGGCGCGGTCTGAATCCTTCACCGCCCCCCATGTGAAGATACTCATTGTGGATGACAACCTGATCAACCGCAAGGTGGCAAAGGGGCTCTTGAAGAGTTACGGCTTCGACCTGTCCGAGGCGGAGAGCGGTCCTGAGGCCATCGAAATGGCGCGTGAAACCCGGTATGATATTATCTTTATGGATCATATGATGCCTGTGATGGATGGAATTGAAGCGGCGGAGATCATCCGCCGGGACTGCGGTGAAAACGGGCGCTTCCCGGCAATCATCGCCCTGACCGCCAACGCCATGGAGGGCATGCGGGAGCGGTTCCTGGACCGGGGCTTCCAGGACTTTATTGCCAAGCCCCTGGACAGGAAGGCCCTTGAGCAGCTGCTGATGCGCTGGGTTCCCGAGGACCGGCGGCGGGCCGGAAACAGCGGGGAGGCGGACAGGGAAACGGATCTGAGCGCCCTGCGGATCGAGGGAATCGATACCGACGCCGCGGCCCGCTATTATACTGGCGATGAGGCGGGGTTTGTGGACCTGCTGGAGCTCTATTATATGGACGGCCGGCGTAAGGCGGAGCTTTTGAAGGAGCTGGCCGGTTCCGATATTGCGCGCTACTGCGTGGAAGTGCATGGGCTCAAGAGCGCCTCGGCCAATATCGGGGCGGTCAATGTGTCCGACATGGCCCGCGCCCAGGAGAACGCCGCCGCCCGGAACGACAGGGAGTTGATTGACCGGCAGTTCCCCGCGCTGCTGGCGGCCTATGAGAAGCTTCTGAAGAACATCGGCATGTTTCTGGAGCGTCGGCATCAGAACGACCCACAGGAGGAAATGCTCCCCTCCATGCCCCTGCAGGAGCTGAAAGAGCGGGTGGGCGCGGCCTTGAATGAGCTGGAGAATTTCAGATCGAAGGAGTGCGCCGGCATGGTGGAGGACATCCTGCGCCATGCGCTGCCCCGGGATGCGGCGGACAGCCTTAAGGAAATCCAGGGTCAGCTGAAACTGTATGAAGATGACGACGCGGAAGAGCTGCTGCGGCAGCTTCTGAGCAAACTTGAAAAGGAGGTAGGCGCAAATGTATAAGCCGGAGAGAGGACTCAACCGGAAGCGCATTCTGGCGGTAGATGACGCGGTGATTATTTTACGGAGGATCACGAACGCCTTGGAGGAGTACTACGATGTGGTTACGGTGAGCTCCGGCACGAGGGCGTTGAAATACCTGGAGAAGGAAAAGCCCGATCTGATCCTGCTGGACATCCGCATGATGCCGAAGGACGGATTTGAAACCCTGCAAGAGATCCGCGCGATGGAGGATCGGTCCGATATTCCGGTCATCATGCTGACCGGCGTGGAGGACAAGACATATGTGATAGAGGGCATCAAGCTGGGGATATGCGATTATATCCTGAAGCCCTTTTCTCCGGACGACCTGCTTGAGAGAATCCAGCGGGTACTGGATCCGGAAGAGGATCAATAAGTCAGCGGGGGGAGATTTTGCTTTATGAGTACTGCCATAACCAAGGAAACGCTTGCGCAGATATTTGACCAGGCGCTTCAGGAGGTTACCGAACGGACTGCCGGCGTGCGTCTGCACCAGGAGGACCAGCCGCCGGGAGAGGACCTCTGTACGGTGCATATCACCTTTGACAAGGGGTTCAATACCAGCCTGACCCTCTGCGCGGACACCAGCCTGCTTGCCCGCATGGCCTGCAATTCCTTTCATGAGGAGAATGTGACCCCTGAGGACCTGGAGGAATTCAGCAAGGAGTATCTCAACGTGCTCTGCGGCAAGGTTACGGGGGCGCTGTTTCGGGCGACGCAGATTCCGGCCCATTTCGGGCAGCCTGTTTTTTACCGCGGACGCTATGAGCCGCAGGAGCAGGAGGTGCAGTTTATCCTTACCTACGCCAATGAGCACAGCGAGGGAGCGCAGCTGATTCACCACGTGCCCTGTTCCCGGGTGGACGGGGCCGATTCGGAAAAGACTTAACAGGAGGGACATGTCAGATGAGCAAGCGAGTTATGATCGTAGACGATTCCCGGCTGGTCAGGGTTCAGCTGGAGGATGTCCTGAAGGGCACCGACTACGAGGTTGCGGCATACTGCCGCAGCGGGGAGGACGCCATTGAGCAGTACGCCGCCGTACAGCCTGACCTGGTGACGATGGACATCATCATGCAGGGAATGGACGGCCTGGACGCGGCGGAGATCATCTTGAAGCAGAACCCGGACGCCAGGATTGTGATGATCTCATCCCTGGCATATGGGGACACCTACGACAGGGCCAAATCGATCGGAGCCAAGGGCTTTGTGGATAAGCCGTTCCATCGGGAGCAGCTGCTGAAGGTGTTTGAAGAGGCGCTATTGTAGTCTTGCGGGGCAGGACGGCAGAATTTGGGTTAAAACAGCTGATTTCGTATGAAATCGGCTGTTTTTATACGGATAAAATTGTTGATTTTGAGCTCCTTGAAGGTTTTGACAGGGATGATCTGCTGAAAATCGGTGTGCTGGAACACCGCAGATGGCTCAAGGAACATTACGATATGGGATGGACATACGGAAATCCCGATAAAAAGGACCGCGATCTTGTAAGGGAGCATAAGGATATGATTCCCGGAATTTCGGAAGGGGTGTCTGAAATATCCATCGAGCAGGCAAAAGCAAACTATGATCGTTTAAGTAAGGCGGAACAGGACAAAGACACGGAACCGATGGAGTGTATGCTTGCGATGCTCAGGATGTTTGACGGACTGAGGATATACAGACTGAAATAACCGGCGGCTGGGGCAGGATGCCCGTGCCCTGGTTTTAGGTACATACGGAAGGAGACGGTGGGAAAATGACAAAAGAGCAGAAAACTGCAAGGAAACAGTCGGCGGAGAGCGGACATATCAGATGGATAAAAGATAACTGCCTGCGTACAAAGGACGGGTGCGATGATTATGTTTTTATCAGTTATAAATCGGATGATTATGAGCAGGTTCTGGATGATATTGTTTATAACGTCTGCAAAAGATACGGCCTGCGGGTATATTTTGATACGGCGTTTGACGAAGACTCCGATTCCTGGATCAACCAGTTTTATAAAAACATGTGCAGTAAAAAATGCAGGGCGATGATCGCTTTTATCGATGACAGCTATTTTTCAAGCTATGCTACGCTGATTGAGATGATGGCAAGAAAAACACGTAAAGCCGGCGGAGATATGAAACCGGACTCTTTATTCTTTATTCCGATCAACATAGGAGATGTAACGGAAATATATAATGAACAAAATACCGGACTGGGGACGGAGAGGTTTGCGGATAAACGGATCAACAACCAGGCGAAACCGGAACTTACCCTTTTTAACAGGCTTTTTACGGAACTGGCGGATTCCGACCGGCAGCTGCGCTATATTTATACGCGGGAGGGGGATTATGAACTGTACGGTGAAAAAACGGAGGATGCGCTTGAATATGGAGAGATGTATTTAAATGTTACGGAATGCCGGGAACTGATGAAGCTGGTATGTCCGAAAGATAACGGAAACGACGGAGGAAATAAGGGCTTTGTTGAGGTTATACATGATAAGCTGGTCAATAAGGGTATCACCTCTGTTTTTGGAGAGACGGCTGATAAGCCGCCGGTGACGGAATCTGCGAAGCCGGGGAAAGATTCGGAAAAAGAAGAGAAGCCGGGGAAAGATCCGG
>OFGQ01001968.1_pt1 | contig 12514 bp, 11 predicted proteins | sample 1521791 | NCBI WGS metagenome assembly OFGQ01 (sample SAMEA3504116, study PRJEB24116) | mouse gut metagenome | biome: mouse gut; feature: mouse-associated habitat; material: faeces | place: Denmark | collected 2011 | reverse complement strand
AGAGCACACGGCTGTTAACCGTGGGGTTGTTGGTTCGAGCCCAACTCGGGGAGTTTGAAAAGGCCCGTAGACAGTAGTGTTTGCGGGCTTTTCATATCCGAGGATAAGAGAGAAGAAATTTTGGCAGGCAATATACTGTTAACCGAAAATGTAAGCCTCAATAGCTTAATGAAATATTGTAGATTTATTTTCGATATGGTATACTAACGGATGAAACGATAAAGCTAGTAATAACAATTTGCGAGAGGAGAAGCAGATGTCTGCCCCAAAGAAGGTAAAACAAGATGAGATAGAGGAAGAACAGTTATATTCTGAAACATATGAGGAAGAAGCAATAAAGCCGTTTAATCCTAAGGATGTGGATATTATTTCTCAGACAATGGTAATTTCTAATATAGTTGATCAGTTAAAATATGAAGATATTTTGCTAGAACCCGATTTTCAGCGACATCCCGATTTGTGGAATCCTAAGCAACAGAGCAGGTTAATAGAATCGTTGATTGTTAAGATTCCATTGCCAACATTCTATTTCGATAGTACAAAAGATGATAAATTAATAGTTGTAGATGGGCTGCAAAGGCTGTATGCAATTAAAAGATTTATGGTGATTGATAAAGCAGATCCAAATCGCCTTGTGCTGACAGATTTGGAATATTTGAAAGAATATGAAGGAAAAATGTTTGAAGAGCTTCCTCCTGCTATACAGAGGAGGATAAAAGCACAGACATTGACAGCTTATATTATTCGGCCAGGAACACCAGATAAAGTAAGAACAAGTATTTTTACAAGAATCAATACGGGAGGTTTGACTTTAGAACCAGCAGAAATTAAAAATTCTGTTTATAGAGGACAAGCGGCCAATTTATTAAAGGAACTGGCACATTCTGATGAATTTGTAAAAGCAACTAGAAATAAAATAGACCCTTCGAGAATGTTAGATTGTGAATTTGTGAATCGCTTTCTAGCCTTTTATTTACTGGACATAAAAGCTTATGAGGGTAATCTGGAAGATTATTTGAATAGCGTAATGAGCAGATTGCAAGTTGAGTCAGAATCTACAATTGAGAAATGCCGCATTGATTTTTTAAAGGCAATGAAATATGCTTCAGATATTTTTGGCGATAAGGCTTTTAGGAAAATTAATGCCGATGAACAATATGGGAGAATCAATAAGCCTCTTTATGATTCAATAGCAGTGAATTTGGCTAAACTAAGTATAGAGGATTGCGAAAAATTATTAAGAAAAAGGGATAAGTTGCTTGAAAAATATAAACTATTATTAAGAAATGATAAGTTTGTAGATATTATTACAAGGGGAACAGCTGCCATAACTAATGTTAAGGGAAGATATGAAGCAATACATAAACTTTTTCAAGAGGTATTAATAAATGATTAATTATATGCAAATTGAGAATTTCAAATCAATACGGAAATTATCATTACCATTGGAGAATTTGAATTTATTTTTTGGAATGAATGGGATGGGAAAATCGTCCGTAATACAGGCATTACTACTTCTTAGACAGAGCTTCTGGGAAAACAGTAAATTGGGATTAGATTATTTGTATACCAATGGAACTATGATACAGTTGGGAACAGGTAAAGATGTTTTTTGCCAAAGTGGAATTTCTGATAATATAAGATTTTATATTCAGTTTAGTAATAATATAAAGTACGATTGCTGTTACAAATATAGATTGGATGATCCAGACAGTGATCAACTATTGCGGGTTGGGACAAAAACAGATGATAGTTATGCAGTTTCTTTGTTTTCTGAACAGTTTTCTTATCTGGGGGCAGAGCATATAGGTCCGAGAAAGCAATATAGTATTGAGAATTGGAAAAGGAATGGAGCTGTAAAATTGGGAACGGCAGGGGGATTTGTGGTTCCTTTTCTGGCGCTTGAGGGAGAAAAATTACGAGTGCCTGATGAAATGTGCTTACAGAATGGGAAAACAAATCGCTTGATTGATCAGGTATCAGCATGGATGGCAGAAATATCGCCAGGAATAAGAATATCAGCAGAGTTATTACCTTCTATTGAAAAAGCAAAGTTGGCTATTAGCTATAGTGGAGATCGCTTGTTTTCAGATTCATTTTTACCTGTTAATGTCGGCTTTGGGATTCCCTATGTGTTGCCGCTTATCGTGGAATTGCTCATTTCCAATCAAGATAGCCTGTTGCTGATTGAGAATCCTGAATCCCATCTCCATCCTAAGGGGCAGACTATGATAGCCAATTTAATAGCCTTGGCAGCAGAACATGGATGTCAGATTATTTGTGAATCACACAGTGATCATGTGATAAATGGGATAAGAGTTGCTGTAAAAAAGAGCCAAATTAATAACAGAAAAGTAGGAGTCTCTTTTTTCTCAAAGAATAAAGAACAGGAAACGAAAGTAGATAATATTTATATTGACGGTAAAGGAAATTTGAGCGACTATCCTTTGGGATTGTTGGATGAATGGGGAATTCTAATGACTGAATTAATATAAACGTGTCTATTATGGAGATGTGGGAAGTGTGAGGAGGAATAGATAAAAGAGCCAGAACTAATAGAAACTGATTTACAGGTAGAAGATAAAAGGATTTCTTTAAGACATGATCATGGGATGGATGTTTTGACAGAGTTTTCAAAGCGTTTAATCAGATGTCCTTATGTGATAGGTGTGATTAATTCTTTGCCTTTTAATCCTTCAGAGCGCAAATTTATTAGAAAGATACGTGATGATGGATTGATTGAGATTGTTTTACCTTGGACGGATCAAAAATATGGTGTTGTAGTTAAAACTACGGGAAGAAATATCAGAGAAACAAAACGAATAGGAGAAATCATAAATGAAAGATATGGAGGCATATAAAATAAATGTCGGTGTGCGACCGTGTCAATGGTAGAGCACACGGCTGTTAACCGTGGGGTTGTTGGTTTGAGCCCAACTCGGGGAGTTAATAAAAGTTCCGTAAGCATTAGTGTTTGCGGAACTTTTTTATACAAAATAAGATCTCAATCTTTCCAAAATAAAATCCTTTCATTACATGTAATATCTTAAACCCGCAGGTCATCCCGTAATTCATGCCCTGCGGGCGAGTGGACTTCGTCCATTAAGGTATAAGTTTATTCTGGAAGTGTAAAACTGTTGTTTTACACTTGTTTTGGAGATAATTTTTTGATATAATTAATATATATTAGGGGATAGAAGGCTAGATAAATGGAATTTCCTGTGCTATTGCCTTAAATAGATCCAGTATTTTGTACTCAATTTTATATGACGGCACAGGGTTTCTATGCTCGCAGTAATCTGTGGGAATAGAGGCTTTTTTGTTTTACAAACCACAGTCGAAAAATGCCATTTGGTTTTCAAAGTGGCAGGGGCGTTACAATAGAGGAGGGGGAGAAGTATTACGAAAGATATTGCTTGAAGGAATAAAAAATAACTATTGAGCGTTATGAGAAAGGAGGGTGGATGAGTTACAGGCGCAGAGAGAGGATGAGTACTATCTCATGATTATTGAATAACGATAAAAGATGAAAAAGTATTTCGATGGAACAAAAAGGAGAAATGTCAAATGTTAAAAAATATGAAGATTCGGAGCAGATTGTTGATATCCTATCTGCTCATTACGGTTCTGTTGCTGATTGTCGGTATTGTTTCGATTGTCATGCTTCGAGAGGAGAGCAGCAAATTGCAGGAATTCTATGATCAACAATTTCAAACGGTAGAAAATGCATTGGATATGCGGCGTACAGTTTTTTCTGTTCGGGGCAATGTCCTATCTAGTATTGTAGAATATAACGAAGATACCGTCGACTCTGCTAAAAGCGAGTTTCAGAGTCTCTACACCCTGCTGGATGGACTGAAAGAGACATATCAGGGAGATATGTCTCAGCTCACCCAGATAGAGCAGAATTTGAACAGTGCAGAGCCCAGCCTGTCCCAGGTGACAGATTTAGCAAAACAGCAGCAGGACGATGAAGCGGTGGCTCTTTATAAGAGCAGTTACAAGCCGTACATGGACGAGACGCGGGATATTTTGGTCAGTGTAGGCGAGACTGCTCAGAAGAACGCTTTGAATAAAGTAGAAGATGGCGCCAGAATGGCTGGAATTTCCAATATTATTGTGATTGTGATAATTTGTCTTGCGGTGGCGGTCAGTGTGATATTGGCCTTGGCAATGAGTAATAGTATTCGTAAACCGGTGGAAGAAATTCGCCAGATGGCCGCAAATATGGCCAAGGGTCAGATGGATATGGATATCACCTATCATTCCGCTGATGAGCTTGGGGAAATGGCGGAACATATGCGGGAATTAACTGGAATCGTGAGAGATATTGTCAGAGACGTCGATTATTGCATGAATGAGCTGGCGCAGGGCAACTTTACGGTGGTCAGTAAACAGCGGGAAGCATACGTTGGCGATTACGCAGGTATTCTGAAGGCTATGCGCATTCTGAAAGTGTCTATGAGCGACACGCTGAGTCAGATCGAGATTGCTGCAGATCAGGTTAATGCGGGCGGAGACCAGGTATCCAGCGGTTCGCAGGCGTTGGCGCAGGGAGCTACGGAGCAGGCTTCCTCCGTGCAGGAACTGGCCGCTACTATCCAGGATGTGAGCGGGCAGGTGGAGTCCACCGCTTCTCATGCCAGAACTGCCAAATCTGAGAATGATCATACCCACCAGCAGATTGGCGTTTGTTCCGGAGACATGGATGCTCTGATGGATGCCATGGGTAAGATTGAGTCCCATTCTAATGAGATCAGCAAGGTCATCAACACCATTGAAGATATTGCGTTCCAGACTAACATTTTAGCCCTGAATGCCGCTGTTGAGGCTGCGCGCGCCGGCGCAGCAGGTAAGGGATTTGCCGTGGTTGCGGACGAGGTCCGTAGCTTGGCCAGCAAGTCTGCCAAGGCGGCCAAGAGTACTGCTGTGCTGATTGAAGACACCGTTTCAGCGGTTAAGGAGGGGCTTGACCTGTCCCAGGAGACGAGTCAGGCGTTGCAGACCGTGGTGGAAAGTTCCCAGAAGGTGTTGGAGGCTGTTAACCTGATCTCCAGCGCCACCGAAGAAGAGGCAGATTCTCTCTCTCAAATTTCCTCGGCTGTGGACCAGATTTCCAGTGTAGTGCAGACGAACTCTGCTACCGCTGAAGAGTCTGCCGCCGCAAGTGAGGAACTTTCAGGACAGGCTAATGTGCTCAAGGAGCTGGTCAGTCGGTTTCGTCTGGATAACAGCAGCTTTGGAGGCGCATCCACTTATAGAGATTCTGGTGTGAAACACAACGGCAACAGTAACAGTACATCTGGTGCAGGTAAGGATACCTTCGGAGAGTACACAGACGACGCAAAGTATTAAAGAAAAATGTTGATCTGTTCTGGTTTTTCAGAAGATGAAAAGACTGCTTCTGCAGAGGCGAGAAAAACAGTTGTTTATGATGAAGATTGCCCAGAGACACCTCAGGAAAGAGCTTTGAGTTTGGTAAAACCTGTAAACATTAGTGTTTGCAGGTTTTGTTTATGTGCAGACCCGTGCAGAGGAAATATGCCGCTGAGGCGGACTAAGTTATTCCGCGGTCATCCCGCGAAAAAGGAGGTTACGTCAAGATGAGATTTGTAATTCAGAGAGTTTTGGAAAGTGAGGTAAAGGCAGACGGGGAAGTCCTTGGCAGGATTGGAAAGGGATTCATGGTCTTAGTGGGCGTCTGTGATTCGGACACGAAGGAGATTGCGGATAAGATGGTGAAGAAGATGCTGGGACTTCGTATCTTTGAGGATGAGCAGGGGAAGACAAACCTGTCTCTTGACACGGTAGGAGGCGAGCTATTGCTGGTTTCACAGTTTACACTGTATGCGAACTGTAAGAAAGGGAACCGCCCCAGCTTCATAGAGGCGGGTGCGCCGGACATGGCGGAAGAGATGTATGAGTATATTATTGCAAAATGCAAAGAGCAGGTTTCCGTGGTAGAGCGGGGGCGGTTCGGAGCAGATATGAAGGTCAGTTTGATTAACGACGGCCCCTTTACGATTATTCTTGATTCCGAAACATTGTAACCGGTGGATCGTCCGGGACACATAGAGATTTATTTGGAAAATGATCTTTCTATGCCGCTGTATGGGTGATTCCCTGTACGGCGGTTTTATAAATAATTTTATTCATTAATCTAATTAATTTTTTCTAAAATTTCCCATAATAAATGTTAAAAAAGCATAAATGTGTTGACATATCTGGAAAAAATGACTAATCTAAATGTTAGAAAACTAATTATATTGCATTTGCTTGCAGGGTAAAAAGGAGGGTGAACATGAAGAATACAGAGGATACGTCCGCATTTATCGTGATGCATCAGTTAATGCATTTGAGCAGATACCATGCGGTCTTGCGGATGGAGGATATGGAGCTGAACCCGAGCCAGGCAGGGATTCTGTTTATTCTTAACAGCCATGGGCGGCTTTCCCAGCGGCAGCTTGCACAGAAGATTGGAATCACGCCGCCGTCCATGACCGTGACATTGAGGAAGTTAGAGGAGCTTGGGTTTATTCACAAGGAGCCGGATGAGAAAGACCAGAGAATCATCCGCATCCGCCTGTCAGAGGCGGGGAAAGAATGCATTGAGAAATTAAAATCCATCATGGATGAGATGGAAGAAATCCTGTATCAGGGGTTTTCTGTGGAGGAGAAACTGCTGTTTCGGCGGCTGCTTCTTGCGATGCGTGAAAATCTGCTGAATTCCAAGGATTTTAAGGGGATGGATTTTAAAGCGATTATTGAGAAGACAGCGCCGCCTATGCGGCATGATTTTTGATTCTGGCAATTTTTAGGAAAGGAAAGGTGAGATATGGGAAAGTTATTCAAATTTTTAAGGCCATTTGCCGGTTCAGTCATAGCGATTTTCTGCGTATTGATGGTGCAGGCGTACTGCGATTTATCCTTGCCCACATATACATCGGATATTGTCAATGTAGGGATACAGCAGAAAGGAATTGACGAAAAGGTTCCCTATGTAATCAGTGAGGAAGATTTTAATCATTTATTGTTGTTCGTGCCTTCAAAGAGGCAGGAAACGGTGAGGGAGGCTTATGAGCCAGGCTCTGGCTCTTCCGGATTATATGCTTATGATAGGAATATCTCTGGGGAAAGCGGTCCAGAGGGAAATGTGATGGAGCTTTCTAAGGATATCAGGGAAGATGGAGAGAAAATGGAAGAACTCTCGGAGATTCTTGGCAAGCCTATGCTTCTGTGCGCCGGGTTTGATTCCGGCAGTGAATCCACGGCGGAGATGGAGCGCCAGATGAAGGAGCAGATGGATGGCTCTCAGCGCGATTCCCTTGTTGCAGAGATTGAAGAGCAGTTTTCCGCCATGCCAGAAACCATGGTAGAGCAGTCCGCCGCAATCTATATTCAAAATGCTTACGAGAAAATAGGAGTTGATACCGACCGGATCGAAACGCGCTATATCCTCCGGACAGGAGGGAAGATGCTTGCCTTGGCGGCATTGGGAATGCTTGCCAGTATTATCGTAGGCCTGATGGCGTCCCGCGTAGGCGCGAAGGTCGGGCGGGGACTGAGAAAGGATGTATTCCGCAAGGTAGTGGGATTCTCCAACGGCGAGTTTGATAAATTTTCCACGGCCTCCCTGATTACCCGAAGCACCAACGATATCCAGCAGATTCAGTTATTGACGGTGATGATTCTCAGGATGGTATTGTATGCGCCGATTATGGCGGCGGGAGGAATCTTCAAAGTGTTCCGTACCAATGTGGATATGTCGTGGATTATCGCGCTTGCAGTCGCGCTGATTGTCATGGTCGTTGTCGTCCTGTTCGCCGTGGTAATGCCAAAGTTTAAGATTGTACAGAGTATGGTAGACCGACTGAATCTGGTCAGCCGCGAGATACTGACGGGGTTTCAGGTCATTCGTGCGTTCAGTACGGAAAAGTACGAGGAGAAGCGTTTTGACGGCGCAAATAAGGATCTGACGAAGACCAACCTGTTCGTGAACCGCGCCATGACCTTTATGATGCCCTTCATGATGCTGATTATGAATGGCATTGCCGTACTGATTGTATGGGTGGGAGGACACAGCATCAACGACGGAAGCATGCAGGTGGGGGATATGATGGCATTTATCCAGTACACCATGCAGATTATCATGTCCTTCCTCATGATTTGTATGATATCCGTCATGCTGCCAAGGGCGGCTGTTTCGGCAGACCGTGTGGATGAAATCCTGACCAGCAGCACATTGATCCATGACCCTGATAATCCGGTTCATTTTGGGGAAAATGGTAACGGAGAGGTAAGGTTTGACCATGTTTCCTTCCGTTATCCCGGGGCCAAGGAGGATGTGCTGCATGACATCTCATTTACGGCGGAACCGGGAATGACCACGGCTCTGATTGGAAGTACGGGAAGCGGCAAATCCACTTTGGTCAATCTGCTCCCGCGCTTCTACGATGTCACAGAAGGGAAGATTACCATTGACGGCGTGGACATCCGGGATATTTCCCAGAGAGAGCTAAGGGAGAGGCTTGGTTATGTGCCCCAGAAGGGCGTCCTGTTCTCCGGTGATATCGCATCCAACATCCTGTACGGGAATCCAGAGGGGAGTGAGGAGGAGATGCGTAAGGCTGCAGAAATTGCCCAGGCGTCAGAGTTCATCGAGGAGAAACAGAAAAAGTACCAAAGCCCTATTGCGCAGGGAGGCTCCAACGTATCAGGCGGGCAGAAGCAGAGGTTATCCATTGCGAGAGCCATTGCGAAACATCCGGATGTGTATATTTTCGACGACAGTTTCTCGGCTCTTGACTATAAGACGGATGTAAAGCTTAGGAACGCGCTGAAGGAAAAGACAGCAAAGAGTACGGTACTGATTGTCGCACAGCGAATCAGCACGATTCTTCATGCGGAGCAGATTCTTGTGCTGGACGACGGAAAGATTGTGGGCAAGGGGACGCACAGGGAGCTTTTGAAGACTTGCGAGGAATATTATCAGATTGCATCGTCACAGCTATCCGAGAAGGAGCTGGAAAACGACATGAAGGAGGTGGGCTGATATGGCGAGACGAGGTATGGGACACAGAGGACCGGGTATGGGACATGGCGGACATGGTATGCCGGGAGAGAAGGCAAAGGATTTCAAAGGTACGATGAAGAAACTCATGTCGTATCTTGGAATGTATAAGATTCCATTTTTATTTGTAGCCATATTTGCCATAGGAAGTACCATATTTAATATATTGGGACCGAAGATTTTAGGGAAGGCTACGACGGAGATTTTTAACGGATTAGTAGGAAAGATTTCAGGCGGAGCGGGAATTGATTTTGACAAGATTGGCAGAATCCTGATTCTGCTCATGGGGCTGTATGTGTGCAGCGCGTTATTTTCATTTATCCAAGGTTATATTATGACCGGTGTTTCCCAGAAATTGACCTATCGGATGCGCAAGGAGATTTCGGAGAAGATTAACCGTCTTCCTATGAACTATTTCGACAGGCAGCCCCATGGGGAGGTCCTGTCGCGGATTACCAATGATGTGGATACGCTGAGCCAGAGTTTGAACCAGAGTGCGACGCAGCTCATTACTTCCGTGACGACGATTATCGGCGTGCTTGTGATGATGCTGAGCATCAGCCCGCTTATGACGCTGATTGCGCTGTTGATACTTCCGGTTTCCGTGGGGCTGATTTCTGTAATCGTGAAGCGTTCCCAGAAATATTTCAAGAACCAGCAGGAGTATCTTGGTCATGTGAACGGACAAGTGGAGGAAGTCTACGGCGGACACAACATCGTGAAGGCGTTTAATAAAGAAACAGACGTGATTGCAGAGTTTGACAGGGATAACGATATCCTGTATGAGTCGGCGTGGAAGTCGCAGTTCTTGTCCGGAATGATGATGCCGATTATGCAGTTTGTAGGAAATCTGGGTTATGTGGCTGTGGTAATCCTTGGAGGATGGCTTGCCATAAAGGATGTGATTGAGGTGGGGGATATCCAGTCCTTTATCCAGTATGTGCGGAATTTCACCCAGCCAATCCAGCAGGTCGCCCAGGTGGCGAACATGCTCCAGTCTACGGCAGCAGCTTCTGAGCGGGTGTTTGAATTCTTAGAGGAAGAGGAGGAAGACCAGACTGTGCCGGATGCGGTTTCCATCAAGGGACTGGAAGGCCGCGTTGAGTTTGAACATGTACGGTTTGGATACAATCCGGAGCATACCATTATCCATGACTTCAGCGCTAAGGTGGAGCCAGGGCAGAAGATTGCCATTGTCGGGCCTACCGGGGCGGGAAAGACGACCATGGTGAAGCTGGTCATGCGTTTCTATGACGTAAACAGCGGCTCTATTAAGGTTGATGGGCATGATATCCGGGATTTCAACCGGAGCGAGCTTAGGGAAATGTTCGGGATGGTATTACAGGATACGTGGCTGTTTAAGGGGAGTATTGAGGACAATATCCGTTATGGGAAGCTTGACGCAACCCACGAAGAAGTGGTGGAGGCGGCAAAGGCGGCTTATGTAGACCGGTTTGTGCAGACACTTCCAGGCGGTTACGAGATGGAGCTGAATGAGGAGGCGAACAATGTTTCCCAGGGGCAGAAGCAGTTGTTGACCATTGCGCGGGCGATTCTTGCAGACCCGAAGATTTTGATTCTGGATGAAGCCACCAGTTCCGTAGATACTCGTACCGAGGTAAGGATACAGAAGGCGATGGATAACCTGATGCGGGGGAGGACCAGTTTTATTATCGCCCACAGGCTGTCTACGATTCGGGATGCAGACTTGATTCTGGTGATGAAGGACGGGGATATCATCGAGCAGGGGAACCATGAAGAACTGCTGAATAAGGGAGGGTTCTATGCTGAGCTTTACAATTCGCAGTTTGAGAGGAGTGCGTAAGGTATATAGTCTGTAAAGGATATCCTACTTGATTATTTCAAAACTTATTAGTCTATGGTTTGTCATGGGCTTGTTGCGTAAGTAATGCTGAAAAGTACCCTTTACAAATCATGGACTGATAAGTAAATTTTCAAAGGCAGAAAAGAAATGACAATGCTTATAACAGTATGATATAATGTGTATAGAGGTGAAGTGGAAAATGTAGGAGGAATTATTAAATGAGATATGATTAGTGAAAAAGATGGATATTTAATTCGGCTTGCTAAAGATGAAGATGTAGAAAATTATTAACACTAAAATTAATGCCCTTACCATACGACAGAGAGAGGAAAGGGAATTGGAACTTGGGCAATAATAGAAGTAACTCGTGATTTTGCTTTTCAAGGTGGCTTGGGCATATGGATGAATATTATTGGCGGGGAGAGAATTCGTTTTGAGGCAGAAGGAAGACAGGGACATGATATCTTGTATACCTTGAGTTCTGGACAATTATCTGCTGTGGCTATCTCTATTGCTCTTACATTAAATAAAATATACGCACAGGACAGTATAAGATGTGTATTTATTGATGATCCGATTCAGACTATGGACGAACTGAATGTTGCATCTTTTTGTGAAGTTTTAAGGACAGATTTTAAAGAATACCAGTTTATTTTGTCTACGCATAAAGAAGATTTTTCAGACTATATTCGATATAAGTTTGAAAAGTATGGTCTGCAAAACCGATCCGTATGTGTTCAGGATCTGTAATGGTATTTTGACAAGGAAAGAAGGTGCAGGATATGAAGCGAGAAGAATATATATCTGATGAGAAAGTTATTAAGCGTGCGAATGCGGCAGTAAGAATTGAGTTAGAGAAGAACAGAGCATTAGGAATTCCAGCGGTTATATATGACAGGAAAAGCCAGATCATATATCGGGAAAATGAGGATGGAACCCGGACGGAAGTAGGAAAAAGGATGAGAAAGGAGCGTTACAGTGAACGGGTTTCAAAAAAATCCTGAGATTGTTGTTTTCGCAGGTCCGAACGGTTCCGGTAAGAGTACGTTTACACAATTGCTAAAACCTCCAATAGACTATATAAATGCAGACGAAATTAAGAAATACTTAAAGTGTACCGATTTAGAAGCGGCACAACTGGCCGAAAAACAGCGGGAAGCGCATTTGGAACAGAAGCGGGAATTTTGCTTTGAAACGGTGCTGTCAACAGAACGTAATTTAAAATTGTTAGAAAGGGCAAAAGAAAAAGGGTATTTTATACGCTGCTATTATATTCTTACAGCAGACCCGATGATCAATGTATGGCGTGTGAAAGCAAGGGTAGAATCTGGCGGACATGATGTACCCGAAGAGAAAATAATAACAAGATATGACAGGGCGCTGGCTTTGGTTAAAAATTTGATTAAGGTCTGTGATATTTGCCATATATATGATAATTCAGCCGACAGACCATTTCGGATATTTAAGAAGAGAAAAGAATTGATGCACTATGATGAATGTGAAGACTGGTATTTTGGGGATATCTGCGCTTTGACAGGTGTTTCTGATATGCAAAAGAAAAATCTGAATTGAGTAGAACTATAAATTTGGGTATTGCAAAAGAGATTTCAGAAGCATCC
>OFGQ01001964.1_pt1 | contig 12545 bp, 9 predicted proteins | sample 1521791 | NCBI WGS metagenome assembly OFGQ01 (sample SAMEA3504116, study PRJEB24116) | mouse gut metagenome | biome: mouse gut; feature: mouse-associated habitat; material: faeces | place: Denmark | collected 2011 | reverse complement strand
CATTTATTTTATCATATATTTCCTGATTATATAATGTTTGTAAACCACAAAGCGTTCTAAAAGCATCTGCAAACATAGCTTCATTTAATATAATCACAGTATTACAATTATTTCTCTCTGCATTTTTTACAACGTCTTCAATTACCTTTCGAGGAGCATCAGCTAAATTCTTAAACCTTGGATGTTGCTTATAATCAAAAAATAGTTCCTCTTTTATTAACGCATCCCTCAATAAGCCATAAGCAATATTAGAATGCGAATTACTCAACAAGCTATATTCCCCCCAATAAACACCCTTTTCTAACAGCTCGCTTCTATTGAGCGTCATACACGACTGCAATGCTGTTGATCCCGTTTTATATGTTCCGATATGTAAATATACTTTCATACGCATATACCTCTCTACTATTTATCTCAATCAAATTCCTCAACCAATCTGGCTGCATATTTTATCTACGTCATTTATAGAAAGCTCTGAGTACAAAGGCAAAACCAATACTTGATTTGCCAGGTTCCTCGCTACTTTCAAATTATCCTGCTTAAATTTATTCTTATAACACATTTGGTCTAATGTTAATGGATAAAAATATTTTCGGGAATAAATATTATGTTCCCGAAGTTTACGATATAATTCATCACGGCTCAACTCATATCCTTCGTCTACTATAATTGGGAGATACGAATAATTCTTATTTATTTCCGAATGACTATAAAACAACTTAATTCCTGCTATATTAGAAAGTCTATCCTGATATTGTTGCCACAATTCCTTTCTTTCGTCCATTATGGTGCTGACACGTTTCAAATTACACAACCCCATAATCGCCGCAAACTCATTCATCTTCGCATTTGCGCCTATGGATACCACCAGCTCCTCCCCCCGAATCCCAAAGTTTTTAAGATTATACAGTCTTTCATATAACCTATGTTCCGAAAATGTCACCGCGCCGCCCTCAATTGTATTAAATACCTTCGTAGCATGGAAGCTAAACACCGAGGCGTCCCCATAATTCCCAATTCCCCGCCCTCTGTACTTCACGCCAAAGGCATGCGCCGCGTCATAAATCACCTTCAAACTATATTTATCCGCTATCCGCTGTATCTCTTCCACATTACATATATTCCCATAGACATGAACTGGAAGAATTGCCACGGTTTTTTCCGTAATCAGTTCCTCAATCTTAGTCTCGTCAATCGTTCCATCGCTTGCCTTAACATCACAAAAAACCGGCTGAAGGTGATTGCGGACAATCGCATGGGTAGTAGAGATAAAGGTAAACGGTGTTGTAATCACCTCCGCCCCCTCCGGAAAATCGAATGCCTGTATCGCCATTTCAAGCGCCATGTGTCCATTGACCATAAGCGACAGCTCCGGCACATCCAGATACTCCTTCAACTTTTTCTCCAATTCTCGATGATATTGCCCCATATTGGTAATCCAATGACTCTCCCACAATGGGCGTATTGCTTCAATATACTCCTCATAAGGCGGCATCGAAGCTCTTGTCACAAGAATTTTTTCATTACTCATATCCGTATTTACACCCGCTTTCAACTTTCCATCATCTTCCATCCCGCCTATCCCTCACTGGGCGTAATCTCCCAGGCAACCGTCACCTCCGGTTTTGCCCCTGTCAATTCTGACCAGTCGCCTTTCCCATTTGCCGCTCCCGTAAGTTGGAAAGAATACTTAGGAAACTCTACGCCTCCAAGATCATCACTTAACCTAAAGTTATACTCATCCCTGCTTTCATCATAGACATACTCATACGCCCCTTCAGGCGCGGCGTCTATCGTTATATCCATCTTCAGTCCATCCTCGCTGATGGGAATTTCATCCTCTCCATCCAGAATCCCCAGATAAAGGCTTGTTCCGGTATCCTCCGTGAATTCCTTATCATCCGTCATCGTAATTCCTTCAACAGAAGACAAATCAATACTCACATGAAGGGATACATTTACCGCTATGGAACTTTTATTTGTAATCGTAACAAAATCACTGGTATTACAATAATCCTCCTCTGACTCGCCGTCTTTACGTTCAAAAAACACGGTTGAGCCCGCCTCAAACTTCTTTCCGTCATATGCGGCCGCATCCGTTTTATTGATAAGCCCTTGGGGATCTAAGATAAAATCAAATACGCCGTCTGTGTTGGCAGGCAAGATAACCTGATATATGTCCGTTTTCACACTGCCTTCCACTTCACCGACTCCCGTCCCGCTTCCTTGCCCCAGGCTTTCGGCAGATGCAGACATAGAACACCCCATAATCATCGTTACAACCAACATAAACGCCGTACATTTCTTGAAGTATCTCTGTCTCATAGTCATTTACCTCCATACCACATTTTTCTAAGAAACTTATTTTCCTCTTTAACTCAATATTGTCACAAACCGTTAAAGTCTCGTTCTGTTTCAAATACAACCAATCAACTTATATAATATAATATATAAACTTTATAAAATACCTACACCTCACCCTCTCTCCACATAATTTGTAATTACCGCATCCACGCCCAAAGCTCTCATCCTCTCAATATCCGCCTCTTCATTCACCGTCCACACATGAACCCTGACTCCTCTATCATGGCATTCCCGCACTATATCTAAATCAGGATACATCATATTCCCCAGGGATGGATGAATTGCATATGCACCGTTTTGTCTGGCGTACTCCGCCGCGTCAAGAATCCCGTCCGAATAGAGAAACGCCACTCGCGCAGTCGGCAGAAGACGCTTTATCTTCCGCATAGAATAATGGTTGAAGGAAGAATAGATAATCCTGTCTTCCAGCCCCTTCCTCCTGGCAAGCTCTAACACCTGTTCTTCCAGCCCTTCGTAAAACACGACGCTGTTCTTCAATTCCAGATTCACGACCATCTCGGTTCCCTTGACCAGATCGTAGACTTCCGAAAGCGTAGGGATTGCTGCCCGCCCATACGCCGGGAACTGCCGATTCATATTGAATGACCTCAATTCCTCAAACGTATAATCCCGTACATTCCCTACTCCATCGCTCACCCGGTCGATTTGTTCATCATGAATCACCACCGGCACGCCGTCCTTCGATAACTGTACATCCAATTCAATACCATCTGCACCTGCTAAATGCGCCATCTCAAACGCCGGAAGCGTATTCTCCGGCGCATGCCCGCTTGCCCCTCTGTGAGCCCAGATCTTCATCGTCCGGTTCGTACGCCGTAAGACTTCCACATTCTTATAGACGCTCTCCTCCTTTGCAAAGGATACCTCCCTGTCTTCCCCGGCTCCAAAACGTACCATTCTCAATCTCTGCGCATCAAAATCAATGAGAACACTGTCCCATAGTTCCTGCGTCACAGTATCCGCTTCCCGCCGCCATGCCACTGCTCCCTTAGGCTTCTTATCGGTAAAATATTCAAGTTTCGCACATCCTACCGATATTACAGGGAAACTACATTCTCCGAAAACATAATCCGCATGGGTATGCCCATAGAAAAATCCTGCAACCTGATACTGGGGCATTGCATTACATTCCTCCAGAATATCCAGCAGCTCTTCTCCATTCCTCACATGAAAACTCCAGTAATCCAGTCTTGCAAGGGGCGCATCATGAGAAAAAATCAAAAATCTTGTCCCTGCCTCAGAAGAGTACAGAGTTTCTTTCAGCCAACCAAGCTGTTCTTCCGAATATCCATACCGGATACGCTCCCCGTCGTCAAAAGAGGACAAGAATACCATCCGCACCGAATACTCTGACATATCCACAAAATAGTCAAGCCTGTTGTCTTCCGGAACGTCCAGCCGATAGATGCGGCGCATCTCTTCAACCGTATAGGTATTCTTCCTGTTCCGGAAGTAATTGCTGTCATGGTTTCCCACCGTCACATAGACCGGGACCTGACATGACTCCAAATCATCCAGAATCCGGGTCACATACTTTTCCGTCAGCCTTTTAGAAAGCATGCCGTCTGTAAAATCCCCCATATGGATAATCGCATCGTATCCTGCCTGCCGCGCCACGCTTCTAATGTTACAGGCAGTATCTTCCCATGTCCCATTCACGGTATAGTGTGTATCCGTAAGCAGACACAGCTTCATAATACGATTCCCAGGTTCTTTGCCGCCTTCCGCCGCTTTAGCCTTTTCCTCATTGTCCTCCACAGAAGTCCCCATATCTTTCACAATATGGTTGATAGCATGTACGGTGTCCGCTATTTCTTGCCGAAACCAGGGCTTCGGCCTTTCCTCTGTTCGGCCGCTGTCCTGGCTGTCATTCATCCTTACCAGATTCCCTGCACGTCCCATGTCTTCTGTTCCAATATATTCCCCGTCCTTCCTCCTGACACAGACACGGAACCAGCAGTCCTGTTCAAATATATAGTCCTCCTGCCTGTAACTGTCTGGGGTAAGATTCCTGGTATAATGCGCCCAGTTCTCCTCCGCCTGATATGCATAACTATAGATATATTCCTGCTCTCTCTCCATCGAAAACACAGCCGGAGCAAATACATATCTATCATCACACAGATGAATCTTATCCCCTGGATATGCCCTGTATAATTCTTCCGTCGCCATATGTTTTGGGGAATCCGGCACCAAAGTTCCGTCCGCAAGCGCAGTGCGGTATCCCGCTGTCAACTCCAAATATCTCATACTATCTCCACATTCTGTATCATTACTGGCTTTCCTGCCTTCTGGCAAAGCTGAACAAGGCTGCTTCCATCCCCATAATAAGCGTCGCAAAGGGCAATCGCTCGGTTCAGCTCAACAGAATCATCATAGATCCCCCATCCTTCCGCCCGGTACTGTTCTTCTATCTGCTTATAGTCCAGCCACAACTGAGGGCGCATCGATTCAATGGTCGCTTTAATCAACGGATGAGGCCGCCACAGTAACGCCACATCTTGGACATTCTCCTTAAAAGTGTGGAATACAGACTTCATCTTTTGCAGCATCTTATCCCCTTGCTCAAGCAGCGCCGTCACACTCGTATTGTACAGAATCACTTTTTTTCTGCTCCCGTCCGGTTTTTCAAGAACCCTAAGCCACTCCCCCGGTATCTCATACTCTTCCTCCGAGGTTTCCAGGACCTTATCCATTTTCGGCGAACCAAGTCCCAGAATCTTCTTCTCCCAATAGGCTCTCGTCTTCTCCCCCGCCGCCGCTGTCAGCGCCTCTATATAAGCCTTCCGCATGTTCTCCGACTGCACGATCACAACATCTGCATGAAACACTCCCGGCACAGTACAGAAATGTGCCATTCCTTCCACAGCTTCTTCATTCTCCGGATCAACCTCCCCCAACACAAAGTAGGGGATATAGACCAGTTTGTCCGTATACCGCTTCAAATTCTTAGAATAAAACTCCGGCGAAACACTCGTGACATAATTGTATTCATCATAAGGATTGTGAATAAAAATCATATCTGGTCTGCGTTTTTCAAAATCATACTCTCGGAAATCCGTAACACAAACATAATCCGGATACTCGTTCCCTTCATAATGCATCTCTCGGAAACTACCGTCGCCATTCTTGTCATAGTACGGAATCGGAACGACATACGCATCACAGTCCGGATCCTCGTCCGCAGCCTTCCACACACTTTCCAGCGAATCCCACATAGAGGCTTTATATGGCAAGAACACAACCTCCATGCGTTCTGGGATATCATGCTTCACACTGTTCTCCATCTTAATCAACAACTTACGCAATGCCTTACACATCTGATTCACATGCACAGGGGAATTCTTGGAAATCTTATCATAAATCTGATACGCCAGTTCACAATAATCTTCAATCAAAGGAATCGTAACAAAATCCTCGCCTTCTACCGCCTCAATAATCCCGCCCAACTGAATGGCGCACTCCTGACACTGCGACAGCAAGTCCAGCGCCGCAGCGTGATTATGCGTCTCTATAGTCTTCCGAATCCCATCATGCGCCCGCCCCAGCAGTTTAAGGAAATCTTCTGCCTGCTTTTTCTGCGCTTTCGTCATATCGCATCTTCCTCTTCCCATCTATTAATTCATACCCAAGGGCACACCGTAATACATGCCCTGCGGGCAGGTGGACTTCGTCCATTAAGGTATACCTTATATATATCGGCCAATTCTATTATTTCTTTAATAAATAAAAAAAGCGAAGCCGGGCACAGACCTTCTGCATCCTATCAACTTCGCTTCTTAATACGCTTCTACTTCTAACCTTCCTCTTCCTCCCCCTCTTCGCTCTCTTCATCCTCTTCATCCGCGGCAGCCGCCCGAGCCTTAGCCTCCTCAGCCTCCCGCTTCTTCTCTGGATTATATTTCAGAAAATAAGCATAAATATCCACAATCGCCTGATACAGCTCCTCCGGGATCGCCGTGCCAAGATCCAGCTGCGTCAGCACCGTTGCCAGGGAATTATCCTCATACACAGGCACGCCGTTCTCGTTCGCCATCTCCACGATGCGCTCCGCCATATACCCCAGTCCCGAAGCAACGATCACGGGAGCCACGTCTTTATTCTCATCATACCGCAGTGCGACTGCTTTCTTGTTCATCACGTCCTCATATTGTGACATTGATAGAATTTCTCCTTTCAAATATCTTCGGGAATGCGGTATGCACCGGGATCGGCGCCTTGCCCTTCTCAACGCCGAGATACTCCAACTCCAGATTATTCTTGCGCATAATATTGCGGATACCCTCGCGGATATCGCCCTCATGCCCGGACAGTTCCTCCGGATAATGGAGCAGCATATCAATCTTCCCCTTCTCATAATACAACATCATATCAAAAAAGCCAACATCTTTCATGTCAAACTTAATCAGCAGCTTCACGCCCCGCTCCTTAGAGCCGGGATTCCCCGACTCCTCATCCGGGTCAACCCACATCTCCGAAAACATCGGAACGCCGTCCAATATCACAGGCAGCATCACATGCATCACCGGCATATAGACGCTCTCATTCACCAGCACACTCCGCATAATATTGACAAACTGCTCCTTATTCTCGACACCGGCTTCACCCTTCACGCCAGCCTCCATAATATTCAGCAGCTTATCCGTTACCTCGTTCTTACCTGCCGCCCGGTCGTAATCCACATTCAGCAGCATATTACGAAAATCCTTCCCCGTCATTCCCTGGAAATGCTTATGGAATGTCGGGAAATCCATCAGCCGCTGGAACGCCTCCACCACCTTGTCAAGGCTGCCGCTCTCATACCGCGCCGTATTGAACGCAACCAATGTAACCAGATCCCGCAGCTTCCCCATCTCCCGGTTCTCCGCCACATATTTGCCCATGTATGGGATAATCTGCTCTTTGAGCATCCGCACGTTCGCCGCGTTGCTGTCCGTAGAATGGGGCTTTAGCCGCATAGCGAGCCTTTGAAGGCCCTCCCGGTCATTCCGGAACATACGCGCCTCAATATCCTCAAGGGTCCCCTTGATATTCTCAAGGATATGCTTGCCCGAAGACATGTCATTATATTTTTTCAGGAAATCCAGCACGCCCGCCTTGAGTTCCACCGTCGTAGCCTCGCCCATAATCTGACGCATCACGTCAAACAGCGGTCCTTGCAGCCGGTTCGCCCCCGCCATCTGGCTCTTCATGAACTCGTTCAGCTTCTCCGGGGACATCTCAAGCATCTGGAAAAACGCCTGGATCTCTTCCGCCGTCCCCTTGCCGATTCCTGACTCCACAAGGTTCGCCATCCCGCCGAAGATCATCTTGGTCATAATCTCTCCGAGTCTCGGCACATCCCGCAGGGACGCAACAAAACTTCCGAAGTTCGATTCATAAGAAATACCCTTCTGCCCCCCGTCGTCTCCGCCCGACTCGGTACGGCCGTCCGCCCTTCCTACCCGGTTTGCCTCGACAGGGTTCTTAATGCTTAGATCCTCCGCCTGCTGGGAAGGAGTCTGTTTATTTATGGTATTATTATTCTCATACGCCACGGTTGGGTTCGTTACTTTTAAAATATTTGACATTTTTTCACCTACTCTATAATTTACTCTTATCCTTTTCCGCCATCATGACGATATACATAAAAATAATACTTTTTAACATATTATAATTAACATTATTAGATAAGGCGGTACTAAGATTATGGATAACATGCTTGAAATGTATCTTTATGAGACAAACACTCTTATGGAACAGCTGGATGAACTCTTAATAGAAGCGGAAAAGAATGCAACGTTCACAACGAATGATGTTAATGAGATTTTCCGTATCATGCATACGATCAAAGGATCATCTGCAATGATGGAATTCTCTACGTTGATGGAGATTGCACATCATATAGAGGACTTGTTCTTCTATATCCGTGAAAACGGGATGGATGCTCTTGACGAATCACACAAAAATGATTTGTTCAATCTGATGTTCCAATCAACGGATGCTCTTCGTATAGAGGTTGAAAAAATCGAAAACGATGAGCCCCTTAGCACTAATATCGACCACATCATCGCAAATATTAATAGTTTTTTGGAAAAAATCAGTTCTTCCGGAAGCAAGCCGGCTGCTGATTCTTCCAAGGATGAGAAGGCCGAATCCGAGATGCCGGTTGCCGATGGGGAAGCAATCGCACGTATCAACCAGGAACTTGCTGGCTGCCCGGAAAGTAATTTACGTTACTTCATACGGATTCATTTTGAAGAAGGGTCCGGTATGGAGAATCTTCGTGCGTTTATGGTAATTACGTCACTGAGAGAGATTGACCTGCACTTTGAACACTATCCGAATGATGTGGAGACGAATTCTGACACAAGCGAAACCATCGTGGAGAAGGGCTTCTTCATCGCAGTAGCGAACGAGGAAGACTTAGAACGTGCACTCCAGGCGATTAAGCTGCAGAACAGCATTCATTCTTATGAAGTAATTGAGAACGCAGCAGCAAAGCCAGCGGAAAAGGCATCATCTTCACAATCCGGCCCGATGACAGCGGCAGAGTCAACCAACAGCGCACCGGCAGTAAGCAGCGCTCCAACGGCCAACAATGCTCCGGCAGCCAACAGCGCTCCGGCAGCCAACAATGCTCCGGCAGCATCGGCGTCTGCCCACAACGGCGCACCTGTAAAGCAGAGCTTGATCAGCGTGAACCTGTCCAAACTGGACAGTCTGGTGGCAATCGTCGGGGAGATCGTTATTACGGAGTCCATGGTAACATCATCTCCGGATCTGCAGAACTTAAAGCTCGATAACTTTACGAAGTCAGCGCGTCAGTTACGCAAATTAACAGACGACCTTCAGGATATTGCCATGTCGCTGCGAATGGTTCCACTGTCTGGAACATTCCAGAAGATGAACCGTATTGTCCGTGATATGAAGAAGAAGCTTAATAAGGACGTACGCCTCACTCTGGTAGGCGAGAATACGGAAGTAGATAAGACAGTTGTGGACAGCATCGGCGACCCGATCATGCATATTGTCCGTAACTCCATGGATCACGGCGTAGAAGCGACGGCAGAAGAGCGTATTGCCGCAGGCAAGAACCCTCAGGCAGAGATTATCCTTTCCGCCGCCCATACAGGAAGCGAAGTTATCATTTCCATTTCCGATGACGGACAGGGAATGAATCCGGAAAAGATTCTTGCCAAGGCAGAACGGAACGGAATCCTGACCAAACCGGCAAGCGATTATTCCAAGAAAGAAATCCTCTCTCTTCTCCTGTTGCCCGGCTTCTCTACCAACGAAGAAGTCACCGAATTCTCCGGCCGCGGCGTAGGTATGGACGTAGTGAAGAAGAATGTAGAGGCAGTCGGCGGAACGATTTCCATCACAAGCGAGACGGGCAAGGGAAGCTGTACGACACTCAAAATCCCGCTTACCATGGCGATTACGGACGGTATGGAGGTTTCCGTAGGCAAGTCCTTGTTTACAATACCGATTGCCAATATCCGCCAGTCATTTAAGCCGCAGAAGGAAGAAGTCATCCTGGATGCTAACGGCAACGAGATTATTAAGTGCCTGGATGCGTTCTATCCTATTATAAGAATACATGAGTTATACAATATTGAGACAGAAGTTACCAATATTGAAGACGGTATCCTGATTTGGGTTGAAACTGCCGACATATCCTACTGTCTGTTCGTGGATGAGCTGCTTGGAGAACAGCAGGTAGTGGTAAAGCCTCTCTCACCGTTCCTTGGCAACTTCAACATCAAGAGTTCCGGAATCGGCGGCTGCACCATCTTAGGCGACGGCAATATCAGCCTAATCCTGGATATCAGCAACTTATACGCGGCGACTCGGCAATATTAAAGTGTACAGAAAACTGGAGGAATAATTATGTCAGCAGATACAGCAGTAAATACAGCAGCGAACGAAGTTATGGAGGATGGGACGCCAATCTCAACGGAACGTTTCTTAACATTCAGTTCCGACGGGCTTAACATCGGCGTCAGCACCAACTACGTTATTGAGATTATTACGAACCATGCGATTACCATGGTTCCCCTTGTTCCAGATTATGTCAAGGGTATCATCAACTTACGTGGGCAGATTATCCCAATCATTGATATCCGTCTGCGTATGGGGAAACCTGCAATCGAATATACCTCTTCAACCTGCATTATCGTGTTGAATATCAATTCCGTCTACATCGGCATTATCGTAGACGCAGTTCAGCAGGTAATGGATATTGACCAGGAGAGAATCTCACCGGTTCCGGTAGAGAACCAGCAAGAACTGATCAGCGGGATGATTTCTTCATCTGAGCGTTCCGTTATTCTGTTCCTGGATTGTGAGCAGCTTGTTCAGTCATACTAATTATACAAAGGAGCCAGAACTATGTTAACTCTTAATGACCGTGATTTTCAGACATTGATAACGTTCATTCATCAGAACTACGGAATAGACTTGTCAAAGAAACGCCAGTTGATTGTCGGCCGTCTTTCTAACACGATTGTCTCCTTGGGATTTTCCTCCTTTGGAGAGTATATCGATAATCTGGTTACGAATAAGAAACCGGAAGATATCGAATTAATGCTGAATAAGCTTACAACAAACTACACGTTTTTTATGCGGGAAAGGGCGCATTTTGATCTGTTCAAGGACACTATCCTTCCCTATCTTGTAGAGACAAAGAAGGATAAAGTCCTCAGTATATGGAGTGCGGCATGCTCTTCCGGGGAAGAACCTTACACGATTTCCATGATTCTGAAGGAATTCTTCGGTTCCAAGGCAGCCGCATGGGATACACGGGTTCTCGCAACCGACATTTCCCAGAACGCCCTGAAGGCGGCAAAGAGCGCGGTCTATGACGAAGAGGCGTTAAAGGAACTTGATCCCGGATGGAAGTCAAAGTATTTCCGTCCTGCGGGCGAGCCTGGTACATTTACCGTTGCCCCGGAGATTCAGTCCAATGTAATCTTCCGGACATTCAACCTGATGGACCCGATTCGATTTAAATTGAAGTTCGATGTGATTTTTTGCAGGAACGTGATGATTTATTTCGATCAGCCAACCAAGGATGCGTTAGTGCAGCGTTTTTTTAATGCGACTAACCCCGGCGGATACCTTTTGATCGGTCATTCAGAGAGCCTGAACAAGACAACAACGCCCTACAAATATCTGAAACCTGCTACCTATCGTAAAATTTGATAATTATAAAAACAGAAGGAATGGGCTGCTTTTGATGTTTCAGAAGCGGCTTTTCCATGGTTATCCCTACAACTATAATGGATACGCAGTATCGGCGTAAGAAAGGAACCTTTTTATGAATAACAAAATTAAAGTATTAGTCGTTGACGATTCTTCTCTATTTCGGCAGGCGCTTATTCAACATTTGTCTTCACAACCCGGCATAGAAGTAATCGGCTATGCTATCAATGCCTATGATGCCAAACAGAAGATTCCTCAGCTGCATCCGGATGTACTCACTCTGGATGTGGAGATGCCCGGCCTAAATGGAATCGAATTTTTGAAGCAGTTACTTCCTACCAATCCGCTTCCGGTCGTTCTGGTATCCTCCCTGAACTTGAGCGTATTCGATGCACTTTCAGCCGGTGCGGTTGATTTTGTACGCAAACCAGATATGACGGTGAGAAATTCAAAAGATACATTCTTTGAATCCCTCACCGTAAAAGTTATGACGGCCGCAAAGGCAAAAGTCCGCATCAGCCAGCCTGGAGCAGCAACGCCCAATTCTCCGGCACCTGCTCCCGCTCCTGTCCCAACTCCGGCAATGGCTGGAGGCGCAGTTCGTCCACTTGCACCACAGGGTACGGCAAGACCTATGCCATTTCCAGCGCTGTCACGCAACGTTCTTGATTCTACTATTATCGGACTGGGTGCGTCTACAGGGGGAACAGAGGCAACCCTGGAAGTATTAAAAAGGCTTCCTGGAAATATTCCTGGTATCGTTATCACTCAGCATATGCCGGAAGGCTTTACAGAGATGTATGCACAACGTCTGAACCGCATCTGTAATATGGAGGTACGTGAGGCGAAGAACGGTGATGTCATTCATCCGGGGCTTGCCCTAATCGCCCCAGGCGCAAAGCAAATGGAGGTTGTTCGTTCCGGACGTAATTACATCGTTCAGTGTCGTCCTGGCGCTAAGGTAAGCGGCCACT
>OFGQ01001952.1_pt1 | contig 12613 bp, 8 predicted proteins | sample 1521791 | NCBI WGS metagenome assembly OFGQ01 (sample SAMEA3504116, study PRJEB24116) | mouse gut metagenome | biome: mouse gut; feature: mouse-associated habitat; material: faeces | place: Denmark | collected 2011 | reverse complement strand
TGATATTCTGCTCGCGGCCTCAGCGCAAAACGCTTCGGAATGGAGAAAAAGATGAAACTCTTAATTGTAGACGACGAAAAACTGACAAGGGACGGACTGATGCACAATATCGACTGGAAAGCGCTGGGAATCGACGCCGTTGTGCAGGCGGATGACGGTATCCACGGGTATGAGGCGGCGCTGGCTTTTCAGCCCGATATTATTCTCAGCGATGTGCGTATGCCCAGAATGAACGGTATTGAGATGGCTGAAAAACTGCAGCATATCAATCCGGCGCTCAGCATTATCTTTATGAGCGGCTATTCCGACAAAGAATACCTCAAGGGCGCCATCCGGTTAAAAGCAGCAAACTATGTGGAAAAGCCTATCGACTTAGAGGAGATCACGGATGCCCTGAAAGAAGTCGTCGAGGAGCTGGATAAACTGCAAAAGCTTAAGGCCCCCCTGGATCTTCGCAGGCTGTTTTTCCATGGAAATACCAATGCGGACCTTCCTTTAAATGACAAGGTTTTTGAAGGCAGCCAGGAACAGCTTGATTCCCTTTCTTTTCTGATCAGGCAGAGAAAAGAAGCCGAGACGGAAAACGCACTGCGCAGGCTCCACCGGGAAGTCCTTTCATGCGAAGGCACCGACCCGGCCTACCTGCGGCATTTCTACCGTCAGATCATCTTTCTGTTCCTGACGGCGGCGGAAACCTACAATATAACCTCCATCACCCAGAATGCCGACTATTATCTCTATACCGCCGCAGGCCAGGAAACTTTAGTCCTGTTATGGGATGCTCTTTTTCAGATCTCACAGGCTTACTTTACCGCTTCCTCAGGCAGGGATACGGATATCGTCTCCCGGGTGGACAAATATCTGGAACAAAACTATAAGGATCCGGCCCTTACCGTGTTAGACGCCGCTCACGACCTTGGTTTTACCAACACTTATTTATGTGCCGCCTACAAAAAAAGCTGCGGTAAGACCATCAACCAGCACCTGACCCAGATCAGAATCCGGCACGCCAAAGAGCTGCTTGCCAATTCCACCCAAAAGCTATATGAAGTGGCGAAGAACGTAGGATATGCTGACGGGAAATACTTTACCAAATTATTTACCCGGGAGACCGGACTTTCACCGAAGGAATACAGAGGGAGACACCGCCATGACATCTAAGCCCGGGCCATTTAACCGACTTATCCCGAAAACCCTGAAAAGTAAACTCCTTTACAGCTATTTTTTGCTGGTCATGCTCCCCCTTGGGATCTTTACCTTATATACTTACCTTCGGGTTAGAAGCGTCATACAGGAACAGACTTTTATCGCCGCTCAAAACGCATTTGACGATACGGTATCTTCCATATGCCAATCCCTTGGAAAGCTGGATGCCGTCATAGACATTCTTGCCATGGACCCACTGGTATACCGTATGGCTTCCAACGACCCGGAAGATTATACCTATATCCGCCGGCTGGAAGATTCCGACACCCTTGCCCTTACTTTTGCGCATCTGTGCTCTCTCTCCGGTATCGACCGGATCCGTCTTTATGCGGACAACGACTACCTGTATACCTCCGAGCAGGATAACATCACCCAGCTCCGCGAAGTGACACAGGATAACTGGTATCTCACCCTTTCCGGAAGCGATGAGCGGACGTGGTTTGCGCCGGCCGACTTTTATGACCAGGCCCCTTCGGATCAGTCTTGGTTTTCTTCCATGCAGGTCATCTACAATCCCCGCAATGTAACGGAACCCCTGGCCATCCTGAGAGCGGATATTGACGCCTCCCGCATCATACAATTGGCGGAAAGCACTTCCGTCACGGAAAACGGCATCCTGCTGCTTTTAAACGGCCAGAATATCCTATACCATACGGCAAGCGGCATTAAGGAGGATACGTTAAGCGCTATCGTAGGCGGACTATCCTTTGCAGACGCCAAATCCTGGATTCCCATCCATGCGGAAGGAAAACACTATTATGCCCAGTGCAGCTCCCTGCCCCAGTCCGGCTGGTACATGGCAAGCATCCTTCCTTTTGATGACATTTTCCGCTTAAGCCATGAACTGCGCTTTGAAATGCTGGTCATCGTCCTTCTTATCAGCGTCACCGCTTATCTGTTTGCCGTTGCCATAAGTAAATCCACATTGGACCGGATCGCACAGCTGGCCCGAACCATGCAGGCCGTGCAGGAGGGGAATGAAAAAGCAAGGCCAAAGCCCTCCGGCAATGACGAGATCACACAGCTTATGGGAAACTTCAACAATATGATGGACCGCATCGACCAGTTGATGGAAGAAAAAGTGGTGTACGGGCAGCAGATCAAAAACCTGGAGTTAAAAGCCCTGCAGGCCCAGATCAATCCCCACTTTCTATACAACACACTGGATCTGATCAATTGTACCGCCATATCACACAGCGTTCCCCAGATCAGCCGGATGGTCAGATCCCTGGGGCAGTTTTACCGCCTTTCCTTAAGCGGCGGAAGCGAACAGATTCCCCTTTCTTCCGAGATGAAACACGCAAAGCTTTATGCGGATATCCAAAATATGCGTTTTGAGGACAGGGTAGAGACTCACTGGCAGATGGAGGAAGATGCCGGCCGCTGCATGATCATTAAGATCGTCCTCCAGCCGTTGATTGAAAACGCCATCATACACGGTATTTTTGAAAAACCATCGAAGCAGGGGAATTTGTGGGTATGCACAAAAAGGAACCGGGATATGATCACCATCACCATAAGGGATGACGGCGTTGGAATGGATGAGGAAACCCTGCTTGCGAATTTTTCTCCCGCTCCCGGCACAGGCGTTGCCGAAACCCCCGGCGGTTATGGGGTTCGCAATATCCGAGACCGTCTTTTTATCGCTTACGGAACGCCCTACGGCTTATCCTGCGAAAGCAGCCCCGGTGAGGGAACCCTTGTGACCATATCCATCCCCGCCATTGAACCAAAAGATCCATAACGAACAAAAGCGAAAGAAAGGAAACAATTATCATGAACTATTCTATTTTTACCGACACAGACTGGCTCTACCCGGATTCTCCCCATAGCGGAAACCGGGAAATAACCTTCTCTCTTCCCCGGGGCGGCCATGGGGGCGCACAAGTGCTCGGAGAGGTTCCCCTGTCTTCTCCACAGGTATCCGTTAAGTGGCATCAGGAGACGGATCTGGAAGCCAGCCTTTTTTGGCTGATCCCTGTCGGGGTCAATGAAAACACGGACAGCGCCATGATGACCACCACGGATTACCAGCGGTGCAAAGATTTTGTGACAAGAAAAGCTCCTTTTGACGTGTACGATGCGCTTAGCCCGGTGTCAGAAGACCCGCCTTCCGGCAGGCTTGCCCTTTATCTGTGCGTTGAGGCAAAGGGTGTTACCCTTCCCGGCACTTACTCGGGTGAAGTGTCCATCCGGGAAGGAGACCGGGAAACCCTCATCCCCTTAAGCTGCCGGGTGAGCAAAGCTCTTGTGCCGCCGCTTTCTTCCTCACGCCTTGGCATGTTGAATTTTTTTGACTATGACGGCCTGGCCAACCAGCACCATACCGACAAAAACAGCAGGCAATACTGGGAAATCTTCGGCCGGTACGTGAAAGCGCAGGTTGACATGCGCTGCACCCATATCCTGCTGCCGCCGGGGGAAGCTGTATTTGAAAACGGGGAGTTGATCGATTTTGATTTTTCCGCCGCGGAAAAAGCGGGGCAGATTGCCAAAGAAAACGGGGCGCTCTGGCTTTGCGGCGGCCACATCGCCCACTGGCACGCCTGGGATGAAGCGGAATACTACCCCAACTGGAGCCAGAGCGTAGGGATCACCACCACCGAAGGCTATCTGCAGCTCCGGCGCTACTTCACCAAATGGCGCCAGGTCATTTTAAGAAACAACTGGCAGGACTGTATGGCTCAGGGCCTTGCCGACGAGCCTCAGACCCACAATGATGCCACCTACCGCATCCTTGCCGGAATATTCCGCAGATTCCTCCCCGGAATTCCTGTCATTGACGCTGTGGAAACCACAAATTTGGGCGGCGGAATCGATATCTGGGTGCCCAAACAGGACACCTATGAAAAATGGCAGGAGACTTATGAAACCCTGAAGGAAGCCGGAGAGGAAATGTGGTTTTATACCTGCGCTTTCCCTGCCGGCCCGATCATGAACCGCAGTATGGATCTGCCCCTTACCGCAAGCAGGGCCGTTCTTTGGATGGGGGCTTACTACCGCCTGAGCGGCTTTTTGCACTGGGGCTTTAACTATTACATCGGCAGCGATATCTGGCACAGCGCCTGCTGCCCCCACAAGGGCGCGCTGCTGCCCGCCGGAGACGCCCACATCGTATATCCCGGCAAAAACGGTCCCTTAAAGAGCATGCGCTTTGAAGCCCAGCGCGCCGGCGCAGAGGATTACGAACTCCTTGTGCAGGCGGCGGAGATTTCCCCTGAGGAGACAGACCTTCTTATACAAAGCGTCTGCAAAGATTTCCGTACCTACACCCGGGACGGAAGCGCTCTGCTGCGCACAAGGGAAAGGCTGCTTGCCATGCTGGAATGAAGCCGGTTTCCGTCTCATGTACGCAGGAAGCGGGCGCCGCGCTTCGCAGCCCCGCTTCTCATAGCAAAAGCGGCCCTCTTTGGGCCGCTTCCTTCATTTCCCGTTATCTGTTCAGATATACCTCAATTATATCCCATATTTCCGGCTTTTCAAATCCCAGCCGCCAGCCTGCCACGCCGCCAATCTGATATTTCTCCATAATATTCAGCTTGACCTCCATGGAACGCTCGTCCTCAAGCCATACCTGGAACAGGCTTCCGTCTTCCGTGCACTCCCCGTAATTCTGGCAGGTCTCCTCATCCCATTCCACAGACATGCCGTGCGCTCTGACAAACTCCTCGGCCGCCTCCATGCCTACCGCCTGACTGCCGAGCTCCGCTCCCTTTGTCTCCCAGATTCTTGTGTAAAAGGGAACCGCGTTAATCACCTTATTAGCCGGTACCTGCTCTACTGTTTTCTGAATTCCTTCCTCCACAAAATTAATAGACGCAACGCTTCCCGCCTGATTGCTTCCCGAATAATGCTCATCATACCCCATAATAATGACATAGTCGGCAACCACGCCCTGTTCTTCTCTGTCGTAATGGTCCGTATAGCCTGTGGGCACGTAGTTATCCACGGAAAGCACAATACCGTTTGCCCTGCAGGGAATCGACAGCTCCCTGATAAACTCGATGTAATGCTCCCCGCAGTCCATGCTTATCTGCTCAAGGTCCACGTTGATTCCGTCAAGCCCGTAAGCCAGCGTCGTCCCCACCAGATTGTCAATCAGCCTTGCCCTGTTGGTAGTGGAAGAAAGCAGCCCGTACATATCAATGCTGTCCGCGTACTCGATATTTTCCACAAGTCCCCATACCTCAAGCCCCATGCCATGGGCCTTATCCACGTAGTCCTGGCTTGCAAAGCTGACAAAACCGCCCTCGCTGTCATTTAACTTAAACCATGTGGGAGAAATCACATTCAGCCCCTTCGTGTTTGCAACCGCCTCCGAAAGGGTGTCGTTTCCGCCGACTCCCCCTATTACATGCCAGCCAAGATTAATCTTATGGTCCCTTGTAATGCTGGTGTACTCCGGCTCCACATAATCGGTCACCGGTATGGGAGCTTCCGCCGCCTCATTCTCAAGCCGCTTGTTTTCCACATATCCGATGATGGAATCGCCGGTTTTCACCTTGCTCCAGCTTTCCATTTCTTCCAGTATAACGACCTTATCCCCGGCCGTCATATCCTTTAGGATTTCGCTCTTGACTCCTCCTAAAACCCTTACCGCGGTATCCTTGTTAATCTCCGCCACGGTGCGCTCGTTCCACCGGGTATAAATCTGGAGGCGGTTCGGTTCCCCGAAGCCTTCATAGGAAAAATTTGCATAATTCTTCACAAAATCTATTGCAAGATACAGGACGTCGCCCTCATATCTGGCCGGAACATACGGCAACTCCTCCGTTCCGCTTTTGCCGCTCCCCTCGCTGCTGCCGATAACCGTGCGGACAATATCGTCGGGAAGCGTATACAGCAAAAGCCCTTCCCCCCTGTCCTCGTAAAAACGGTCGTTAAAATATTTATGGACTGTAGCCAAATCCAGATAATAGGCATTGTCAAAAAGCCTTGCCCTCTCCTCAATCAGCTCATCCTGCAGAATAATCGCCACATCCGATTCCCCGTTCATCTGAAAATAAGCGGACAAATCAGCCCTCTCCTTAGAATAGGAATATCTCTCAAACAATGCCGCTCCCACGCTCACGCCTCCTATTACAATAATAAGGACGATTGCAATCAGTACGGGTATTAATTTTTTCTTCATCCTGTGACCTCCAATCGCCCTATATTATAGCAAACAAATCAGGTACCGTCATTATTAATTTTGACTTTTTACAACATTTTATGCCTGACGGAACACCGGAAACTCCTCATCGTTCCAGGGGGCTGTCTGTCCGGGCAATTCCGCGGCGTCCGCAGGCGTTCTGCAGGAGGCTGTTACTTCATATAAATCTTATCGTATCTGATTTCCTTTACCCTGCCGCTCTCGTCAGTCACATAATCGGGCATATAAACGGTATCTTCGTTGATACAGTGCCTTACAATATACTCCGATGTGGCCAGCCTGCCGTTGACGTACAGCTTAACGCCCTCTCTTTCCATTTCCTCAAGCCTTACTCTGAGCGGCTTCGGGCTTCTCTCATCCTTTGCAGTCATGATTTCTCCCATCTGTCCCGGGATTTATTTCCTGGCATCCTCCAAAAGGCATCCGTGATATGTCATGTCAGAGAGATAAATTAATCCCGAAACCGATTATAGTTTTCATTTTAATGACGATACTAAAAAGGTAAGATGCCGGATACGTATCTAAGTTTAAATAAATTACCGCTGCGAACACCTAAATAGGATTGAATTATAATTAGTGAAAATCTATAGAAATATTCGCGACAAGCACAAAGCCTGTAAGACTTCCCTTCATAAAAATAAGTAGAAATTCCTGTATCGATTGACTGCGGGGCCGTAAGCCCGAAGGGAATAGACGGCTCTGCCGGGGCATACAATACATTACTACAGCGATTTGCTGTGAAAAAAATTGCTGCGTCTTGTCGGTCTGCGGTGGTAATAAATCCGCAGTATGCCCTGACAGGCCTCCTGATTTTATTCATTTAGATTAGTATGAAATTATAAAGTACATGCCTCCTTCCGATACTGATTTATCCGGAAGCATCTTACAGGACAAATTATAGTATTAATTACCAGATTTTTCAAGTATAAAACGCATTTATTTATTAATTTTTAACAAAAACGTTAGAAATCATTTACACACTGGCAGATTATTAAATTTTTTTAAACTGTTTTTCTGACCTATTGACTTAATTTCGCCTAAAGTATAATATATTTTTAAGTGACTCTTAATTGTCACCAAACGGAAGGATAACAGTATCTTAATAGTAGGGATGTGATAAATTATGAAAATCGAAAAAGTTAATGACCATCAGATTCGCTGTACCCTCACAAGGGAGGATTTGGCCGACAGGGAATTAAAGCTCAGCGAACTTGCTTACGGTACCGAAAAGGCAAAAGATTTATTCCGTGACATGATGCAGCAGGCATCCTTTGAATTTGGATTTGAAGCGGAAGATATTCCATTAATGATAGAAGCAATTCCTCTGAATTCAGAGTGCATTGTCCTGATTATTACCAAGGTGGAGGACCCGGACGAACTTGACACGCGCTTTTCAAAGTTTGCTCCCTCCGTCCACTCGGACAGCAGCGCCTTAGACGAGGTTCTCGATACCATCGCGGAAGGCGCCGACGACGTCCTGGACCTGTTCCGCAAAATTCAGAACGGAAAGACCGGAGGCACCGCCACCCAGAATGGCGCTGCGGCGTCCGGCAGTAACGCCGAGCTTGAAAACGCCAAACGTTCCTTCAAGGACGCCCTCCAGAAAAAGCTGTCCGACGCGGCGGCCACGATGGACCTCACAAGGCTATATTCCTTTGACAGCTTAAGGGAGGTAATCGCTTCGGCCCACGTACTTGCAAACTTTTATAACGGCGTCAATTCCTTATATAAGCAGGAGGATGGTTCATATATTCTGGTTCTGTCCAAAAGCGGACACACACCCATTGAGTTTAACAAGGTGTGCAACATTCTCTCCGAATACGGCAGTTCCGTCAAATCGGTTCCGTCTTCCGATGCCTATCTGGAAGAACACTTCGAGCCGCTAGTTAAAAATACGGCGTTGCAGTCATTATCCTGCGTTTAGTCGGCAAACCGGCCGGATACCCTATGGTATCCGGCTTTTATTTCTGCGGGCAACGCTCCGGGCGGGTATGCCTGCATACGCATTGGCCGACTTCAGCAAGGGTCCTGTTTCTAAAGCGCTGTCGCACTATTTGCTTAATATTATCCAATATTTAGTAAATAGTGCCCAGTTCTTTTTTTTACGCAAAAATGCTTGGTTTTTGTCGGCGCTTTTGATAAAATGAGTTGCTGATTAATTCGAAAGGAGTTCAATTATGAAAAATTCAAAACGCATACTGCGCGCCCTGCGTATCGACGCGGCGGTTTTGTCGCTTTGCTTTCTGCTTATGCCGGCCATTGCATTTGCGGCGCAGGAGGAGGCGTCCGAGCTGCCTTCCATGTATGCAACCTTCTGGGCTCTTGTGCCCCCTGTGGTTGCAATTGTGCTGGCTCTTATCACAAAAGAGGTTTACAGCTCGCTCTTTGTGGGAATTCTGGTCGGCGGCCTGTTCGTCTCCGGCTTTTCCTTTGAAGGCACCATCACACACATATTTAACGACGGCTTTGCCGCCGTGCTCTCCGACAGCTACAACGTCGGCATCCTGATATTCCTTGTGGTTCTCGGCGCTATGGTAAGCCTGATGAACCGTGCCGGAGGCTCCGCTGCCTTCGGAGAAGCGGCCAAGAAAAAAATTAAATCCCGTGCCGGAGCACAGCTTGCCACTGTCGCCCTGGGGGTACTGATCTTTATTGATGACTACTTCAACTGCCTCACCGTTGGCAGCGTGATGAAACCTGTCACGGACCAGCATAAAATATCCCGTGCCAAACTGGCATATCTGATCGATGCCACCGCGGCACCCATATGTATCATAGCGCCTATCTCCTCTTGGGCCGCTGCGGTATCCGGTATTGTGGAAGGGGAGGACGGCTTTTCCATTTTTATCCGCGCAATCCCTTACAACTACTATGCATTGCTGACTATCGTGATGATGATCGCCATGATCTTACTGAAAATTGAATTTGGCTCTATGCGCACCCATGAGATCAACGCGCAAAAAGGCGACTTATTTACATCCGGCGAGTCCTCTGCTCCCGGAGAAGAATCCGTGCCCGCGGGAACAAAGGGGAAAGTGATCGACCTTGTGATTCCCATTATCACATTGATCATCTGCTGCGTGATCGGCATGATCTACACCGGCGGCTTTTTCGACGGGGAAAGCTTTGTATCCTCTTTCTCCAACTCCGATGCGTCGGTAGGCCTTGCTTTAGGCAGTATTTTTGCCATGATCATCACCATTATTGTTTATCTGTGCCGGAGAGTTCTTTCCTTTACGGAATGTATGGAATGCCTTCCTTCCGGTTTTAAGGCAATGGTTCCCGCCATTCTGATCCTTACTTTTGCATGGACCCTTAAGGCTATGACTGACAGTTTAGGGGCTGCGATATTCGTTGCAACTGTCATGGAAAGCAGCGCGAAGGGCCTTATGATGTTCCTTCCCGCTATCATCTTCCTTGTAGGATGCTTTCTTGCATTCTCCACAGGAACCTCATGGGGTACCTTCGGAATCCTGATCCCCATCGTGGTAGCAGTATTTGCGAACACCAACCCACAGTTGATGATCATTTCCATATCCGCCTGCATGGCAGGGGCCGTTTGTGGAGACCATTGCTCTCCCATTTCGGATACCACCATCATGGCAAGTGCGGGCGCACAGTGCAACCACGTAAACCACGTGGCTACCCAGCTTCCTTATGCGCTGGTTGCCGCAGCCGTTTCCTTTGTCACTTATCTGGTTGCCGGCTTCACCCAAAACCCCTGGATCAGTCTCCCTGTTGGGATCATCCTGATGCTGGGCGTATTGTTCGTGATCAAGTTTTGCACACCTTCTAAGGCAGCTTAATAATAAGAAGCCATACATAAAGAGGAGACTGTAAGCCAATACCACCGGCCTTTCAGTCTCCTCTTTTGCTTCATCCGACAATGATCTCTCCGTTCCTTACATTTATAACGCCTCAATCTTCGCCATCAAATCGTTAATATCCATCCCATGGACCATTGCCGCCTCCTCAAGGCTTTCCCCCTGTGCGGAAGGGCATCCCAGACAATGCATCCCCGCTTCCATTAATATAGGCGCAACTGCAGGGTTTGTCCTTAAAATCTCACCAATCGTCATGTCTTTAGTAATCTGTGCCATATCCTATAACCTCCTTAAATTCTACTATGTGGAACTTCTACAGTATAATACTTTACCCGATTTCTGGCAAGACTAAACCCGGACGGCATTTTTTACAAAAGATTTCTAAAATTTCTGTTAAATCCGTACTTTGTTCATAAAAAAGTACACTCTTTACCTTGACTGTTTCTCACCTTGTAACATATAATGAAACTACGGTAAAAGCATAGTTTTTTATGCAATAATAAATAATAAAATTATAGGAGGCTTACGCAAAATGAGACCAGAATGGACAGATTTTGTAGGCGGCAAGTGGGAGAACGAGGTTAACGTACGTGACTTCATTCAGAAAAACTATCATCCTTATGAGGGTGATGATTCCTTCTTGGCTGAGCCTACACAAAACACAAAAGATTTATGGCAGATGGTACTTGATTTACAGAAAAAGGAACGTGAGGCAGGCGGTGTCCTTGATATGGATACTATCACATCCCACGGACCTGGCTACCTTGACAAGTCCAAAGAGACCATCGTTGGTTTCCAGACGGACGCTCCCTTTAAGCGTTCCCTGCAGCCTTACGGCGGTATCAGAATGGCAGAGAAGGCATGCGCTGACAACGGTTATGAAGTAGATCCTGAAATCAGCGAATTTTTCTCCACACACAGAAAAACACACAATGCAGGCTGCTTTGACGCATACAATGCGGAAATGAGAGCTTGCCGTTCCGCACATATCATCACAGGTCTTCCGGATGCTTACGGGCGTGGACGTATCATTGGCGACTACAGACGTGTTGCTCTTTATGGTATTGATCGTCTGATCGAAGACAAGATAGCACAGAAAGATTCTACCGGACGTGTGATGACCGATGACGTGATCCGCCTTCGTGAAGAGCTTTCCGAGCAGATGGTAGCATTAAAGCTGATGAAAGAAATGGCTGCATCTTATGGCTGTGACATTTCCAAACCAGCTACCAACGTAAAAGAAGCGATCCAGGCTACTTACTTTGGATATCTGTGTTCCGTTAAGGAGCAGAATGGTGCGGCTATGTCACTTGGACGTACTTCCACCTTCCTTGACTGCTACGCAGAAAGAGACCTTGCAAACGGAACCTTTACCGAGCAGGAGATCCAGGAATTTGTTGACCACTTCATTATGAAGCTTCGCTGCGTGAAATTTGCGCGTACACCTGAGTACAACCAGATCTTCGCAGGCGATCCTGTATGGGTAACCGAATCCCTTGGTGGTGTTGGTGTTGACGGCCGTCATTTAGTTACAAAGATGAGCTTCCGTTATCTGCACACATTGACCAACTTAGGACCCAGCCCGGAGCCTAACCTTACCGTTCTTTGGTCTACAAGACTTCCTGAAAACTGGAAGAAATACTGTGCTAAGATGTCTATCCAGACTTCTTCCATCCAGTATGAAAACGATGACCTTATGAGAGTCACACATGGCGATGACTACGGTATCGCATGCTGCGTATCTTCCATGGTCATTGGTAAGGAAATGCAGTTCTTCGGCGCAAGGGCTAACCTTGCTAAATGTCTGCTTTACGCTTTAAACGGCGGTGTGGACGAAGTGACCAAGAAACAGGTTGGACCGAAATACCGTCCTGTTACAGGCGATGTGCTTGATTATGATGATGTATACAGCAAGTTCATTGACATGTTAGAGTGGCAGGCAGATGTGTATGTAAACACACTGAACATCATCCACTATATGCATGACAAATACTGCTATGAGAGAGCAGAGATGGCTCTTCATGACAGGGATGTTAAGCGCTACTTCGCAACCGGTGTTGCAGGACTTTCCATCGTAGCTGACTCCTTATCCGCAATCAAGTACGCTAAGGTTGAGGTAGTAAGGGATGAAGACGGCATCATTGTTGACTTCAAGACTACTGGCGAATTCCCGAAATATGGTAATGACGATGACCGCGTAGACGCTATCGCACAGGATGTTGTACACAAATTCATGACAGCGATCAGAAGACACCACACCTACAGGAACGGTGTTCCTACAACTTCCATCCTTACCATTACTTCTAACGTAACCTATGGTAAGGCTACAGGTAACACACCTGACGGACGTAAGAAAGGACAGCCTTTCGCACCCGGCGCTAACCCGATGCACGGACGTGATACCCACGGTGCAGTAGCTTCCTTATCTTCC
>OFGQ01001951.1_pt1 | contig 12617 bp, 15 predicted proteins | sample 1521791 | NCBI WGS metagenome assembly OFGQ01 (sample SAMEA3504116, study PRJEB24116) | mouse gut metagenome | biome: mouse gut; feature: mouse-associated habitat; material: faeces | place: Denmark | collected 2011 | reverse complement strand
TCTGGATGGTGGGCCTGGGCGAGGAGGACGTGAAGGCCAAGTTCCCCGCCATGTACAACGCCTTTACCTACGGCGCACCACCCCATGCGGGTATTGCTCCTGGTGTCGACCGGATGGTAATGCTGCTGTCTGGCGAGGACTCCATCCGGGAAGTAATTCCATTCCCTATGAACAAAAACGCTCAGGACCTGATGATGGGCGCACCGGGAACGGTGGAACAGAAACAGCTGGACGAATTGAATATTGCCGTTCTAAAAATCGAAGAAGCATGAAAAACGCCCCGGAGTAGAGATACTCCGGGGCGAACTTTGCGGCAGATTAGGCATCAACCTAACATTACCATCAAAATAGGAATTGTGATCAAACTGCCTAAAATAGATAAACAGGCGCCGGCAGCGGCATATTCCTCATCCGCACCGTAGGCCCCTGCCATCACCGTCACCTGACTGACCACAGGCAGGGCGCTTTCCACCACAAAAACCTGCAAGGGCAGTCCCTCCATGCCAAACAAACGGCAGCAGACCAGACAGATTACCGGCGACAATACCAGCCGAATGACCAACATAACCGGTAATCCTCGAAGGAAGCGCAGATTTTTCAGTCCAACTTCATAGACAATGAAGCCGCAGTAGATCAGGGCCAACGGGGATACCGAACTACTGATGTAACCAGCAAACCGCATCACAGTCTCAGGGGGACGCAGGTTTAAAATTAACAACAGAACGGCAGCAATTACGGATAAAATAGGCGGTTTTGAGAACATATCTCGCAAAAATCCAGTCACGCTGGTCCCCTGCCGTTTACTGGAACCTGCCCGTTCAACCAGCATAACACCTACCGACTGGAGAAAAGCAGTATGTCCCATATAGTAGAGCATAATAAAGGGCATACTAGCCTCTCCAAAGAGCTGTGTACAAACTGGGATCCCGATAAAAATGGTATTAGACAGCCCTGCCATGGCTACAAATACGCCCCACCGCTCCCGGGGCAGACGGAGCAAGGAGGCTGCAAAAGCAGAGGCCAGCAGGGATACTGCAACAGAAACCATGGCCGCCGCAACCATCATGCCCGCCTGTGCCAGACTATCCCGGTCCAAATTATTCAGCAGCCCGACAAGGCAGTTACAAGGTACGGCGATATTGACAATGTACTTGCTGAGAAACTTTTTCTCTGCTGCCGTCATCCAGCCTCCAGTCCCCATAAAATAGCCCACCGACATAAGCATCAGCAGTACCAGACAGGCCGACAGTGCATTCAGAAATCCTGCCATCTACTCACTTCCCCATAACGATTTGCGGTTCGCCGCCCTTTATCTGAAGTTCACTTGTTCCAGTATAGACCAAAGGTCCAGCCATGTCAAACCAGAGCTGGACCTCTTCTGCGTTACTCCTGCGGAGCGTTTGGCCTGCCTCCTTTTCCCTTGGGGCGGTGACGACGGCGGCGGTTGTTATTCCGGTGGTCTCTGCTCTCCTCTCTCAGGCGGCGGTCCACCTGTTCAAAACCCGTCTCTTCCTCCTCCATTCTGGGACGGCGGGGCCGGTTCCGGCGGTTTGGCCTGCGTTCCTCCGGTTCCTCCCGGCGTTCCCGGCTGGGGAAGGCCGCCTCAATGGCGGCAGCTAAGGAATCCTCCTCAGTCAATACCGGAGGGGCATCCTCCTCCTGACGGCGCAGTTTTGCCAATTCCTCTAGAGGAGGCTCCACATAACCTTCCGGTCTTCTGCCCTTGCCGCTTCGGACTATGCACAGCTCACAGTTATGATACGTCCTAGGGGTTTCCGGGTCGGACTCCAGCCGCACCTGAACGGTCTGCCGCAGCAGATTAATGCCGGACACCGTACCGGCCCCGTCTGGTGTCTCCACAAAGGACTCCTGTTTAGGCGCATGCTTTACCAAATCCTCATAGGCTTCCTGCTCGTATTTCAAACAGCACATCAGCCGCCCGCAGGTGCCGGAGATCTTGGTGGGATTGAGGGAAAGATTCTGTGTCTTAGCCATTTTAATGGACACAGGCTGAAACTCCTCTAAAAATTGGGAACAGCAAAAGGGTTTGCCGCAGATACCCAATCCTCCCAGCAGCTTGGCCTCATCCCGAACGCCAATCTGCCTCAGTTCAATCCGGGTATGGAGGGTACCTGCCAGATCTTTTACCAGGGCACGAAAGTCCACCCGACCCTCGGAAGTAAAATAAAAGACTACTTTGCCGCCATCAAAGGCATATTCGGCCCTGACCAGCTTCATATCCAGTCCATGTTCCGTAATCTTCTGTTGACAAATGGACAGAGCTTTTTTTTCCCGTTCCCGGTTTTTTTCCAGCACAAGCAGGTCTTCAGGTTCGGCCTTGCGCACTACGGGGCGGAGGGGGGCGGTCAACTCGATCTCATCAATCATGTTATTTTCCCGAATACACTGGGCGTACTCTGTTCCCCGGGTGGTTTCCACAATCACCCCATCCCCTACCTGGAATTGGACCCCATTGGGATTGAAATAGTATTCTTTTCCACCGCTTTTAAAACGGACGCTGATGATTTCTACCATAGCTTTTCTCCTTTATTGTTCAGGCTTGTTTGATCCACAGCGGAATGCCCAAGGGATTTTCCACCATCTGGGTGTTTATCCTGTTTCAAACAAGTCCTAGAGTCTGTTATAAAACTGACTCTGAGGCGGGACGGAACGTTTCCAGCCAATCTCTCACAAAAACATCCCAGCGCACAGCCACCCAGCCAGCTGACCGGCATTCACGTTCAACCGGACGGCCTCACGCAGCTGATTGACCAGCTCCGCACCCTGGATCAGACGGCGGCGATTTTCCGGACGGACAGCCCGTGCTCCCAACTCAACCTCCAGTTCATCCAGTAAAGCAGAAAGTTCCTCTCTGCCCATCTTCTGATCCAGAACCAGAGCCGCTTCAAAAAGCTCCAGCTCACCAGCCTGACCAATGGCTTCGGCCAGCTTTTTCACCAGCGTCCTCCGCTCCTCGTCACCTATGGGCGGCTCCTCCTCAGCTGGATGCAGAGGCAGCTCCTCACATCGGGACCGCACTGTCTGGAGCAGACCCCCTGCATTATTGGCAATCAAGAGAAATGCGGCGTAAGAAGGCCCCTCTTCTAGCAGCTTAAGCATAGCATTTTGTGCCGGAGGATTCATCCGGTCTGCCTCCTGTAAGAGGTAGACTTTCCGTTCCCCTTCGTTAGGCCGGATATAGGCGTCCGCCCGCAGGGCCCGTACCTGGTCCACTGCAATGGGCTTCCCCTCCTCCGGACCGGTAATCACGGACAAATCCGGGTGGATTCCTTTTTTCACCTTCTGACAGGGGCCGCACTGTCCGCAGGGCCGCTCTCCTGACCCGGTACAGAGCATTGCTGCCGCTAAGTGCTGGGCCAGCCTATGCCGCCCAGACCCGACAGGACCAGAGATAATATAGGCATGAGACAGCCCTCGTCCCTGTGCCTGCCGGGACAGCTGCTTGATCAAATGCTCATTTTCCCATTCCATTTGGTTCCCCACCTATTACTCTCACTTCTGATTGCATATTATACCCTATTTCTCGCAAATAGGCCAGCTCTTTTTTTCCGATTTGCTCTCCAGGAACCACAACAGGAACGCCGGGAGGATAGGGGGCAATCTGACAGGCCGAAATTTCCCCCTCGCACTGATCCAAACTTCGACGCCGGCTTGCGGCAAATAGTGCGTTTCGGGGGGACAACACCCGTTTTGGGAGTGGGGGCGGAGGAATGGGTATGCAGTCTCCCATCCCGTCCTCCAGGGTTTCCAACACCGCCTCCAGACGATCAAAATCCTCCTCGTTGTCCTGAGCAGTGCAGATAAAGACCACATGACCACTGTCCTCCATCTCCGGAAAAATGCCTTGTTCCCGCAGCTGGCCGCCAAAGGCGGGGCCGTCCTTCACCTTCAAAACGAACCGGCAGGGGTCCAGGGAGTCTCCGTCCCGCACAGAAGGAAATCGTTCCCGCAGCTGGGCCACCCGCTTGGATGCCCGGACATATCCGAACCTTCCGCCCTCCACCAGCCACTGCCGGGCCGTGTCCAGACTGGCCATCATAGGGTAAGAGGGGCTGGAGCTTCCATAGACTGAAGCCATCTGCCGCACCCGGTCCACCTCCATCCAATTTGTAAACAGCAGGGCGGACTGCCCCATGGCTGGGAGCGTCTTGTGGGCGCTGACCACCAGAGCATCCACATCCCAATCGAGTCTGTTCCCTAAAAAAAACAAGTGGGCTCCGTGAGCGCCATCCACAAAAAGTTTTCCACCATAGGCGTGAACCATGTGGGAAATTTCCCGGATATCAGACAACATTCCGGCATATGTTGGAGAAGTAATACAAACCGTTTTGATATCTGGGTTCCGATCCAGCTTTTTTTTCACATCTTCCGGCAAAATGGGACCAATTAAATTATCCTCCTTCCGCCAAGTACGTTCCAAATAGACTGGCTCCAAGTCCAAAAGAGCCAGAGCGTGAAAAACCGCCCGGTGACAGGCCCGGTCTATCAGAACCTTGCTTCCCGGCTGGGCACACAGGGCCAGTCCAGTATGGATCCCCATGGTAGAACCCCCGGTAAGGAATTGACAATGATCAAAGCCAAACAGCTCTGCCCACAGCCCCTGGGCAGAGTCAAAGGGCTCCCCTGCCTCATAAAGATTACCGGTCCCAGGCAGCTCTGTCACATCGACCGCAGCCAGAGCCTCCAGACCAGGACCAGGGAGAAACTTTCCCTTATGTCCTGGCATATGAAAACGGAGCGTTTTTTTTGCGGCATAGCTGTTCAGTGCATCATAAAGCGGTGTGGACATGATCCGGCCTCCAAAAAAGCGGAAGGGGGTTCCCTTCCGCCTTGTCATTATTTTTGATGAGGGGCGTAGGCCACCACAGTGCGGCGGTTTGGCTCCACGCCAGTCGAGTAGGTAGTAACACCCTTATAATCCTGAAGGGCGGTGTGGATCACATGCCGCTCATAGGCATTCATGGGTTCCAGAGTCATATTCTTTCGATACTTCATCACCTTGCCCGCCACCTTAACGGCCAGCCGTTGAAGAGATTCTTCCCGTTTCGCCCGGTAGCCTTCGGCATCTACATGGATACGTACCCGCTTGGACTGACCCCGATTGACGGAATAGCTGGTCAGCTGCTGAATAGCGTCCAGCGTCTCGCCCCTGCGGCCGATAATGGCGCCCAGGCTCTGACCTTGGAGCACAACCTTGTAGTTACCCTCGCTGGTGACGAATATCTCCGGACTGGCTTCTACCTGGAGGTGTTCCATCAAGCCGGTAAGGAAGGTTCGGATCTGATTGGCCCGCTCATCATCGGCCGCCGCAGGGTCTACCGAAACCGGCTGCTGCGGTTTAACGGTAGGACGGGGCGAACCAATCAGCACCTCGTCCCCTTCTCTCAGCCGGGTATCCCGGCGGGGACGTTCCCTGCGTTCCGGCCGGTTCTTTCTAACCATGCCGGGTTTGGCGGACAAAATAGTCTCTTCCTCCGCCGGAACAACGGGGGTCTCAATGTTCTCTGAGGGGCGAGGGGCGGGGATCTCCTGCTTCATAACCGGCTGAGCCACAGGCAAAACAGTTTGAGCTTTCCGCTCCAGGGTGGGGGTTTGCTCCACAAGGGGCTCGTCAGTAATCGGGCGGGCTTTGCCGTCCACTTCATTGTAGCTCACGCGCACCTTTGCCGGATTGCTTCCGAACCCTAAAAACCCGGATTTTGCACGCTCAATTACCTCTACAGAAACATCATCCCGGTCTAGACCTAACTGGAACAGAGCGGCGGAAATGGCGTCCTCTTCGGAGCGCCCAGTGGTTTCAATCCATTTCAACATCCCTTAACCCTCCTTATTTTCATCCTCGTCCATCTCAACCTCAATTTCCTCCACTTCAACCTCAATTTCCTCTACCTCTTCGGTTTCCATGCCGGATGCAGCGGATGAAATCGGTTCCTCCGGAACGGAGGGGACGGCAGGCTGGAGGGGCTGGGGTTCTTCCTGAGAAATTTCCGGTATTTCCTCTGTTTTAGCAGGTTTGGACTTTTTCTTCCCCTTCTTCTCTGCTTCAGCGGCCTGCATAGCCCGGAAGAGCTGGTTAGGGTCGGTGTAGGGGGTCACGCCGCCGTAGCGGCCTGGAATATAGGCCCGTCCCCGGGCGTAGGCCCGCAGGCCCTCCCGGCTGTCAGCCTTATTGACGCCCTCAAGTTCTGGCTCATCGTCCTTCTTTTTAGGCTTTTTCTTTCCCCGGTTCTTTTTTTCCTCCTCAATCCGGCGCTGACGCTCCAGACGTGCTTCCTCCTTGCGGCGCTTTTCCTCCTCTTTTTCCTCAGCCTCCCGCTTGGCGGATGCCTCCCGGGCGGCCTCATAATCCTTTTTCAGCATCTTGCCGCAAATGACCTCCTGGGCCATTGTGACAAAATATTGAGTAATCCAGTAAACAGAAAGGCCAGCTGGCACGGTAAAGCCGATCCACAGGGACATCAGAGGCATCATCCAAAGCATCATCTTGTTGGTCTGATCCATCTGCGTGTTTTTGGTCTGATTATTCATCTGGTTTGTAGCCATGCTCACCTTCATAGATAGGAAAGACACCGCCACAGACACGATGGGCAGAATAAACAGGCCGATTGAGCCCCCCTCTGCCCAGAATTTCCAGGTTGGGATTTTGGACAGATCCATACCCAGGAACTGGAAGTTCATGACAAACAGTCCGTTTCCGGCCCCGGCAAACTTGGCGTTCAGGGCATCTTGAAGGGAAGACAGATTATTCTGTGTAATCATAGACACCAGATACATCTGGTTATAGCTTCCATTCTGGAACAGGTCGGAAATTTTCCCCTCCGCCAGCTGCTCGCGCAGCTTGTCCATGGCGGTCATCCAGCCGTTTGAAACGGCGGCGTTCTCCCAGTCAAGCTGACCGGCCAGCAGTTGAATCTGCTCCATCGTCAGGCCCATAAAATAGGTCATCGGTTCACGGATAATGCCATACAGAGCAATCAGAACAATCATTGGGATCAGGGACCACAGGCAGCCGCCCATGGGGTTGACCTTCTCCCGCTCATAGAGCTTCTGGACCTCCAGGTTATAGCGTTCCTTATCCTTTCCATACTGCTTTTGAAGCTGCTGCATTTTGCCGGAGAGCATTGTTGTTTGAATCATGCTCTTTTTGCTCTTCAAGGTAACGGGAAACAGCACCAGCTTAATTACAATTGCGAACAAGATCAGGGCCAGACCGTAGCTGTTAAACAGATTATAGAAAAACAGCAGCAGCCAGGCGAAGGGTTGTAAAAAGATACCCACTCAAGTTACCTCCGCATATTAAATTGTGGCAGAAATTCAAGGTACGGGGTCATATTCAACCGATTTCTGCCGGTGGAAGGGATGGCACCGCAGAATTCTGCGCAGCGCCAACCATCCCCCCTTCAAAGCGCCGTACCGCTCCACCGCCTCCAGGGCGTATTCCGAACAGGTGGGGAGAAAGCGGCAGCAGGGGGGGTGCAGGGGTGAGACCGCCCGGCGGTAAAACCGGATTAGGAACAGGAGCAGCGCCTTCATCAGGGCTTGTCCTCCTTTGAGAGGAGCAGGCCCAGCTTTTTCATCTGTTGGCGGAAGCTGCGGCGCAAATCGTCATACCGGCCGTAGATCACTCGGGAACGGGCTACAATCACCACATCGCATCCGGAAACCAGTTCCCCTTCGCAGGTCCGGTACAGTTCCCGAAGCCGGCGGCGAGCCCGATTGCGCTTTACGGCGTTGCCCAGCTTTAAACCGGTGGTAATGCCCAGCCGGTTTACCGGCCGGCCCGTCTTCCGGCAGTAGATGACAAAATAAGGGGACACGGCGCTCTTGCCTTTGCTGTACAGCCGCCGGAATTCATGATTTTGCTTCAGCGATACGGTATGCTCCATGTTTTCCTCCATATGCACGCATAGGGCGGGGGAATTTCTCCCACGCCCCTGTTGTGTGCGGTATGTTGACTGTGTCCTCTCTCCTCCGGGCTTCGCCTCACGGATGGAAGCGGGCGGCCAATCCGCTCCACTTTCTCAGTGGGTCAGACGGACACGGCCCTTGGCACGGCGGCGGGCCAGCACTTTGCGGCCATTGCGGGTGGCCATACGCTTGCGGAAGCCGTGCTCCTTCGAGCGTTGACGCTTTTTGGGCTGATAGGTACGAAGCATGGGGGACACCTCCTCAGTTTGATTTCAAGCCGGCTTTCCCGGCCCAACAACAGCTCCAGCGGGAACTGCGGTCTGCGGTTTTATCTTGAAAGCAGGGCGCACAGCCCGTCCTCCAAGAGATACGCCCATCATTATAGCGGATAAATACTGTCTCTGTCAACCATCTTTTTTCCCTTTCCGGGAAGTTTTTTCACAATTTTTTCCCGCCGGACAACATCTAGTAGCCCCTTCCAAAACAGACCACAAATTCTGCTCCACATTATAAATAAAAAATGGGGAAAAACCTTGCTGTTTTCTCCGTTTTTTGGTATAATATAAAAAGTGGAAAAATGTGTTTATTTATATAACATTGCTTCCATCCCGAAAGTGGCGCCGCCACTTTTTTGATGTTTATAAAAGGAGGAGCGCCATGAATCCCGCCGCCGAAGTATGGGACAGGGTAAAAGCTCTGATGGGGTCCGAAATGACCGCCACCACCATGAACACCTGGTTTGACGACACCACAGCCGTCAGTCTGGAGGACGACCGGTTTGTGCTGTGCAGTCCCAACAAATTCAAGCGGGAGATTATTGCCGCCCGCTACACCGCTCCCATTCAGAACGCTCTTCACGAGCTGTTCTCCGCCCAATTCCAAGTGGTCATTCTCTCGGATGAAGAGGCCGCCGCTCCCCGGCAGGCCCCCAAGCAGAGCGACTTTCTGCCTGGTTCTGAAGATTATACCTTTGACCGCTTTGTGGTGGGCGCCTCCAACAAGTTTGCCCACGCGGCCGCCCGCAAGGCTGCGGAAAACCCGGGCCTGAGCTACAATCCTCTGTTTATCTATGGGAACTCCGGCCTTGGAAAAACCCACCTGCTCTACTCCATCGCCCACACCATCCATGACAACCACCCCGATTACAAGATCATTTATGTCAAGGGAGACTCTTTCACCAATGAGCTGATTGCCGCCATCCGAGAGGGGCGGAACCAGGAATTTCGGGACAAATACCGGGGGGCGGACGTGTTCCTCATGGACGATGTGCAGTTCATCGCCGGCCGGGACTCCACCCAGGAAGAGATGTTCCACACCTTTAATACCCTATACGAACTGAAAAAACAGATTGTTTTCACCTCTGACCGCCCCCCAAAGGAGATGCTCCGGTTGGAGGACCGGCTCAAGACCCGTTTTGAATGGGGCCTTCTGGCCGATATCATCCCCCCCGACTACGAAACGCGAATGGCAATCATCAAAAGCAAGGCCATCCGTATGGGTATGGAACTACCTGACTACATCATTCAGCTCATCGCCGAAACCATCACCGCCAACGTGCGGCAGATTGAGGGCACCGTCAATAAAATTATGGCCTACCAGGACATCAATGGGGATAAGGTGGATAAAAACACCGTTATCCGGGCAGTCAAAGATATTTTCAAGGAAAAATCAGATATTCTGCCCACCGCCGACGTCATCATCGACGAAGTGTGTAAATTCTATAATCTGGAACCGGGCCTGCTTCGCGGACAGGGCCGCTCGAAAGATATCTCCCTTGCCCGTCAGATTGCCATGTATCAGATCCGCCGCATGACCAACCTCTCTTTAAAGGAAATCGGTCATGAGTTCAACCGGGACCACAGTACCGTCCTCAGCGCCCTCAACCGCATTGAGGGACTGGTTAAGACCGACCCGGAAAAGGCAGAGATCATTAAGGATATCACCACAAATATCAACTCCCGGTACGAGTAAGGAGCGGCTCTGTCCGCCCTCTTTTTTCCACATCCCAATGTGGAATGTTAGTGGAGAAATGTGGATTATTTTACCCCCTGTGGAAAAGGCTCCTATTTCCTCCACAACCCCTGTTGCCAAATTTTTCTTAGAGCCGCAAGGCTTTTCCCAGTCTTTCCACATTTTTTTCTCCTACAGACTACTGTTACTAAAACTAATATCCTCTCCTCCCTCTGGCGGAGAGAGAAACCGATTGGAGGAACCGTTTTATGAAATTCTCCTGCGAAAAGGCCCTGCTGTCCGCCGCAGTGTCCGTCACCTCCCGGGCTGTAGCGGTCAAAAGCTCTATTCCCGCCATGGAAGGGATTCTAATTGAAGCGGGGGAAACCCTGCGTCTCACTGGCTACAACCTGGAAACCGGCATTCAGGCCACCGTTCCAGCTGAAATTACACAGACTGGTTCTCTGGTACTGTCCGCCCGCCTCTTTGGAGAAATCGTCCGTAAGATGCCCGATGACATGGTGATTTTCACCGCGCAGAACTACACCGTGAATATTAAATGCGGTCTGTCTGAATTCAATATCCTGGGCACTGACTCGGAAGAATTCCCAGAGCTGCCCGCTGTGGACCAGCAAAATGCCTTGACCATCGGCCAGCCGGTTCTGCGTTCCATGATCAGCCAAACTCTGTTTGCCGTCAGCGATAACGAAAGCCGGCCTATCCATACCGGGTCTCTCTTCGAGGTAGACGCCGCCGGTCTTACCATCGTTTCAGTAGATGGCTACCGTCTGGCCCTGCGCCATGAAGCGGTAGACGAGAAAAAGGGGGCGGACGCCTTTTCCTTTGTAGTCCCCGGTTCCGCCTTGAGTGAGGTGGAAAAGATCTGCTCTGGAGAGGAAGCGGTTACCATCACCCAGGGAGCACGGCATATTATGTTTCAAACTGGCGACACGGTACTAGTCTGCCGCCGGCTGGAGGGCGATTTCTTGGCCTACCGCAACGCCATTCCACGGAACAATACCGTCAAGGTGGAAGTGGAAGCCCGAGCCCTTCTGTCCTCCATCGACCGTGTCTCTCTCATTATCAGCGAAAAGCTGAAATCACCCCTGCGCTGTATCTTTGGAGATGGCATGGTATCCATTACCACCAAAACCGCAATCGGCGACGCGGCGGATCAATGTATCATTGCTGGAGACGGCGGCGGTTTGGAGATCGGCTTTAACAATAAGTATCTGATGGACGCTATCAAGGCGGCCCCCGCCGACAAGCTGCGCATGGAGTTTACCTCTGGTGTGGCGCCCTGTATTATCCTCCCCGCCGAAGGAGAGGAAAACTTCGTTTATATGGTGCTGCCCGTGCGGCTGAAGGCGAATTAACGGGGGATTTGGTTCCTTTTCTGAAAAGAAACAAGATCTGAAAAGGAGAAGGAGGATAGCATGGAATCACACGAAATCAAGATACACACCGAATTTATCAAGCTTCAAGATCTGCTGAAATTTGCTGGGGCGGTGGAGACCGGCGGGGACGCAAAGCTGATTGTTCAGGAGGGCCGGGTGTCTGTGAACGGGGAAACCTGCACCATGCGGGGAAAAAAGATGCGCCCTGGAGACCGGGCGGTCATCGATGGCGAGACGGAGCTTCTTGTCACATGATTGTGAGACGTCTGGAGCTGGATTATTTCCGCAATTATGCCCATCTGGAGGCTGAGTTTGATTCCCGGGTCAACCTGATCTACGGGGACAATGCCCAGGGAAAGACCAATTTATTGGAGGCAGTGGCCTATCTGTCGGCGGCCCGGTCCCACCGGGCCCGGTACGACCGGGAAATGATCATGCTGGATATAGATTCCGCTTTTATCAGAGGGGAAATATTCAGCCGGGACCGGAACTTTGTACTGGAAGGCAAATTGTATCGAGGCCGGGGGCGGCAGCTTTTTTCCAACGGGGTGCGTTTGAAAACTGCCGGGGAACTGGCGGGGATTTTGAACACTGTGCTGTTTTGTCCGGAGGATCTGTCTCTGATCCGGGCGGGGGCGGCGGAACGGCGGGGGTTCTTGGACCACGCCATCTGCCAGCTGCGGCCCCGGTACGCCGCCGCCCTGGCGGGGTTCTCCCTGGAGCTGCTGCGGGAAAGCTGGACGGGGGAGAACGCCCTGCTATCCCCCCTGTCGGTGCTCTGCGCCCTGGGCATGACGGCGAACGGGGCCCGGGGGGAGACCTTGGAACAAATGGAGGCCGTGCTGGGCCTGTCGGTGGAGGAGCTGGATCTGCTGCTGAGCTAGGAATAATGTTCCAAAACCGGGGTACACTAGAGATTGACATTGGACAAGCAAAGGATGTGACAGACATGGTGAAAGGGATCACCCGGCAGGTGATTTTGGTCAAATCTCCCGACCCCCGGCTCTTTGAGGAGGCCATCTTCATCGTCAAGGAGGAGGCCCTGGCCCGGGAGGGGGTGAGCGCCGACAAGGTGCTCCGGGAGGCCCGGCAGGCCGCCGACGGCTATATCAGGCAGGGCAAGGTTTGGAACCGGAGGCTGGAACGCCTTCCCTCTCCCCTCTGGGGGGCGCTGGGGGCCGCTCTGGCCTCGGCGGGCTGGGCCGCCTGGCTGTTTTTGCTGTGACCATCCGCCAGCAGGCGCATAGTATGGGTTGAGGGGGCGGTTGGCAGGCCCCCGGCTCCGACGCCCCAGCGGCGTTTCCACCAAGGATAAGAGGTTTTCTTCTTTTTCCTCCTTAC
>OFGQ01001948.1_pt1 | contig 12624 bp, 9 predicted proteins | sample 1521791 | NCBI WGS metagenome assembly OFGQ01 (sample SAMEA3504116, study PRJEB24116) | mouse gut metagenome | biome: mouse gut; feature: mouse-associated habitat; material: faeces | place: Denmark | collected 2011 | reverse complement strand
GGCAGGCTACACCAGCCGCAACAGCGATTATAAAAGATATGACAAACTCCATGCAAACACCTCCTCCCGTTGCCGGGTGTAGGTTGGACAACACAAGAATTATAACATATCCATTAACATGCTTCTATCCTATTCCTAAAAGGTTTTGTGGTTGGGATTGTGGTTAACGCAATCCGATGCTCGCTATCACTGTGGACATCCCCAAAAAACATTTTGATAAGGACATCTTCTTTCGGCAAGTAAAGTTGAATATATTTTGAGTTTTATCCTTATCTGGTTTTATCCTTGTCCTTGTATCATTAACGCATAAACAGTCACCATGGCTTGATGCTTATGTTCCATATCAAAATAATGAAGTCGATAGAGATTAACTTTCCGATTTATATTGACAGTAGGGAAGTTGAAAAGTCAACATTAAATCCAAATATTCCGCAATCGACTAAGAATAAAGCCCGCAAAGGCTTTATTCATCCTCTAACCCCAAATTGCAATTGCGCCACAAAAAATGTTTCCTCCATCTGAAAATCCACGGTTCCGTTCATATGATCCATCATTTTACGCACACTTTTTAATCCAATCTGCGTGCTTTCTGTCTGATTGGACAAATTACTTTCTTTTACTTTGTTTTTGATAGAAACAATGAGAAATTGATCCAAAGAAGCCGAAAGGGAAACGGCTTCTTTTTTGTCCGCATATTTCATAATGTTGGAAAACAGATTATTCAATACGCGTTTTACCATTGTCTCATCCGCAGTCACTGCGGCAGAAGAAAAAATAGAAGCGTTGGAATCGGGGAACTGAAGGTCTGTTGTAAACCCTGCCAGACGCAAAAAATCGGAGTGTTCCTGCAAATCGTTCAAGAAAAACGAAACCGGAAGCGATACAAGCGAAAGGTTTTCTCCGGATTCTTCTGCTTCGTCAAAGACCAGCGCATATTCAAACATCCGGTCTGTCATTTCTTTTAAATCGTCTGTTTTGGCAATACAGCGGCTGATATATTCCGTCTGCATATCCGGATTCCGGTTGAGATTTAGAATTTCCAGATATCCTTTTAATATTGTAAGCGGCGTACGCAGATCGTGAGAGAGGGCGGCAATCAGCTCCTGATTGGATTTGTGTACTTCCTGTTCGTGCAGAAAATTTTCGCGTAGCGCAGAGCGGAGACTGTCAAGCTCTATTGCCAGAATACCGATTTCGTCGCAGCCTGCGCTTTGCACAGGGGTGGTAAGATCGCCGGAGGACATCTGCAAAATAGCATGTTCTAAACGGGCGATCGTTTTTATTTTCTTTCCGACAAAAAACAATATGACGAACAGAAACAGAAATATACACAAAAACATGCAGAATACGGCGTAAGGAACAATGAAAAAAGAGCTGTGGTAAAAGGAAACCAGTACCGAGGCATAACCGTTTTTAAACTTAATCGCGCGTTCATGGTTTTGGTTTACGTCTTCGTCAATCCATCGATAGGTCAATTGGAAGAATGTATTGAACGGCTCGCTCCAAAGCATAGCCTCCGGAAAACAGCTTGCCCTGTACAGCCCGTCTTCCAGGCCGTAGATTGAGATGCCGGTATAGTCATCTGCCAGAGAAAAGTACGGCTGAATGGCATTTACTGCGTCTTCATCGTCTTCAAAATCCGGAACATCGTATTTTTTTGCCTCTTCTATCAATTTTGTCCAGAAATCATCTTTCGGCATAGGAAAAAAGCGCAGGCTGGAAGGAAGCCGTTCTGCCAGACCGTAGTATACGCTCCATTTGTTATGCCAGAGAAAACGAAATAACGAAAGGCAGAGCGATCCTGTGACCAGGATCAGAAGAAAGAGCTTTGTGCGTATTTTGATATGGGAAATTCGTTCTTTTATAGAATGTAATCTAGTCAAAATGATACCCCTTTCCCCATGCCGTTTTAATAAAAACCGGTTTTTTTGGGTCTTTTTCTATTTTCTGGCGTAAATTGCGGATATGGACCATTACGGTGTTGTTCGCTCCGTAGTACCAGGGATCATCCCAGACGGCTTCATATAGACGCTGTGCGGAAAAAATCTGGCGGCGGTTGGATGCAAGCAGTCGCAGCATTTCATATTCCGTACTGGTCAGTTCTATTTTTTGCCCGTGCAGAAATACTTCTTCCCGTTCCGAATCGATCATCAGCCCGCGCACGGAGAGCTGTCTGACAGACGATGCCGCCGTTTGCTTTTCTTTTCCCTGATAGACGTGGTAGCGGCGGATCAAAGCTTTTGCGCGTCCGATCAGTTCCGGATAAGAAAACGGTTTTTCCAAAAAATCATCTCCTCCGCTGGAAAAACCGAGAATTTTATCGCTGTCGGTCGTTCTGGCGCTTAAAAATAGAATCGGGACATTGCTTGCTTCCCGAATACTCTGGCACGTTTCATATCCGTTCATACCCGGCATCATGATGTCAAGAATGATCAGGTCAAATGCCTGTTTTTTGATTTCTGTAAGCACGGATGTTCCGTCTTTTGCTTCCGTAACCGAAAACCCTTCTCCGGTCAACAGCACTTTAATAATTTCACGGATTTCAGGATTGTCGTCGGCAATTAAAATATGCGGGATCTCCTGTGTCATAATGATAGTCTCCTTTGTATTTTCCAGTATATTATACAAGATTTAATGAAAAATAGGAAATTCTTTAGAAACCTTAAGAAATACTTTATGGGATTTCTAAGGGAAGAAGCCTACCATAGAAGTAAAGGAGGCGCTTCTATGAAGAAAATCAGAAATAAAACTTATTTTTTCCTGCTGGGTTTGACATTGTTTATGGTATGGTTTTTGGTCGGACGTTTTGGTCTTTTTGCATCGAACGGTGACTGGTTCAGTCAGCACAGCGTAATTCCGGATCAGTTTAGGCAGCAGTTTTATGCGACGGGACAATGGTTCCCGGAGTTTGCGGCGCAACTTGGGGCAGGGCAGAATATTTACAATTATTCCTATTATGGTTTGTACAATCCTGTTATTTTGCCGTCTTACCTGCTGCCGTTTGTAAATATGGGTGATTATTTGATGGCGGTAAGTATCTTGTGCCTTGCAGCGTCGGTTCTGCTGATGTATTACTGGCTGGGCACGCATGGATTTTCCGCACAGGTGCGGCTGTCGGTTACGGTAGTATTTCTTTTGGCAGCGCCGATGATTTACCAGTCACACCGCCAGATCATGTTTGTAAACTATATGCCGTTTTTATGTATGGCTATAATCGGCGTGGATCGGTACTGGAATAAAAGAAAATACGGACTTTATCTGGCAGGCGTTTTTCTGATGATTATGACGAGTTTTTATTTTTCTATTGGAGGACTTTTGGCATTATGTCTGTACGGCGTAAGCCGATGCGAAAAACAGAGCCCTAAGAGACGTGTGTTTGGTTTTATCTTTCCGACTGCGGCAGCCGTGTGCCTTGCCGGCGTTTTGCTCGTTCCGACGGCATGCGCATTGTTTGCAAGAAACGACGGTTCCAAACAGGGGCTGTCTGTTTCGTTATTGTTTCCCGATTTTTCGCAAAGCCGGTTTGCGTATGACGGATATGGAATCGGGCTTACAATCGGAATTCTTAGCGTTTTGTTTCTCTGCCTGGCAGGTAGAAATCTTAAGGAGCGGTTTTTAGCGGCAGGGTGTTTGACCGTGATCACAATTCCGTTTTTTTCCTGGGTGTTAAACGGAGGGCTTTACGCGAGAGGGAAATCCTTAATTCCGTTTCTTCCGGTGTTCTGTTATCTGACGGCGGTTTGTCTGGAAGGGATCCGGCGGAAAGAATTTTCTAGCCGGATGTATCTGGCAGGATATTTGGCTTCTGTCACTTGGAGTGTCTGCTCGTTTTTGATCTGCGGTCATGGGAAACTGACGGAGATCTATGGGATGATGTTTGCAGAGCTGCTGCTGCTGCTTCTGTTTTTTCTGTGGTATCAAAAAAAGAGGGATCAAACAAAGAAGATGTTTCCTGTTTTTTTGCTTCCGTCGATGATTTGTCTTTTGTTATCCGCTGCAGTACAAAACGGAAACGGAACCGACCGGTTAAATGCCGATGTTTACAGGAGCGTGACGGATGATTCCTGGGGAGAGGAAATTTCTGGCGTACTGCGGCAGGAAGAGGGACTCTATCGGCTGGAACAAAGCGGCAGCCATGAGGAAAAAAAGGCAAATATCAATCGTACATGGGATGTGCGGCAGTGGTCGGTTTCATCGTATTCTTCCGCTTATCAAAATTTATATAAAGATTTTCGGGAAAATGTGTTTCAGACAGAACAGCCTCTGCGGAACTGCCTGATGCAGTCGGTTTCGGAAAACCCGCTGTTTCAGAAATTTATGGGAGTAAAATACCGGGTGGGAGAGAATGCAGAAAAAGATACAGACGGTAAGATTTCTGTCAGCAGGCAGGAGAATGCAGCGCCGGTCATTTATGCGACGGATCAGGTGATTGCAGAAGACGCATATCGGAATATGGCGTTTCCATACAATCAGACGATATTGATGCGGTATGCGGCAGCCAAAGGCGGAACAGAGCCGGATACGCGGGAGATTACGGCATCTATGCCGGATATATGGGAGACGGAAGTTCGGATTTTGGAACATCTCGGCATACATAAAACGGATAGCGGCTATCAAATCGAAACAAAACAAAAAGTAAAAACATCGCTGGCTGTGGCAGGATCGGAAGCAGATCGAGAACGGATTTTATTTTTACAGTTTGATGTAAAAAACCGCAGGAAGAGTCAGGATGTCATCATAGAACTTGCGGGAATACGCAACAATTTAAGTGCAAAAAGCCATGTGTATTATAACGGAAATCGGACGTTTACTTATGTGATGAAGTTAAAGAAAGGGCAGAAAAAAGCGGAGCTTTTGTTTGGGGAAGGAACGTATTCGATCTCAAATATCCGAAGTTTTTTGGGAGATGCGGCTGTATTAAGCGAGGACTCCTTATACCAGTCTGCGTTTTGTCCGGACTGGAAGATGACGGAAGGCAGCCGGATCTGCGGAGATATGGACGTCGTGCGCACGGGATATCTTGTGACGTCGATTCCGTATGATCCTGGATTTGAGATTTGGATCGACGGAACGCGCACGGAAAAAGAAATCGTAAATACGGCGTTTCTCGGAGCGAAGATTTCAAAAGGTGAGCACAGGATCGAGATTGTGTATCATGCGCCCGGCGCATTCCTGGGAAAGGCAGTATCCGGAATGGCGCTTGTATGCCTGGCGGCTGCGGGAGTTTTGGAACGAAAGAAAAATTATGTGGTTTCTGCTGCATTTCGTTACAACTTTCTAACAATTTTGATGTATCATAAAAAGAAAATAAAGGCGATAGGTGGAAAATAGAAAAATGAAAGAGTATACCGACGGTAAAAAAAGAAATGAGACCGGAGATTTCGGATGCAAAACTCCGGTCTTTTCCTGCGTCATGCAAAATAAGAACGTTTGTTCATAATGTGCATTGACAAACATGTATGTTTGCTTTATAATGAGCAATAGAAAAAGAATTCCGGCATTTCAGCAAAATTTCAAAACAATTAATTTCATAATACAGAGAACAGATTTCCCGATTTTGTATCGGGGAATTGTTACTTTTATGTTGTGTTCGGGTTGTGATGCATATATAAAATCATACCTTTCGAACCTGTATTTTTTATACACTTTTTTAGGGAGGCGGTGATTCATTACAAGAAAATGGTAAAACACATGGAAATGTCTGAGACAGCTTTTGGATGAGAAGTCGTACGTTTGATGAAATTATGCTACAGCAAGAGGAACGCCAAAAAAGATAAGTAAAAGGAGAGGTTTGGCATGTGTCAATTTAAAAGCGGGATTATTTTAAGGAACAGAGTGGTGCTGACACCGGACGGAAATGAAAGTCATACTGATTTATTGAATCAGCTTGGAATGGAAGATAATTATATGAATGCTTCCAAAGCATTTGTAAAAGCAGAACTGATACCAAAACATGGGAACCGGGCGGCGGATGCCAGCGAATGGACATATCGGGCAGATCAGGATATAGTACCGGACTGGTATGAAACGAACGCCGGCAGATACGAAATGGAATTTCGGAACGCCGTAAGGGACTATATGCACAAAAGAATCTGCGTCATCTGCAACCGGGCGTGGACCGTAATGAAAACGGATGAAACGGGTACATATTATCTGATGGACGGAAGCCTTGGAAAATCGGAGTTTGGTGAGTCCAATAATTATGCCGATTCCTATGTCCGCAGAAATCTCAACAACAGTGATCTTGCCAGAGATTTACGGGAAGAATTCGGAGAGAGGCTTTCGCCGATTCGGACAAATTTACTTTCATTGGACGGGTTAAAGGATTATGGAGAAGTGGATGGAGATATCCTGGCGATTCCCACGTTGGATTTATATCGGGAATGCAGGGAACATATTTTAAATTCGGATGGACGCTGGTGGCTTGCTACTCCAAACTCCACGCCATCCGGCTGCAGTTCCGGTTGTGTACATTACGTGGATGCGGGCGGAGATGTGGATTATGATTGGTGTGATGCGTTTGGAGCGGTACGGCCGTTTTTCATTCTGCCGTCATAGAGAGTGCGGGCAGGGCAGACCTTACAGAATATAAAAATTCCCCACAGGAATGGAAATACATTTCTGTGGGGATGGTTGTGTGTTTTGATTATGCGCAATCTCCCATGACAAAATAGATGAATCTGAGATAATCGCCGGTATCGGTAAGCTGAAATTCTACTTGATGATTTTTTTCTGACTCTTCTTTCATTAAACGGAACGCAGATTGATCGCTTTTTAAATTGTGAAGCGACTGGTCAGCGGAGCATAAAAGCACCGTTCCTTTGCTTTCCTCTACAAGTTTTGTAAGTTTTTCGACATCTGGATTCTGATACATCTTCACTTTTAACATTCTTTTTTCCTCCTCATTCTTCGTTTCAGCAAGAGGATACTTCCAAATTCTGGTTGAAACAATTCCATTCCCGACATATAATATAACAAAACCGCCAAATTGAAAGGAGATCTTATGGTACGCAAAGATTTCGGATTCCTGTTAAACCGGGCATCAAAAGAGCTGAAACCGCACGGAACGACGGAGTTTCCCTGCGCCGTGTATGCTTCACGACACACGGAGAAATCCAAAAATGTCATTCCCTGGCACTGGCATGAAGAGATGGAGATTATTTATATTGCAAGCGGGACATTAAGAGCCAAAGTACCTTCCCGGACATTTATTTTAGAACAAGGAGACTGTATCGTGATAAATTCAAATGTGCTGCATTTTGCCGCTGCGGAAGGCGAATGCAGCCTGCATTCGCTTGTGTTCGCTCCATCGTTGGTCGGCGGAACGGAGGAATCGGTATTTACCAGAAACTATATACGCCCGCTTTTATCCTGTCCCTCTTTTTCTGGTTTCTGCTTTCCGGCATCCAAGGATGAAAGGGCGGCGGACTGGTTTTGTGAGGCGTTTACGTCTATGACGCAGAATGTACCGGGATTTGAATTTACCGTCAGGGAAAATCTGTCGCGGTTTTGTTATTCCTTGTATGAAAAATTCCAACCGCAGCTGGGCAGGTGGAATCCTGCTTTGAATCAGGATTCTCTTCGGGTAAAGAAGATGCTTGCCTATATGCATGAGAACTTTGCGGATAATATTACGCTGGCAGATATTGCGAGATCTGCGGACATCAGTGAACGGGAATGCTTGCGCTGTTTTCAAAGGACGATCCAGCTTTCACCCATGCAGTATTTGCTGAAATACCGCATCATGCAGGGGGCGGAGCTTCTGATCAGCCGTCCGGCGGACGGCGTGGCTGAAATCGCTGGTTTCTGCGGATTTGACAGTCCCAGTTATTTTACGAAAATGTTTGGCCGCTTTTATGGCTGTACGCCGCGTGCGTATCGGAAATTGAATGCAGAGGGGTAGAAGATTATTGATATTTTTTTAAAATAAAAGAATTTTACTGATAAGATGAAAAATATACCGAATATGATGTACATCAGTTGTGGAAATAAGGAAAAAATTGTATAATATCACAGGTGGATTTTTAAAAGAAATGATAACAGTGTAATAAAAAATGTGAGATTAATAAAAAGGAATATAACGTATTTTACTAATTAAATAATTGTAAAGGAGGATAAATGGCAGAGTGATTTATTTTAAATGTGTGGAAGAGCAGTCAGAGAGAATTCCATCTATTATAAATACGATAGACAGATGGATACATTCTCCCGCATTAAAAAAGATTCTGGAATCATTTGGTACGGATATTCCGGATGGATTAAATATTACTGAAACAGTTCAGTGGTTATTAAATTTCAGCGATGAATGGGATTATCGAAAAAAGCAGCAGAACGCAAAGGATCAAGCAACAAAAGAAGCGGCGCGCTGGCTGTTGAATGATCATGCAGTCACAGAGTCACAGAGTAGGGCAGTATGGGAAGGAATTGCCGATTTGGGATTGCAAGGCGCTGATACGCCCGCAAGAAGCGATTATGATTATATCATTGCATTGGGAGGTGCAAGACTGTCATGTCTTTTGCGTCCGCAGTATGCCAAAAGAGTGATGGAACAATATGTATTATATCCCAAAGCCGTAGTTATGCTTTCAGGAACACGCCCGATTGCAGATTCGGAAAGAATCGTTACGGATACGTATGCCAAAGGGGCAAACACAGAGTATGATTTGATCTGCAAAGGTGCGGAACAAAGCTTCGGGGTATCTGAATTCCGAGAACAGCGTCATGATGACAGTAATCAGAATCTTTCCTGGGCAATTCGAACATATGCTAACGAATTTCCTGTGATTTCCATTGCGGGACCGTCTACGGAGCCAAACATACGTAGGGCAAATTCCGCAGATACCTATCAATTCTTTTTTGAGAAGTTCAAAATTTCAGAAGGAGAGAAGCTTCTTCTGGTTACCAGTCAGATTTATGTGCCATACCAGCAGATCGAAGCGATCCGAACCTTATCACTGCCATATGGTGTTTTGACAGAAACGATCGGATTTCCAAATGAATGGTCGGGCAATCTGCAGGGGATGCAGCAGCCTGTGAATTATTTACAGGAAATCAGATCAACGATACAGGCAATCAGCCGGTTTTTGTTGTCAATATCACAAGTGAAAGGATGAAAGAAATGATTATACCAGAAGATTTGAAACAGTTAAACAGAGGTTTTTTTGCCGAAATATCATTTGCTACAAATTGTGAGAATGTAATGAATTGTATTCCATTTATTGGAGCAGGCATGTCTGCCGATTTTGGATTTCCACTGTGGACGCAGTTGATAGCTAAGATTGCTGAAGATTTAGACAGGCAGGACATCCTAGAGGACTTAACAAACGGGAAAATGGATTTTGAACAAGCAGCCAGTGAACTATATCAGGCTGCGGGTGACAAATTCTTATTTCGTAAAATTGGGGAAAACTTATTTAACAAAAATGTAACAGATGATGAGATTGCCGGTTCCGCAGTAGAGTTGCTGCCGTATCTATTTGGAAATAGGCTGATCATTACTACGAATTACGATAACGTTTTGTCTGATGTCTATGCAAAACGTGCCGGCGGAACAGCTATGAGTGTGTTGAGTTTTCAGGATGATGTTGCTGTACAAGCGGCGCTTTTTAATATGGCTCCTGCTATTTTTAAACTACATGGAGATTTTAATATAGGCAGAGAGTATATCCTTACAAAAGAGCAGTATAACAGATATTATAACAACTGTAGTTTTAAAAGGGAATTATATCGGGTTTTAACAACCAGAAGTTTGTTTTTTTTGGGCTGCAGCTTAGAGCATGAGAGGTTTTTAGATGTATGGGGTGAGGAGATTCGCAATAACCCTCATATTCATCACTATGCGATTTTGGAAGCAGACGAAGATGAGACAAAACAAAGAGATCGTAGAGAAAGGTTTGAAGGAAAAAATATCACCGTGATTTGGTATCCGCATGGAAGACATGACAGGGTTCGTGATTTATTGGAGATAATCGGAAAAAAAGTCGGACGTTTGGATTATGATTATCCTGCTGTAGCGTATCAGCACAGTTTCGTAGAAAGAAAAGATGCATTCAGCACGGAAAATCTGATGAAAACCATTTACGGAAATTCAGAAGATGGACTGCTTTCCAGCATACAAGGAGATTTTCAAAGCAAATTTATTTATATCACTGGATTAGGAGGTATCGGAAAGACGACGCTTTTAAATCAACTTTATCATCAAATAGAAAAGAAGATAAATTCTAATGTACCGGAAGATATAAAAATTTTTCATATGGAGTTTTGCGGCGATTGGAGTACGACGCTTAAAACAAGAAAAATTAATATAAAAAGCAAACGCCGGCATTATATTTTATTTGTAGATAATTTGCCGGAAGATTGGTATGTAAAGGAAGGGGAAGAGTTTAAACAATTCGCTGGAAGATGCCAGATTTTTGCAACTTCCAGAGCGCGCATGACGGACGCAGATTTTCACTATGCCATTCCAAATACCGAACAGAGATATTACGTTGACTTAGGATGGAACTTTCCCAATCCAGAAGATTTATTTATGAAATATTTTAATCCGACGGATCCGGAGCTCTTTAAAGGGAATGCATCTATCAAAGAAATCATTCAAATTTCAGGCGGTCATACGCTGGCAATTGAAATTTTAGCAAACCATGCCAGAGAGCGGTGCAAAGGAACGAACGCGGATGGCTCTGTTGAAATCATTCAAGATTTTTTGAAAGAACTGAAAGAAAATAAATTTGATTTAAGTGAATTATGTGATATCAGAAATCTGAACAATAACAAGAATTTTTATGAAGAAATCACGGATCATCTGGCTAAGCTGGTTCAGATGGATGAATTGTCAGAAGGGGAAAAGGAATTGATGCGTACGTTTTCTTTGTTGGCAGATGCTTTGTTTCACCCGGAACATATTCAATATCAATTTCCATATGACTGTATGGATCACTTGATTCGTCTGGGTTGGATACAGGTTTATGGCGCAGACGATTATGTCATGCATGAAATTGTAAAAAAACTGGCTTATGACAGAGAAAGAAACGATGAATTCGGATATTTAAAGATACGGAACTTGGTTGCCTGTCTTGCAAGAACGCTGACAAAAAGAAATATTGAAAAGGCAGGGCGCACGGTTTTTGATGAAATGGATACGATTCATCATGCACAATCGATTTATGATTATCTTAAACGTATCTTGCCGCAGCAGGAAGACGTTGATATTTTAGATGTTTCCAATCCTTATAATGACAGTGATTTTGTCGAAATGATAAATAATCTTTTTTCCTCTTATGATGATATTGATTTAAGAGATAAAGCTTTTTTGGGTAGTCAGGAGGCGGAATTATTAAGCCGGAATACGCATGATTATGCCCTTTATACATATGCGGTATCAGCAAATAGTATAGGTTTCTTATGCGCTCATTCACAAAATAACCGTCTTCCAAATAGGGAACATTTACAGCAGGCTTTTACCTATTTAAAAAATGCGGAAAAAGCATTAGATGAGATGTTTGATCAAAGCAATAAGGAGGCAAGAATATTAAGAGGTAAAATACTTAGTAACTATGGAGCATGTTACAATGCCTGTCTGAAATTGGATACAGCATTAAAGAGAGAAAAAATACAAATGGGAGAGCCGGCTGACAAAGAGTTAGAAGATAGGATTTTACAGGATTTTCAGAATGCCGTGAAATATCATACACAATCGCTTGAATTGCGAACAAAACTGTATGATGAATACGGGGATGAAGATCTTCCTGATTTTATCTTTACCAGTAAGGAAAATATAGCAAACGATTATTTTCAATCCGGTCATCTTGCGGAAGCGGTAAATTTGCGGTTATCATTTTTGCCGGATTTTGAAAAATATTACGGGGATAAGGTACATACCAAGAAATTTGTAACATTGCGGAATCTTGGCGATACCTGCAAATATATCGTTTTAGAGTTAAAACAAAAGAAAGAGGTTTCCGGTGTTTCTCAGGAAGACTTGCCAAAATATAAAGAAATGGCAATTCAATATCTTGAAAAGGCAAAAATTATGAGACGGGCTTTGGATAATCACAAAGATATTATAGGGGAAATAGATAAGAGTTTGGAGTTATTAAGAGAACAGTGAGTATGCGTGTGAATTTTTATATGAATTGAGTTTTTTATGATCATTGACAGACCTGGTAGCAGACTTTGCTGCCAGGTTTTTGTAGAATACATGTAGAACAATATTTCATTACAATTCAATTCAGAGGCGGTTTAAGTTTGGACCTATGATTTTGTGTCTGTGTTAGAGTAGCTTCTTTGTTATTTAATAAAGTCGAGTCAGAAAATACATACATAGAAAACGTTTTACTTTTTACCCATGGGGATATGATGTATAATATGGCTGCCGTTTGAGAACTTAGTCTTGTACCCGTAGGTTGTCGGTTTTATTGCTGTTTTTTTTTGAAAAAAGATGGTTAAGAATTTGATTGAATATTGGTATTTGAAATTGAATCAGTTTGTAAATTAGTAAATAAAATTCCGTTATTGAGGTAATTCGGGTTTTTTATTAGAAAATTATGAGTTGGTCAATTTGGATATGTTATTTAAAAAAGCTTTTATATCCTGCTCTTATGTTCAGATAAAAAATATTTGATAAAT
>OFGQ01001939.1_pt1 | contig 12658 bp, 9 predicted proteins | sample 1521791 | NCBI WGS metagenome assembly OFGQ01 (sample SAMEA3504116, study PRJEB24116) | mouse gut metagenome | biome: mouse gut; feature: mouse-associated habitat; material: faeces | place: Denmark | collected 2011 | reverse complement strand
CCATGCCTCGCAAATCCGCATAAATACTGAATGTGTGGAGTTTTGCTCATGGCTAGTTAGAGAATAAAAGGAGGGAGTCATTATGGCATTAGCGGCACAAGCTATTAGAAAGAAGGAAGTTATGAAAAAAGAATATTCTGAGAAATCAGCCATAGGCGCATTATATAGTGAACTCTCTAAAGGAATTGAAAGTATGAAAAAAGGTGAGGTTTATACAGTAGATGAGGCTTGGGAGGAAATTGATAAAATATAATGCGAGTGGAAAAACCGAAGAAGTATAGCATTGTTATTTCAAAAGATGCACTTTGGGATATTAAATCAATAAAAAAATATATTCTTGATACATTTAAGTATCGTGAATATGCTGAAAATTTCTCGAACAAGATAAAGAAGGCGATTAAAGAATTGGATTCATTTCCAAAAAGCTATGAAACTACGGGATATGTTATTGAGGATTTAAGTGTTTATTTTAAGCCATGCAGCACATATTTAATATTTTTTGTAGTGGAGGATTTCACGATAACGGTAATTCGGGTTTTAAAAGACCGCATGCATTGGCAGGCAATTATAAGGAAGATGCAGAAAATCAACAGATAAAATTTTGAAGAAAATCCAAGAAGAATATTACCAGTTGACAATCAATGCCTGCATCCTCTATAATAGAATCAATTTATCAGACAAATGCTATGACAGGGAGGAGTACATAGATTCCTGATGCGAAGAGAGGAGACGTAAGGTGCAAGTCTCCGTGAAGGATTTATGGAAGTAGCCCTCGAGCAGTGGAGCGAACGCGCGGACTTGCATGTATGAAAGCAAGTTTCTGTGTCAGTAGATTCCAACGCAGCCTCAGCGTTAGCGGAGAGCGGTATCGGAGGAAGAGATTTCTCCCGTACCGGATGAGTGCAGGGAGTTTCCCTGAATTTAGGTGGTAACACGGATATGATATTCGCCCTAAGCGGTTTCGCTTAGGGCGTTTTGATGTGCGCTGCAAAAAGAATAAAACAGGTGTGCTGCCGATGTGTATAAGGAGGTAAAAAAGGATGAAAAAAATCAGCGGGAACAAATTGTTGGTAAAGGCTCTCCGGGAGGAAGGGGTGGACACCATCTTCGGCTATCCTGGGGCGTGCACCATTGACATCAGCGATGAGCTGTACAAGCAGGATTTTACGAAGGTCATCCTGCCAAGACAAGAGGTTGCCCTTGTCCATGAGGCGGACGCCTATGCCCGTTCCACAGGGAGGACGGGAGTGTGCCTTGTGACCAGCGGGCCGGGCGCGACGAATCTTGTGACGGGGCTTGCGACGGCTTACTATGACAGTGTTCCTCTTGTATGCTTTACCGGGCAGGTGGCAAGGCATCTCATCGGGAACGACGCGTTTCAGGAGGTTGACATCGTAGGGATTACGAGAAGCATCACGAAATACGGCGTGGTGGTAAAAAAGAGGGAAGATCTGGGGCGCATCATCAAGGAGGCTTTTTACATAGCGAGGACGGGAAGGCCGGGTCCTGTGCTTATCGACCTTCCAAAAGACGTGATGGCGGAGCTTGGAAGCCCGGAATATCCGGAGAGTGTAAACATCCGTGGGTATAAGCCAAGCACCGGAGTCCATATCGGCCAGCTTAAGCGGGCCATCAAGATGCTTGGGAAAGCGAAGAGGCCCTTATTTCTTGCCGGGGGCGGCGTGATCATATCAGGGGCGAGAGAGGAATTTACGAAACTTGCGGAGAGGACGAATGTTCCGGTTGTCACGACTGTTATGGGGCGGGGGGCGATACCTACGAACCATCCTCTCTATATCGGGAATCTGGGGATGCATGGCGCTTATGCGTCCAACATGGCGGTGAGCGAGTGCGATTTGCTGTTTTCTATCGGAACCCGCTTTAATGACCGGATTACAGGAAAGCTCCATTCCTTTGCGCCGAAAGCGCAGATTGTGCATATTGACATAGATACGGCGGCGATTTCCAAAAACGTGCAGGTGGATGTTCCGATCGTGGCGGATGCCAGGGAAGCGATCGAAAAACTGCTGGAATACGTAGAAAGCTGCGATACGGAGAAATGGTTCGGAAAAATCAAGGGATGGAGAGCGGACCATCCGCTCGTGATGAAAGAGAAACCGGTGATGACGCCGCAGGACGTAGTGGAAACGATTAACCGCATGTTTGACGAGGCGATTATCGTGACGGACGTAGGGCAGCATCAGATGTTCACGGCGCAGTTTGCCGAGATTACAGAAAAAAAACAGCTCATCATGTCCGGGGGCTTAGGAACGATGGGATACGGACTTCCGGGAGCGATCGGGGCGAAGATCGGAAATCCCCGCAAGACGGTTATCTCCATATCCGGAGACGGAGGCATGCAGATGAATATTCAGGAGCTTGCAACAGCGGTCCTTGAGGAGCTGCCGATTATCTCCTGCGTCTTTAACAATAACAATCTGGGCATGGTGCGCCAGTGGCAGAAACTTTTTTACGGGAAACGCTATTCCATGACATGCTTACGCTCCGGAGCGGCATGCAGGGGGAAATGCGGTGAAGTGCCGTGTCCGGAATATACGCCGGATTTTGTGAAACTGGCAGAAAGCTATGGGGCAAAGGGCATACGCATCACAAAGAAAGAAGAGATAGAGCCTGCATTTGCAGAGGCAATGAAGAGTGAGAAAATCCCATACATCTTAGAGTTTGACATTGACCCGGAAGACTTGGTATATCCGATGATCAAGCCCGGCGGAACTCTGGAAGAGATGATTATGGACTGTTAGGAAGGAGAGAGGGCAGATGAACGGAAACGGAATGAAAAAGAGGTGGCTTTCCCTGTATGTAGAGAACCAGGACGGCGTCCTGTCAAAGATATCCGGGCTTTTCTCCGGAAAATCCTACAATATCGACAGCCTGACGGTAGGAACGACAGAAGACCCGACCATCTCAAGGATGACGATAGCCACAGTCAGCGACGATGAGACATTTGAGCAGATAAAAAAGCAGTTAAACCGGCTTGTGGAGGTTATAAAGGTTATCGACTTTACGAATGTTTTCGTGAGGATGAAAGAGATAATGTACATTAAGGTGAAAAAATGTACGCCGGAGGATAAGGTGGAGTGTTTCCAGATAGCGGAAACCTTTAAAGCTAAAGTTATCGACTATGGGAAGGACAGCCTGCTTCTGGAGTTCGTGCAGACGGCTACCAAGAATGACGCGGTGGTGAAACTGATGAAAGAGGAGTTTAAGAGCATCGAGGTCGTGAGGGGCGGCAGTGTCGGGATTGAGTCGATCAGTATGATGGAGAGATAAAAAAGAGGACATTTACAATGCTGATGATATGTCTTAGCCTTGTAGACACGCCGGAAGAGAAGAGCAAGTTCCGGCAGTTATACGAGAAATACCGGGGGCTGATGTTTTACTGCGCCAGAGAAATCCTCAGGGATGACGGGCTGGCGGAGGAGGCAGTCCAGGAGGCGTTTATAAGGCTTGCGAAACATTTAAAAAAAATAAATGATATAGATTGTAACAAAACGAAACATTTCATCGTTATTATAGTTGAGAGCGCGAGTAAGGATATCTGCCGCAGGGAAAAAAAGCAGATGGCTGTCTCCTGGGAGGAGATAGAGGGGAGCTTATATTTTCCCGCAAGGGAGAGGGTGGAAGAGATGTCCGGGCTTACGGGTGTGGAGCAGGCGATCATGGAGCTGCCTTTAACATACCGGGAGATTTTTTGCATGAGATATGTGTGGGGATACTCCAATCAGGAAATCGGGAAGATCCTGGGCATCCGGCAAGGCGCTCTCAGGCAGCGGATTGTGAGAGGAAAACTTCTTCTGCAGAAAATTTTAGATGAAATGGAGGTGGATGCATGTGGGTAAGATGCGGGTGGACGATGAATTCCTGTACCGGTATATGCCGGGCCTGGAAGAAAAGATCATGAAAGCGTACCCGGAGGAGGGAGAATTTACCCATGAGTTTTCCGAGTCCTTTGAAAAGCGCATGGAAAAACTGCTGGCACGCATGCGCCAGAAAGAAAGATACGGGATTCCGATAAGGACAGGCGCCCGGATTGCGGCGGCGATCGCCCTCATACTGGCAGGCTCCATCGCAGTATCCGTCAATACAGACGCGCTTGGCATGGAGTGGATTAAGGAAAAGCTCTATGAGTACACACAGGTGATACATAAGAAAGAGACAGAAAAGAGATATTACGCCCCGGAGGAAAAGGTCGGGGAATTCGTACCGCTTTATCCGGCGTACATACCAAAAGGGTATGAATTGACGGTTGAAGACAGAGGCGATACTTATCTGTTCCTGAGCTATGAGAACCCGGAGAATACCGGATTCATCATCGACCAGGAGCAGGTGAAGGACGGCATGGTAGTTGGGGAGGACAATGAGTATGTTAGAGAAGAAAAGGCTCAAATCTTAGGGTACGACGGAAAGATCTGCTATAAGGAAGACGGCACGGTGCATATCTGGTGGGAATCGGAAAACACGCTTTACCTTGCGGGAGCGAACAGCTTTGGCAAAGAGGAACTGTTGAAGATATGCGAGTCGCTGAGGCCGAAAGAAAAATAAAGACATGGGAAAAAGGGTATTTACAGTGAAAAATTTGCTGTAAATGCTCTTTTTTTGCATAAAGATAAAATTTTAAAAAATTTTTTCCAAAAATGTAACAAAAAGGAGTTTGGCTGCGTTATAGAGTGCAGAGACATGTTTCGAAGGAGGAAAAAGGAATTAGAAGAGAGAAGAAAGCTATCATGAAGGGGCTTACGGCAATGGGGCTGGCCATATGCATATCAGCGATGCTGTGTGTGACCGGACAGGCTATGGAGCCGTCGGCCAGGAGAAACGAGGATGCCGTAACGGCAGCGGACAGCGCGGACGCAGGGATTATGCCCATGTCTGCAAATGTGAGGCAGCTGGCCGAACTTAGCATATCGTCCGGAACCGCGACAGTGGGGGCAAGGGCCTCCGGTATGCCCGGAGAGGTCACGAAGATAAGCATCTCTATATATCTTCAGAAGAAAAATGCAAACGGAAGCTATTCGACGGTCAAATACTGGAACGGCAGCAGAAAAGGAACGTACTACAGCTTTCGGAGAACCTGCCGGGTATCCAGGGGCGCGTACCGGGTCAAGGCAAGAATCACAAGCTATAAGGGGAGCAAGTCGGAAACCGTAATAAAATTCAGCAGCGTAAAAAGATATTAAAAAAGGAGTACAAGTATGAATAAGGGAAAGAGACAGAAGAGTTGGAAACGCCTGGTTGCGGCGATACTGATTGCCGCGTTCACAGCAACCTCAATCCCCTGGGACGGGGAAACGGCACAGGCACAGGAAACACAGGAAACGAAACAGAATGCCCTGCAGGAAAATGCCGGAACGGATGCAGCCGGGGAAATGCAGCCGGAAGAGGAAGGGCCTGCGGCAGACACCTACCAGGTGTCCGAGGAGGACGCAAGGTTCGGGGAGAACACGGAGACATCCACAACCTTTGACGTAGGGAACGACAAAAAGATGACCGTCTTTTATGAGGAAGCGGTACGCTACAGGGATGAGGACGGAAAGCTCATCGACTATGACCCCGCCCTCACGGAAGTCTCCCAGGAGACAAGCGGGAACGGGGAGGAGCTTGAAGGATATGCCTACGAGAACACGGAAGGAGACAAAAAGCACTACTTCCCGGATGAGCTGACGGACGAGACGCCTATCCTTCTGGAGAACGAAGGGTACGCCCTGTCTATGAATCCGGCGGAAGAACTCAGGGAAGTCCAGGTGGAAGAGGAAGAATACACCAACGGATATGAGGACACGGCAGAGGTTCCGCTAAAGGCAGTGTACGAATCTGAGCAGAATCCGGTGTCCTATGAGTACACCTCCATGTCCTCGGGGGTGAAGGAAGAGATCGTGCTGAAGGAACGCCCGGAAGGAAATCAATTTTCCTATGACCTCCGGCTCACGGGGATGTCCGCCAGAAAGAACCAGCTTGACGAGGGCATCACGCTGTATGACAGCCATACGGAGGAAATCGTGGGATGCATCTCCCCGCCGAATATGAACGATGCCACGGGGGAAGCTTACAGCGAGGCGCTGACTTGTGAGGTGACGGCAGACGGGGCAGAAGAAGGCCTCTATCACGTCACAGTGACGGCAGGACAGGAATATCTGGATGCCCCCGGGCGCATGTACCCGGTGACCATAGACCCCACTGCCACATGGACGGGAAAGGCAAATGTGGGGGATGTCTATGTCTTAAGCGGCACCAAGTACAAGGGGATAAATTTTTACGACAGCGGCGTGAAAGTCATCAATGCAGGAAAAGGCTCCAAGGGAGTGTACCGTACTTATCTGAAGTTTGTAGACCTGACGACAAAGATAAAAGGGTATTATGTGGACAGCGCGGTGCTTACTCTGTATGAGACAGCCAACAGTGGGAGCGGGCAGACCGTGCAGGCATACCGGGTGAAGGAGAGCTGGACCTGCGGCAAGGTTACATGGAACAACCGCCCGGGATATGACACTCTCTACAGCACCGTAAAGTCAACAGGGAAATATAAATCGGAGAGAAAGCTTGCCCTCACTGCATTTGCAAGAGGCATCGCCAACAGTTCGTTTCCAAACTATGGAATCATGCTGAAGGGAGCCAGCGAGAGCGGGCATTACTGCGAATTTGTAGGCTCCAGGCATGGAACCAGCTCTTTAAGGCCAAAGCTTTCCGTGGTATACTATGATAAACCTACTACACCTGCTGCTCTGACGGTATCCCCTCAGTTCGTAAAGAGAGGAACCCAGGCGCGGGCGGCATGGTCGGGAATCAGCTCAAAATCCCTGGCCTACGTGCAGTACCGCCTGGCAAGGTGCAATGCGTCCGGCGCGGAGACGGGCGCGGCAGTGAACTATTCCGCATCCACGAAACTTGGCACGGCAGGCAGCGGCAGCGCAGCCATCGCGGCAAGCTCAGGCTGGGGCGACGGCATCTATAAGCTGGCAGTCCGGGGCGTGGACAACGGAGGGATCGCAGGAGGAGAGAGAGGATGCATCTTCTATATAGACGGAACCCCTCCGGCCATGAACCAGCCTACGGTCACGCCGGCAACTACAGCGGAGGCGCCTTCTGACGATATGACCCCGGTAATCGCATGGAGCGGTGCGTCTGACGCATATTTCAAGCAGGTAGAGTGCAGAGTGGACGGCGGCGCGTTCAAAGCCGTGGGCACCGGGGCGTCCGGCACATATAAGCTGCCGGAAGGCACTCTTGCGGGAAGCGGGGAGCATACTATCGTCCTGCGGGCAGTGGACAAAGCCGGGAACGAAAAGTCCTACACTTTGAAATATTACCTGAATAAGAAAGGGCTCGGCTTTGGAGGAACCCTCCCCCAGGAAGAATCTCTCAAGATCCGCAGGGAGTACGGGAAAAATATCCTCTCATGGCGTTCAGAGTCCACCCTTACGGACAACGTATACTACAGAGTCTACCGCGGGGAGCAGGAGGACTTCGCCGCCGACGAGGCATCCATGGCGGCTGATAAGATTAAAGAGATGCACTGGGCGGACATCCGCAGCGGAGCCGGCAAAAAATACTACTACAGGCTGGAGGCTGTAAGGACGGATGCGGCGGGCAATATCGAAGATGCCGTCCTGCTTGACACAGTGCTGTCCGCAGAAGCTGAAGATGCGGGAGAGTACCAGAAAAGAACCGGCGTCCGGGATTACATGGGGTATTATGAATTTGCCACGCCTACCGGCAGCGGGATGATAGAGAACAGCAGCGGAAATTTGGGGTACAGCCAGGAGGATGCACAGATTCCGGCAGGCCAGCTGTCCTTTGACGTGACAAGGAATTACAACAGCCAGTCCGGGCTTACAGGCATGTGCGGAAAGGGGTGGACAGATTCCCTGCATAAAGAGCTTGTCATGGACGAAACGGGAAGGGTACGGTTTCTGGACAGTGACGGCACCGTCTACACTTTTGAAAAAGGTATGGACGGCTACCGCTGTGCTGAGACGAAAGACTTCACCTTACAGTCGGCGGAGACGGCGCTGCCCCTGACAGCAAGGGTCATGCGCTCATTTCTGGCGGCTGACGGTGCCGAAAGCAGCGGGGGAGCCAAGGCGGCATCCGCGGAAAATGTCGGGGAGGCGGAGCTTGACAGTAAGTTCATCGGAACGTCCGTATACACGGTGAAAAACCATGGAAACTTAGGCTCAATGGGCAAACCGGACGAGCCGGGGGACGGAGACGGCAAAGAAGAGACCGTGACGCAGGCTCACGCATATACCGTAAAGACAAAGGACGGCACACTATACCGTTTTGACGAGGGCGGGCGGCTTACGGCAGCCATAGAGCCTAACGGAACATTCCTTCTCTACCGGTATCAGGAGGACGGCAGGCTCAGGAGCGTGCAGACAGAGGCAGGGAATGGAGTCGTGCTTTATTATGAGGAAGAAAGCGGCCTGCTGAAAGAAATCGCGCTTCCGGATTTTACTTCTGTTTCCTATGCTTATGAGGACGGCAGGCTGACAGAGATATCACGCTTGTCTATGGATAAGAAAGAAAGTACAGGCTTTCAGTACAGCTACACGGAAGGGAAACTGTCATCTGTCACAGACGGAAAAGGGCAAGCGTACTCCGTCAGCTACCAGGGAGAAAAAGCAGAAAAAGTCACCTACCCCAACAAAGAAAGCTATCTGCTGGATTTCCAGAACGGGAAAACATCCGTGACAAAGAAAAACGAATCCGGTACAGACATCTACACCACCAGCGCAGAGTATGAGCCACAGTCCGGGAAGACACTGAAAGAGACAGCCGCAGACGGAGGCACGACTTCGTATGAATACGGATTTGACGGCAACCCATATCTGGTGACAAAGACAAAGAAGACTATCGGCTATGAGACCATCACGGACGGGAAGGTAGAAATAAAGACTGAGGAAAAAGTGACGGAGACCGCTTACAATGCGGACGAAAACGTAAAGAGCGAGAAGGCGGAGGACGGAACCGTCACCACCTACAAGTATGACACCACCAGCGAGTGGACCGCGGATTCCCCGAAAGCGGTGGACGCAGAACTTAACGGAACGCCTTTGAGCAAAGAGACGACAGAGTATGACGCCAAAGGCAACGCCTTAAAAGAGACGGACGCTACCGACGCGGCAAACAAGACCGTCACCGTCAATGTCTATGACGACAGCGGAAACATCCTGGAATCTATTGTCACAGAGGACGGGATGGAAGTATCAAAGTCCGTATACACCTACGATGACGACGGAAATATCCTCCACGAGAAGGAAGTGAGCGCGGATGTCGTCAGTGAAGAAAAGAACACCTACGACCCTATGGGGAGGCCGCTCAAGAGTACGGACGAGTCCACCGGGCAGGTGACAGAGTATACTTATGATTATTTAGGAAGAACTACGAAGACGGCTGTGACGCTGAACGGAAAGACCCAGACAAGCACTTGCGTCTATGACGGCAACGGTACAGTCATAAAAGAGACGGACACGGCAGGGATCACCACCGAGTACCGGTACGACGCCATCAACCGCATCGTGGAGCGCAAGGTCACAAAGGGAGACACCATCACTTACAAGACAGACTATTCCTACGGCGATGTGACCATTCAGGACGGGATAAAAGAGCGTACTGTGAAAAATGCGTACATCGAAAAGGAGAGCTACCCAGACGGAACTACTTCTTCCGAAAAATACTACGACAAAGACGGGAAGATAGTGAGGGAAAAGGCAGGAGGCCTCTATACGGATTACACCTATGACGAGAGCGGCAACCAGGTAGCGGCATACAGCAACGGCACGGAGGCAGGAAAGGCAGACGGGAAAGTAACCCTGACCCTGTATAACGAAAAAGGCATTCAGACAGCAGCCATCGTAAATCCTTCCGTGGAGAACGGCAGCTACGCCATCGGCAAGGACACCATCGTCACAAAGCAGCAGCACGACGACAAGGGAAATGTCATCAAAGAAACAGATCCGAAAGGTGTGGTGACGGAGTATGCCTATGACGATTCCGGCAGGGTCACCCAGGTCATTCAGGACGCAGAGGGAGGAAAGCTTACAACCAAGGCAGAGTACACGACGGACGCGGCAGGGGGAACCACCTCCACCACAATCACAGATGCAAAAGGGCACACGAGTGTGGAGGTAAAGGACGCAGCAGGGCTCATTCGCTCCACTACGGATCACGGCGACAGCGCCCAGGAAAGCATTGCCACCGCTTACGAGTACGACTCGAAGGGGAACCAGACAAAGGCAACCTATGAGAACGACGCTTACAAGACCTTCACCTATGACGACAGGAATCTGCTGACGACGGCAAAAATGTACGGCAGTGACGGAAAGCAGCAGTTACAGACGGACTACACCTACGACGATCAGTACCGCCAGACAAAGATGGTGGATTCCCGGATGAAGGACGGGAGCCTCATGCCTTACCGTTATACCTATACTGGATATGACGGATTCGGGAGGACGGCATGGAGCGCGGAGGTGGACGCTGAGAGCGAGCCGACAGAAGACCAGGTATCGGCACATAAGATCACCTATACTTATGACGCGGAGGACAAGGTGACAGGTGTGCGCTACGCGCTGGTAAAGGACGGCGGCGTGGCAGGGCTTGAGTATGCTTACGACGGGAACCGGTGGCTCACCGACGTCAGGGCAGTGATAAAAGGGAGGGATGATAAGCTCCTTATCCGGGAGTACGCTTATGACCCGCAGGGGAAAGTGTCGGAAGTGAAGGAGTACCCGGGATTCTCGGGCGGAGCAGCGGAAAATACATGCATCACCAAGACCTACAGTTATGATAAGCTTGACCGTGCAACCTCCATGGTTTATAAGAATGGCTCTGAGGTTTTGGAATCTTATGCATACAAGTATGACAAGAATAGCCAGCTCACGGAAAAGACAGAAGTCAACAATACGCCGAAGACGGAGCATGATAAGGTCAATATCACAAAAGCATACACCTACAACGCTCTGGGGCAGCTCACGAAGACGGAAGTGACCGACCATAAGGACAGGGATAAAAAAGAGACTATTTCCTACGGGTATGACAAGGCCGGGAACCGGACGAAGAAAGTGAAGGGGAGCGCACAGACATCCTACACCTACAACGGACTTGACCAGTTGCTTATAGCAGTGACAGAGCGCGACGGGGAGCAGGAAAGAACGATTACTTATGAGTATGACGTGAACGGGAATCAGGTGAAGGAATCTGACAGCAAGAGCCAGGTTACCCGGGGAACCGACATCAGAAGGAGGAACATCGGGAGAAAAGGCAGAAGACGGTGCTGCATCCGAGGAAACGAAGAACAGAAACTTTGATTATTGTCTGTATAACAAGGATGTGCAGGGCAGCACGACGAGCATTTTGGATGAGGATGGAGCAGGCGAGCTTTCTTATGAGTATGATGACTTCGGGGAGACGGAAGTCAATGGGAACAGTGTGTTCCGAAATGAAAACTGCTATACAGGCGGAATCTATGACGAGACGACGGGGCTTTATTACTTGAATGCGAGGTATTATGACCCAGAGAACGGGAGATTTTTGACGGAGGATACATATAGGGGAGAATTAAATGAGCCGGATACGCTGCATCTGTATGCGTATTGTAAGAATAATCCGATCAATTATGTGGATCCTAGCGGGCATATTCCATATGCAGTATATGGAGGAATTAAAGCGATTTTTGGCAGTGTATCGCTAAGTGGAATGCTTCCGATAGCGGCAGTGTGTGTGGGAACATTTCTTTTAATTGCAGGATACCATAGATGGGGAGCCAAAATTAAACAGGAAATCCAGAAAAAAATATCAATAGCTATACTTAAAGCTGTGGTAGTAGCGAACAGCACAGTTGCTTATATAAAGGGGTTGACTATTTCGTTGGCAAGGGCAAAAAGTATAGTCAGGAAAAGGATGACTGAAAAACATCATATAGTGCCAAGGAATTCTGGCCAAACTAAAAATGCAAGAGCAGCTTTGAAGAATGCGCGTATAGACATTAATTCTAAGAAAAATACAATAATATTAGATTACCGTTTTCATAAGACTCTGCATAGGAAAACCTATTATGTCGGTATAGAAAACGTTATTGGAGGAGTCAAAAATAATATAAAAGCCGTTAGAGGAAGGTTGACTGCTATAAAGACGACACTGAAGGTTGCAAACGCATATATTAGCAAATTTTAATCAACAAAAGGCTGTCATAAGCAATATTGTCTATTTGCTTTTTGGCAGCCTGCATACAAAAACGGATCGGAGGTTTATATGAAGTTAGTATATAAGAGTAAAGCGTGGGGGATTATCTTATCTGATCTGATGGTATGCCATCTTTCCAGAAGACTAAAATTTATCAGACCCGAGGATGGAGGTACTGTGAAAAACATTAAAACATCCTGTGATTATTATGATAGTATCCATCAGATGAAGTGTCTGAAAATGGTATTTGCTTTTTCATTGTATAATTTAATTGATGTTTATGATTTGAATACGGGAGAATTGATTCGGACAATCAAATGGAACGGGAATGCAAAATTCGAGAGAATGCAATTGGCAATTGACGAAGAAAAAAAGAGTATATATTGTATTTTATATTGTGGTCACCACTTTACAACTATTATAAATAGCGCTCCTTTTGCTGAACAAGGTATTTTAA
>OFGQ01001925.1_pt1 | contig 12705 bp, 9 predicted proteins | sample 1521791 | NCBI WGS metagenome assembly OFGQ01 (sample SAMEA3504116, study PRJEB24116) | mouse gut metagenome | biome: mouse gut; feature: mouse-associated habitat; material: faeces | place: Denmark | collected 2011 | reverse complement strand
GACTGTAAATCTGTTGCGTTTCGCTTCGGTGGTTCGAATCCACCCTCCTCCACCACGTCGGAGCAAAGTCCGCTTTGCTCCGACGATTTTTTATCAAAATCGTCATCCGCTCCGCTCCCTTGCTCCTCCTCTCCAAATCGAACCCGCTGCGCTGGGCTTCGATTTGGTGGGGGACGCGGACGGCGGAATTTTAAAGAATTTCTCTTTGGCCGTTATAAGCCGGAAAAGTAAGACGATATACTACTTGGCGATAAAAATGGGGGCGGCAGGTCAAGACTGCAAAATGAACAATTTGACGGCCATAATTTTTATGCCTATTTTTGCAATGTACTTGCAATTGCGTCGGATGGTGTGATATCATATATTGTAGATTAGGAAGTACCTGCGCGGAAAAGGGGGCGAAGCCCGGTTCCGTGACGGCCTCCTCCGAGCGCGCGGTCATGGGGAGGAGCAGGACGAAAAGGCAGGTATGCCCGCCGGTCCGCACACCATGCGGGAACGGCCGACATAGATATTCCCGGCAAATAGAGAAGAAAGGAGGGCCCCACGGGCGGCGGGGCGCGGGCGGGCGAACCCGTCCGGAACGGCTCCTGTCGTGTGCATGTCGGCGGCAGGACCGGAATGCACAACGGACAAGGTGGTCCGCATGATACGATGGAGTGCGGCAGTCAATGGATTTGGACAGCCGCAGCCAATTTTCTCAGCGAGACATACTTTGGCAAAGCATGGGAAACTATGTGACGCAAAGCCTGAGGCTGTGGACCTGCATGGTCCCGCGCGCGTCCGCCGGATGGCGGGACCCCGCGGGATGCAGAAAAGGTCTATGCTCGTTCGGCTGCAAACGGCAAACCAGTGGAAACGCTGGGACCGCAAAGCCTGAGGCTGTGGTGATGGCGGAATGGACCGCTTTTCACTATGCTCGTTCGGCTGCCGGATACTTTGCATCCGAACAATCCTGCAAAGAAAGGAAGAATATGAATGAAGATCTATAAGACCATGCGTAAGCGCGGACTTGCCCTGTTCCTCGCCCTGACGATGTGCCTGAGTCTGATCCAGACCACCGCCTTCGCCAATGAAGAAGCAGAGCACGCCCACAACGAGGGCGGGTGGACGTGCGCGTATACCGATCCCGTCACGGAACCGGCCTGCGCGCATGAGCACGACGCGGCTTGCGGCTATGTCGAGGCCGCGGAGGAGATCCCCTGCGTCTGCACGGGTACGGACGAGGAGGGCGGCGCTGTCCATGAGGACGGCTGCGCCTACGCGCCCGCCCTGGAAGGCGCGCCCTGCGGTCACGTCTGCGGTGATGCGTGCGTCGCGGTCGTGACGGAGGGGTACTGGGAATGCACGCCTCCCGCCGGGGAGCCGGAGGACACGGAACCCACGGAGGACGCCGAAGCCCCCGCCGGGGATGCTGAGGTCCCCGAGGAGGACGCCGAAGCCGAGAGCCCCGAGGAAGTCCCCGCCGAGGTCCAGGCGTTCCTGGACGCCGTGGCGGCGATCCCGGAGATCACCGCCGAGAATGCGGCAGAGGTGGCCGAGTACGTCTATAGCCCTGTCTCTGAGGCTTACGATGCCCTGCTGGGCACCGAGTACGAGGAGCGGGACGATGTCATGGAGGCCGCTGAGGCCTACGCTGCCGCCATCGAAGCGGTGGACGCGGCGCTGGAGATGGAGAGCGAGAACTTTACTGTGACTGCCCGCCCATACAGGGAAGTGTTCCCCTCTGGCGTAGTTGGTTACAACGAAGGGATCGTTACTGGCTCTGAAATGGGTAGTAGCGGAGACACATTCGTATTTAATACACTTCCGATAAGACAGATTTCCGGTGGTTATTATGCTGGAACTTATTATCCGGATGCGTATTATTACGAACTGAAAGGCACTTCTGACAGTGCGGGAATTATAAGTGGTATCTCTTATAGTGTTGGATCTTGGACCGGAAATACAGGTTATGGTATGCCCTGCTTCCAGGTCAATGTAGATACAAATGAAGGTGTTTCAGGAACTGCTACAGTCCAAGTTCTCCTTGTGTATTATATTGCAGAACTACGTGGACTTACAATTCAGACCGGGGAACGTCTGACAGGCTATTTCTCCAGAACTATGAACTGCACCATTACAGTCACTGAAAACACCGAAAAAACCTACACCGTTACCTATACAGATGGTGTGAAGGGTGAGCTTGTTTTCACCGACCAGGTTCATGAAGGTCTGAAGAAGGGGGATAAAACTCCCAAATTCGAGGAAGAAGAAGGCAAAACCGAGACCGTTAATGGTGTAGTCCAGCCCATCCGTAATGGCTATACCTTCATGGGCTGGATGCCTGAGGTCAACCCCTTTGTAAGTGCTGATGATGCCAATGACAATGGTGTTATCACCTACACAGCCACCTGGCAGAAGGATAACGACGGCGACACCGCTAAGATCACCGGCTTTGCGAAGAAGCTGGTGAAATCTCCGAACGAAGTTCCCAGCGATCTCGAAGTTAGCGGAATTACCTATCCTAACGCCGATGGCAAAGTCACAATCCCCGAAGGCGGCGCTGTGACCCTGCTGTACAAGATCACCGTTACCGGTGACGCTGGCAAGGCGTACAAGGTCACTGACGAGGGCGCTAAGTGGGTCGGCGGCGATCCGATGGAGGGAACCATTCCCGAGAGCGGTTCTGCCGTTATCTACGTGACAAAGAGGTTTACCAAGACTGACATCAACAAGGACGGTAAACTGGTAAACAGTGCCACTGTCACACCTGGTAAGGACGATGAATCCAGCACCAGTTCTACCGAAACGACCCCGGCAGAGGAAGCTGAGACCATTAACTATACCGTGGTCTATGCGGCGTCTCCTAGTGACACTGAAGTCGAAAATCTGCCTGCGTCTGAAACCAAGACGGGTACGGCTCCTGGTTCTGTCAGCTTTACCGTTTCCAGCCAAGTGCCCACTCGTGAGGGCTATACCTTCGCCGGTTGGGCGGTGCAGGGCGAAGTGCTGAAGGGCGGCGAGACGCTCACCGTGACGGCGTCCGCAGCTGCAACCAGCGTAACGGAATACCTTTACGCCACATGGACGAAGAATCCTGAGAAGCCCGAGGCACCCAACCCCGACAACAGTAAAAACGGCGATGACAAGCTGCTGCGGGTAAAGGTTGTGTGCGACAGCCACGAAAAGAGCGAGCGTCTGCGTATCCGCTCCGCGCAGAACGGTGTCAACGAGTACACTGTTGGCGAGGTAGTCCAGTCCGAAGTGACAGGCTACGAATGGCAGTGCCCGGTTACCGTTTGCACGAGTGATTTCAAGGACCGTTTTGACAGTGGCAACGGAAAGCAGGGCGCACCTCACGAGTACAAGGAGGGCACCACCGATGTTACGGTGATGTTCTACTACAAGGATGGTACGTGGAACTGCGGTGAATCTCTTAGAAATCTGAACTCCGGCGTGGAGATCGTCTACGAAAAGAACGGCAGTGACGACTACTTCTGCAACTACGTGGTGTTCCATGTAGTACCCAAGCAGCAGCCGCCTGTCCAGACTCCTGATCCTGAGATCACAGTCGAAAAGATTAATGGCGGCTTCAAGGTAGACCCGCAGACCGGCAACGCCATGGTGAATTACACCGTAAACATCACCAATAACGGCGATGTCAACATCTACGGCCTGCGGCTGACCGACACGCTGACCGCGGACCTGACGCAGGAGAATGGCAGCGTGACCTTCACATTCAAGGACTGGAAGGTTGGCGATCAGGAAATCACACCCACCAGCGGCGGGGAAAACGAGCTGGAGCACGTTCTCCAGCTCCTGCCCCGGGATACGGTATTCGAGAAGGGCCAGACCGTCACCCTGACCTACACCGTCGAGATCGAGAACAACAGCGACGATAAAGTCGAGGTGACCCTGGAGAACATGGCCGAGGGTGCTTCCTGGAGCAAGGCACCCGCGAACTCTGCCGCGCGCACCCTCTCGCTCCGCACAGTGGACGATGACGCTCCTGACGTGACCGATTCCGATTCTTCCAGCGCAAGCACCGATAACGACGCTCCCGACGTGACCGGTTCCGGCTCCTCCACCGCAGGAGGCTCCATTGGCGGCAGTGGTACCGGCGGCACCCTCCCGGCAAAGTACACCGTGACCTACGACTGGAACCTGCCCGAGGGCGCGGACGAGGAGCTGCCTGCCAGTGAAAAGCGTCCGGCTGGCGCGACCATCACCGTGGATACCACGTATAGCAAGGATTACGAGATCACCGTTGATGGCAAGACCTACGTTTTCTCCGGCTGGAGTACTAGCGATGTGACCATCACTGACGGCAAGTTCACAATGCCTGCCAAGAACGTGACCATCACCGGCACGTGGACCGAACGGGAGGAGCAGCCCCCTGTTGACCCGCTGTCCGTATCCGCCGCCAACGTGCGCGTTATCTATGACGGCCAGGGTCACCCCGTGATTCCCACGGCCAACAAGGACGGCGTGCAGTTCAGCGTGGTCTACAAGGGTGCCAATGGTGTTGTGGGCGTGCCCACTGACGCCGGTGTGTACACTGCGGAGATCACCGCCACGCTGAATGGCGAGACCGCCAGCTGCACCGCCTCCGTCACCATCACCCGCCGTCCGCTGACCGTGACCACCGGCAGCGGCAGCAAGTATTACGATGGAACGCCTCTGACCAATAGCACTGCCACAGTCGTCGTGACCGGCGGCGAGGTGCCCGGCGAGCACATCACCGCCGTCGCCACCGGTTCCCGGACGGTGGCCGGCAGCTCCACGAACACCTACACGATGAATTGGGGAAGCGCGAAGGAGAGCAACTATACCGTTACCGAGAGCCTGGGCACTCTGACGGTCCTCACCCGCGCGCCCATCATCCCGCCCCCGCCCTCCGGCGGCGGCAGCACCGGCGGCGGCAATACCGGCGGCGGTACCACCATCCCCGACACCCAGACGCCCCTCGACCCCGGCACGACCATCGCGGATCAGGATGTGCCTCTGGCAGCTCCTGGTCTGAACAACACTGACCACTTTGACTATATCAAGGGTTACGTCATCGACGGTCAGATCCTGGTCCGTCCCGAGGCCAATATCACCCGCGCCGAGGTAGCCACCATCTTCTTCCGCCTGATGACCAAGGAGTTCCGCGAGGCCAACTGGGCCACCGAGAACGACTTCACCGACGTGAAGAAGGGCGACTGGTACAACAACGCCATCTCCACCTGTACCAAGGCCGGCATCCTGAAGGGCTACGAGGACGGCACGTTCAAGCCCAACCAGACCATTTCCCGCGAGGAGTTCGCCGCCATCGCGGCCCGCTTCGCCAGCGAGGAAGTGCCTGCTGGCGGCATGTTCAAGGACATCGCGGGCCGCTGGTCCGAGAAGGACATCGAGCGCGCCGCCGCCATGGGCTGGATCAAGGGCAGCAACGGCCTGTTCCGTCCCGTGGACAAGATCACCCGCGCCGAGGTCATCGTGATCGTGAACCGTATGCTGGACCGCGTTCCCGACGCGGACCACATGCTGCCCGACATGAAGACCTTCGCGGACAACACGCCCGACATGTGGTGGTACGCCGACGTGCAGGAAGCGACCAACAGCCATGAGTACGACCGCGCCGAGGACGGCGTGACCGGCATCTGGACGTCGCTCCTGCCCGAGCAGGACTGGGCCGCTCTTGAAGAAGAGTGGGCCACCGCGGCGGACGCCAACGTGGCGGACGTAGCGCCGAAGCTTGGCACCGAGGGCGAGAAGCTCGAGGAAGAGGCCAAGGAGCCCGAGACTACCGGCGGAGACGACGGTAACGGCGAAGAGTAAGCGTAAACCCAACGGCCCGGACATGAGCCGCGAAAGCGGCTTGTGACCGGAGACAGAAAGGGGTCGGATGCTTCGGCATCCGGCCCCTGAGTCGTTTCTTCGAGAAAGTCGCATTGCATATCACATTTTTTCAAATCGCCGCTTCAGTTCCGCATCGTCAATATTCCCCGCTATAGCCTGCGCTTTCAGCTCCTGCGCCTCCGCCACCTGCCGGTTCCACTCGTCCGCAGAAATGATCCCCCGATTCTTCCTACCCCGCAGGCGGTTGTAGACCTTCTGGTATTCCTTCCGCACAAATTCGGTCCCGTTCCTCTGCTTCTCCTTCCGATGCGCTCCCACCTGGCGGCAGGTCTTGACCGTTTCTCCCGGCGCGATCCTCATGCAGTAGCGGGTGTCGTAAGCCCCAATCGCCAGGAAATAGTGCCCGCAGCACTCGCACCTTCTCGGAATATTTCCTGCCGACATGCCATGGCAGAGATCATAATGGAGGAAACTGGAAAGCTCCTCAAACTCGATCTGCTCCGCAAAGCCCCATTTCCCGGAAGCGTCAGTCACCGCTTTAAAGGAAACCTGCAGCGGAAACAAAAACTGTGGCAGCTCCGGTTCTGGCAGTGATGTATCATCCTCCCGCTCCTCCATACCCATCTGGTAGTTGAGCAGAACTTCATGCTTATACTTGCCAAAAGCCAGCGCATAATTCTCCGGCTTTCTGGCAGGCAAATCTCCATAATACCGTATCAGCATCTTCTCCGTGCTGAGGATAAAATCCCAGATAGATTCCGGTAGTGTCATCAGCCGTCTCAGCCACTCATGCAGCACTTCACTGCGGTCTGTTCCATGCGTCAACATCGCATCCACAATATCTGGTAATTCCTTCATCTCCCGGAGCAGTCCGCGAACACCACCACTGTGCTGCTCCAAATGCTGATAGACCGGCAGTTGAATCAGCACATCCCATACCGCGTTCAGCGCCTGCTGTGCCAGTGCGGCGCTGGATGGATCACGGGCAGAGAGAAAAACCGTAAGCTCCTCTTGAAAAATTGGAACCAACCTTTCGAGCTCCCGCAGAAGCGTTCTGTCCACCTCCAGAAACTCAACAGCAAAGTAACCGAGCGGATAATGTTTCTCTGCGAGAATACATTCTTTTTTGGTAAAGGACGCTTTGAAGCCGTCCAGGAAACTACCCGTCATCACATACTTTTTGCCCATTGCCGTATCCTCCATTCCATATCGGATCGAAAAATAAATTCGTACCCGACCTCTGCCAGATCCGTTGACAGGGGTCGGATTTTTTGTTACAACAAGTATACTTGATGCATCGAGAAAAATCAATCAGATAATCAAAAGGAGGAAGAAATGATTTTCGGTGAACGAAATTTCCGGTTAAGCACCACGGTTTTTCATTACGGGCTGACCCCGTATGAGCTGGCGGTTTACAGCTACCTAGCTTCCTGTGCTGGAAGCAGGAATGCCTGTCAGGCGAGGATCAGGACTATAGCCAATGCCTGCGGATGTTCGGAATCCACAGCGCGGCGAACGCTTCATGAATTGCAGGCCAAGGGGTTCATCGACATCAAAGGCAACGTACAAATGTTGAAGAATGGTAGCTACCGCCAGACCTGCAACCGCTACTACCTGCTGGATCGCAGCGAGTGGCAGCCGCCTCAGTGACAGGGGAAATGTATGAATCAAAAGGCAGTTGGGTTCGGAGGACGCTCCGGACCTGCCGCCCAGATACCCCACTGTTGCCCCTGTAAGGCCCCGTGTGCCGCTTCTCGGAGGAAGGTGGCAACCCACACCAGACGAGCCCAAAACGCCGTGTTGAGGCGTTTGTGACCGAAGTAGGGAAGGACGGTCATTCGGCAAAATGCCCAAAGCGGACAGGGAGTGCAGAAGAAGAAAAAAGTGCAGGATAAAGGCAGGTGGTCGCAAGCGCCCTCCTGCCGGACGAACACCGTCCCGCAGAGCGGGTCGGGGGCTTTTGGTAGGTGGTCGGAAATTTCCGATCTTGCTGCGAGAGGTGGTCGGAATGCGAACAAAGTCAATAGTACCAGCAGTTACAGCCATTTTTTAGGTAGCTGTATCGGGTGGTCTACACCAACAAAGGAGGTCAATATGGCAAAAAAACAACTTCAAACAGAGTTCAAGAGAGAAACGAAAGAGCGAATCCCAGTGTGGATGTACCCGTCCACGCTGGCGATGATGGACGGCGCGATCCAGCAGGCGAACTGCAAAAGCAGAAGCGAATTTCTGGAGGAAGCCGCAAAATATTACTCCGGATATGTTTCGGCTGAAAATGCGATCCAGTATCTGCCGCCAATGCTGGTGTCCGCGTTCAAAGGCACGGTGCATAACAGCGAGAACCATATTAGTCGGCTGCTGTTCAAGTTGGCGGTGGAAATGGACATCGTGATGAATATCCTGGCGGCTGAAATCAATGCCAGTCCGGAGGTGATAGAGAAAGTACGCGGCAGGTGCATCCAAAACGTCAAAAAGACTTGCGGATACATCTCGTTCCGGGATGCGGCGGAGTATCAGTACAGGCCACCGGATGCAGAGGATAGTGAAGATGAATAAATCCAGCTACAAATCCTACGATGATCTGCCCTTGATGCTGTCGGTACCAGACGTAGCGAAGGTGCTGGGCATCAGCCGGGCCGGAGCATACGAATTAGCGCACAGCAGAGCGTTCCCGTCTATGAAGGTAGGCAGCAGGATCATCATCCCGCGAGACAAATTCCATCTCTGGATTGAAAAGCAATGCGGGGAGGGCTGACGCCCTCCCCGTGCGACAGGGGAAATGTATGAATAGAAGCTCCCCCTCAAATTGATAACAAACTGATAACTCTGCCACCGCCCACTGGATATTGAGGCCAGCAGGTGGTATTGTGTGTCGCTGAAAGGAGGCGCTGCACAATGGCAAAACGCAGAGCAAACGGAGAAGGGAACATCCGCAAACGGAAGGACGGTCGCTGGGAGGGTCGATACACGGCAGCCTACGACCCAGCTACCGGCAAGCGGATCACAAAGAACGTCCTGGGAAAGACCCAGGCAGAGGTCAAGGAAAAACTACAGCGGGCCATCGCTGACAGTCAGCAGCTAGACATCACCAAGACCAGCAATTATACGGCGGCAACCTGGCTCACCACATGGTACGAGGTCTACGCCGAACCTCGGCTCCGGCCCAACACAAAATTATACTACCAGAACTACATCAACAACCACATCATCCCCGGCATCGGCAGTATCAAACTGGAGAAACTGACGACTATCCAGATCCAGCGGTTCTACAACAAACTTCAGAAAAGCGGGCGTGTCCAGCGTGACAACCAAGTTGAGCTGAGGGACAAAAGCCTCAGTCCTCGAGTAGTACGCGGCGTCCACACCCTCCTGAGCAACTGCCTAGAGCAAGCGGTAGCCGAGCGGCTGATCCTGGTAAACCCTGCCAAGGGTTGCAAATTGCCAAAGCTGGAGAAAAAGGAAATGCAGATCCTCCCGCAAGAGAAAATCGGCCTTTACCTGGCCGAAGCTGACCGCCGGGGACTCCTTGCCCTGTTCTACCTGGAACTAACCACTGGCCTCCGTCGAGGCGAACTGCTGGCTCTGCTCTGGACTGACCTGGACGCAGAAGCACGGACGATCTCTGTCACCAAGCAGGTCAACCGGATCAACGGCGAACTGGTCGTCAGTCAGCCTAAGACGCAAAATTCTGTCCGCACGCTGGCGATCCCGCAGCAGGCGGTAGACCTGTTAGTAGAGGAGCACCGAAAGCATCCGAGTAATCAATATATGTTTCCCTCACCTAAAACCGGCACCATGTACGACCCCGACGCCTTCCGCCGTATCCACGACAAAATACTGAAAGCCATCGGTGCGGAGCACGTCCGCTTCCACGACATGAGGCACCTTTTCGCCACCCTGTCCCTTAAGAACGGCGTGGATGTGAAAACCCTCTCTGGAGCCCTGGGCCACTACTCCGCAGGTTTCACCCTCAACACCTACACCCATGCCACAGCCCAGATGAAGCAGGATGCAGCGGACACCATCGGCGCGGTGATATGTGGAGAAATGGTTGCATACTAATAACGCTCATACAAATTAACCAGAAGGGGTTGACAAAATCAACCTCTTCTGGTATTCTAATGCTGGAAGAACAAAAGGAGGTGTGCAATGTGACCGAACTTGGAATTGCTCTGAGAAAAATCCGTTTGGACAAGCATGAGCTTCTCAGGGAAATGGCCGCAAAGCTAAATGTATCTTCCGCATTTCTGTCAGCTGTTGAAACAGGAAAAAAGCGCCCACCCGCAAACTTTGTGAACAAAATTTCTGATTTATATGATTTAAGTAGCAGTGAAAAAGAAGAACTTCTACATGCCGCAGAAATGTCCTTGGACGAAGTTCGAATCAATCTTTCGGGGGCCTCTTCTGCACAGCATCAAGCAGCAATCTCTTTCGCAAAAGCTTTGAATGGGTTGACAGACGAAGAAGTTAGCAAAATTATGTGCGTTTTTAGCCAACGGAAAAACAAGAGATGAGGTGTTGGTCATCAGTACATCAATTCCTACTAAAATTGTATCCGCACGAAATCGGAATCAACTAAGAAAAGAGGCTTTTATGCTTCGAAAAAAATTTGGGCTTGAACAGGAGAAAAATTTTCCAATTGTGGAATTTATAGAGCTGATTCTGCCTCAGATTGATCCCGATTTTGAGCTTGTTTTGGAAGAAGACATGGATTTGCCCGGACGTGCAGCAGAAACTATTCCAGAAATGCATTTGATTCGAGTCAAGCAATCAATTTATGATGCCGCGTGTCAAGGCGCATATTGGCCTAGGACAGTAATGGCACATGAATTGGGACATTATCTATGCCATGCGGAAGAAAATGTTACCTACGCCTATCCGTCAGTTGATAAACGGCTTCCTAACCTATATAACGCAGAAAAACAAGCTGACATATTTTCTGCCGAACTCCTCGCCCCAATACATTTAATTAATGAACCTTCTGATTATTTAGTCTCCAAGCATTTTGGAGTACCAAAAAGCATTGCGCGTATCCAAATAAATCAAGCGCGAAAGGTCCAAAAGCGACATCAGCGAATGAGGGCCAAGCGTAAACAAAAGGGAAACGGTTGAGATCCTACCCTCAACCGTTCTCCTCCCAGGCAACCACCTTTGCAAATCTAAAGGAGGTGTGCAACTGGTTTGCTATTGATGTTTCCACCCCAATAGTAACACACCTTCTTTCGATATGCAAGATGTTTTTGATAGATATCTTGTCGAAAGGAGATTTGGCTATGTGGATTTATTGCAGATACATCACAAAGAATGGTGTTCGTATTTATCCTAAAAAAGCACGCTTTTTCCGTTTTTGGGTCGAGGATGACAAGAAAACTGTGAAGCTGAAATCCAAGTAATTCACTAAAAGGTGCGCTGGGGCCAGTCCAGCGCACCTTTTAGGAATCCTATTTAATAAGTGCAAAATCCTCTCCGGTGCTGCCCCGTCCTATCCCAGTCTATCCCCGTATGGGTCAGCGCGTGGGTCACACCAGAAGCCGAAAAATAAACGCACCTGAAAAGTACTGAAAGCAGAAGAAACCCCGCCAAATCCGTTCGGATTTGACGGGGTTTGGTGGAGACTACTGGACTCGAACCAGTGGCCTCATGCGTGTGAAGCATGCGCTCTAACCAGCTGAGCTAAGCCTCCGAGTTGACGGGAGCGATTCCTCCCGTCGTGGTGACGCGTACGGGAATCGAACCCGTGTTACCGCCGTGAAAGGGCGGTGTCTTAGCCGCTTGACCAACGCGCCAAGGGCTTGGCCCACGAAGGACCATGGTAGCGGCGACTGGATTCGAACCGGTGACACTTCGGGTATGAACCGAATGCTCTGGCCAACTGAGCTACGCCGCCATATCGACCGGCGGACCGATCAGGCAGGAATCAGTATACCCCAAAATCTCCCGCTTGTCAAGAGCTCTTTTTACATTTTTCTAATAACTTTTTTTGCTCTCCCAGCTTTTCTCCCTTTACACCGGGCGAATGGAATGGTAAGATAGTACAGATGGCGATATCGCCCCAATACCGAAAAGAAAGAGTGATCGCTTATGGACCGCAGCAGCGGCATCCTTTTGCCCATCTCCGCGCTCCCCTCCCCCCATGGCATCGGCACCCTGGGCCGTGAGGCCTACGCCTTCGCTGACTTCCTCCACGCCGCCGGACAAAAATACTGGCAGCTCCTTCCCCTGGGGCCCACCAGCTACGGCGACAGCCCCTATCAGAGCTTTTCCACCTTCGCCGGAAACCCCTATTTCATCGACCTGGACCTCCTGGCAGAGGACGGCCTGCTGGACCCTGCCGGCCTGGATGCGGCGGACTGGGGGACCCAGCCCCGCTATGTGGACTACGGGAAGATCTATGACGCCCGCTTCACCATCCTGCGCAAGGCTTTCCAGAAGGGCTATCCCAGGGACCGCGAGGCGGTGGACGCTTTCCGCAGGGAGAACAAGTGGCTGGAAAACTACGCCCTCTATATGGCCGTAAAGAGTCATTTCGACATGAAGAGCTGGCTCGAATGGCCCGATGAGGACATCCGCCTGCGCAAACCCGAGGCCCTCAGCCGCTACCGCCAGGAGCTGGCGGCTGACGTGGATTTTTACGCCTACCTGCAATACCTCTTCTTCCAGCAGTGGAACGCCCTGCGGGACTATATCCACTCCCTGGACATCCAGATCATCGGCGACATGCCCATTTACGTGGCCATGGACTCCGCCGACGTGTGGGCGGAACCGGAGTTCTTCCAGCTGGGGGAGGACCTGGTGCCTACCGAGGTCTCCGGCGTCCCGCCGGACTACTTCACCGCCGACGGCCAGCTGTGGGGCAACCCCCTCTACGACTATGACCGG
>OFGQ01001918.1_pt1 | contig 12724 bp, 20 predicted proteins | sample 1521791 | NCBI WGS metagenome assembly OFGQ01 (sample SAMEA3504116, study PRJEB24116) | mouse gut metagenome | biome: mouse gut; feature: mouse-associated habitat; material: faeces | place: Denmark | collected 2011 | reverse complement strand
TAGTGCTCTCCTTATTTTTTCGGTTTGCTACGGCTTAGTCATCTTGTTTTTTGTCGGGAAGCCGGTCTTGCTGTACTTCTTCTTTTTCCCGTACCGGTCCTTGTATTCAAAGGTCACCCGCCATGTGTAGCCGGACTTCGATTTCTTCGATTCTCACTTATCAAATCACATAGAAAAACCATCCTTTCTGTTCGTCAGGATGGTACAAACACTAATGCGTTTGGTTGGTTATACCACCCTTGCCTCCCTCGCTGGCTGGTGGGGGAGTTTTTATTCTATCTTGTGATTCTTTCCAGCAGTGCTTCCTGGAGGACTTTGGAAAAGTTGAGCCCCATGGCAAGAGCTTTGTCGTTGAGCCATGCCGGGACTGACAGAGTCTTCTTTACTGATCTGTTGGCGTCTTTGTACGGGTCAAAATCAACAGATACAACGTTAACCAATCCGTCTTCGATAGGCTTGACCGTGCTAATGTCAGAACCACGTACCAAATCGTCACCATCCGCCACAGCACTGGATAGATAAAGTTCCAGAGCTTCCTGCGCATTCTTATAGGTTTCAGCAAAATCATCACCTTGCGAATAAACCCCCGGAAGATCCGGAAACTCTAACCAATAACCATCTGACTCTTTGTGGAAATAGGCAGGATACATAAACAGCATATAAACACCTCCGTTGAACAGGGAAGATGAAGGAGGGGAGGGCTCTATTTAAGCCCTGCCTGCTTCAGAATTTTTGTTTCCAAACCCTTTTTCATGTCTTTCCCGTGGACCGGGAGGATGATGGTTTCATGAATGTTTGGATGTTTTAACTTGTGGTGAGAACCTCTGGTACTGATGATTGCCCATCCGTTCTCCTGCAATAACTTGAGCAGTTTCTTATCCGTCATCTTCTCCTCCTTGCACCTATATTATATAATACGTAACTACGTATTTCAAGTTGGGGATATATAATTCTCATTCGATACTTTCTCAAGATCCACGACCTGGCTTTATCTCCCCTTCTTGATGCTCCATCCCATGGAAATCAGGCATAAACCAGCGGGGATAGCTGTGAATACAGTTGTCAGCCCGAGACAGGCGCCTGCCTGGATATAGAGTAAAGCGGAGACAAGAGCTGTCCAGCGATTCCAATATGCAAGAGCAGCAAGATTACAGCAGAGGGCTGCACCCAGCAGGAAGAAGAAGGGCAGTACACCATACACAAGAAATCCGCTCAGAAAATAGGCAATGATTCCAGGCATGAACAAGATGAAATAACAAATCAGTCCCAGCTCTATCAAAGCCAGTATCAGAGACACCAGCAGGCACCAGCTGAACCGGCGATACCAGAGAAGCTTTGGCTGACTAGGCAGATCGGGCTGCTGTGCCCCCGGTTCATCAAGCATTTGTCCGGATTCTTCAAGTTTTTCGTTCATTTCTTCATTCATGTTGTGTTTCTCCTCTAAAGTCCACTCTGGAAAGCAACGGCTCTGCCAAGGATCCTCAGATGGTCCAGATCCTCTCTGGAGTAGGTCATCTCTCCATACTTAGCATTTGCCGGACGCAAAACAACAGTGTCACCATACTGATAAAAATACTTTAGGGTTGCCTCATCATCAACAGCCACTGCCGCGATTTGCCCATTCTCAACAACTGGAGAAGATTGGATGAAGATGATATCTCCGTCATAGATCCGGGCGCCAGTCATGGAATCCCCCTGCGCCCGCAGGCAAAAATCAGCATGGATAGATGAATCCATTGGGTAATACTCACCCCTGACCTCGTCCATATAGATGGGTTCCTCACAGGCTACAGCCCCCTGACAGCAAATACCAAGGTCGGTTTTTTGAATTCCATGCTGGGATGGATCCCTAAAGCGGTGGACAGCCTGGCGGACCGGCTGGTATTCAAGGGCTGGAAGAACGACAACTTCAACCTGTCGCAGATCTTCCAGATGAATAACCCGGACATTTTCTTTGACTCGGCCATCATCTCCGCACTGATTGGCGGCTGCAGCTTTGTCTATATGGGACTGGACAAAGAGGATTTCCCCCGGCTTAAGGTAATCGACGGGCGGGATGCCACCGGCATCATCGATCCGGTGACCAATCTGCTGACAGAAGGCTATGCGGTCCTGGAAAGGGACCCGAAGACTGACGTTCCGGTGCTGGAGGCCTACTTTCTGCCCGACACCACGACTTACATCCGGAAAGGCGGAGATCCGGAAACATTCCTGAATCCTGCAGGTATCCCGCTCCTGGTGCCCATCATCTATCGCCCGGACGCCAAACGGCCCATGGGACACAGCCGCATCAGCCGGGCCAGCATGAGCCTGCTGCAAGGAGCCTGTCGGACAGTAAAGCGTTCCGAGGTATCGGCAGAATTCTACAGCTTTCCACAGAAGTACATCATCGGTCTGAGTCAGGAAGAGGATGAGGCTTTCGAGAAATGGAAAGCCACGATGTCCACGTTCCTGACCATCACCAAGGATGAAGAAGGAGATTCCCCTACAGTTGGCCAGTTCACCCAGCAGAACATGACCCCCTTCACAGAGCAGCTGCGGACATTCGCTGCTCTGTTCGCAGGTGAAAACGGCTTGACGCTGGATGACTTGGGTTTCGTTTCGGACAATCCGTCAAGTGCCGAAGCCATCAAAGCCAGCCACGAGAGCCTGCGTCTGACAGCCAGGAAGGCACAGAGAACTTTTGGTTCCTGTTTCCTGAATGTGGGAATGGTGTCCGCCTGTCTGCGGGACAATAAAGCCTACAGACGGCAGCAGTTCTATCTGACAGAACCGATGTGGGAGCCTATCTTCGAACCGGATGCTGCGGCCCTTTCCTCCATCGGAGACGGCGCCATCAAGCTCAATCAGGCAGTGCCTGGCTACTTCAACACAGACAACCTGCCAGATTTGACTGGCATCGATCCCAGTCAGCTGCCTGCGCCTGTGACGGAGGACGCAAATGGATGATATTGCTCCTGCGCTGCTGAAAAACATCCAGGATACCTTTGAGGACCTTGTCAAAAACGATAAGGCCCTTTCCCGTATCCGGAAGCGGCTGGAAAGTGGCAAGGCATCCTATGCTGATGCGCAGGATTACGCTGGCAGGATCGCCAAGTGTCTGCAGCAAGCCTACAGCTCGCATCTGAGCGCTGATTCGCTCCCAGATGGTCGGATGCACTACAATATCGCAAATCGCGTTCTGCCGCCCACTCTGACCCGCTGTGGCGGTCTGGTGAGTGATTATTGTGTACAGGTGCAGGAGTCCATCAACGAGGCGGCCCACATTGGCATCAAAGCCCAGACAGCAGAGCTTAATTCCAACCGGATCGAAGGACTGGTTGACCGGGTGAGTGAGGATGATTTTGAAAAGACACAGTGGGTCCTGATGGCTCCTGTAGACAACTTCTGCAGGAGTACGGTGGATGACCATGTGAAGGCCAATGCCGATTTCCATTACAAATCCGGTCTGAATCCAAAGATCATCCGAAAGACAGATGGCCACTGCTGCAAGTGGTGCTCATCCAGAGCCGGCACTTATCCATACAAGCCAGATATGGACCGGGAAGTTTTCCGGAGACACGAAAACTGCGGATGTACAGTGGAGTATGATCCTGGCAATGGTTCTGCACAGCGGCAGGATGTGTGGAACAAGCGGTGGAAAGATGAGGACGAAAACACTCGGCCTAAAAGGTTGGGATATCGTCAACCACTCGAAGAATTTCTTGAAAAGAATCCCAAAGCAAAGACAATCAATCGACAGAAACAAGGACGTCATATTCCCGGGGATCGTGAATATGTGGAGGGGAAAAGCTGTCTGCTTCTATCCATGGATGAGTGCAGCGAAATCCTTTATAATGAAGCTGGAAATGGGCTTTTGGTTTTCGACAGAAAAGGTAACTGGAAGAAAAAAGAGCGAATCGTTGCAGATAAAATCGTTGGCGTGGTCAAAGGGGAAGAAGGTTTCTCAGAAGATACGCAGGGCTTGATGATTCACTATTCGAAAACCGGAGCTCATCTCATTCCTAGAAAGGTGGACAGCGATGAGTTATCGTACATTGTGGGCGGAATTCAAGAACAGGAGAAATAAGTTTGTTAACGTGTTATGCACCGATGGGGATTTAGTCAACGGAAAGTTTGTGGATATCATGGATGCATATGATAACGAATATGATGCCATCTTTCTGAAATCTCCGGAAGGCGCATTGATTGAGATCCCAGCAAATGAAGTGGCAGGGATTTACGGAGCGTAGAAAGAGAGATGAATGAAGAAATTGATCTTAACAGCCGGCATTCTGTCGGCTTTTTTACTGGCCGGATGCGGCAATAAAGATATTATCGGAACTCAGTACAACTTTGCCTGGGCACAGATCAGGCTGCCAGACGGTGACATCGTGGAAGGAGATGTGGATGCCTGGAATGTTGGAAGTGATAATGGTCGGGTCCGGGTAACTATTGACGGAGTCGATTACAATACACATTTTTCGAACGTCTGCCTTTTCAGCGAGAAGCCGGTAGAGGATGAAACAGAATGAAAGATACAAAAACACAGACAAGCGGTGGCATCGGGTTTTGCGGAGCCTTGGCCATCGCTTTTATCGTACTCAAACTCATGGGAATCATTTCCTAGTCATGGTGGTGGGTCCTTTCTCCGCTGTGGGCCCCTTTAGCCGTCGTTTTGGTGATTGCGGCTATCCTGGGCCTTATTTCGGTCCTGACTGACTGAATAATCGCCCTGGGTACGGCGTAAAACTGCCTGGGAGGTCGCATGGCAGCTAGAAGAGGACGCCAGACTCCCACTACATCGTTCGTTTTGGATTATGACCGGACAAAATCTCCGGAAGCAGTCGAACTGTATGAAAAATCTGGCCAGACTGTACTGGAATGGCAGAGGCTCATGCTCAAGGATCTGATGGCCGTCCAGTCTGACGGACTTTGGACTCACATGATGTGCGGATATTCGCTTCCCAGGCGAAATGGCAAGACTGAGGTGGTCTATATGAGGGAGCTGTGGGGGCTTCTCAACGGAGAGAAGATTGCCCACACGGCTCACAGGACTTCCACCTCACATTCTTCCTGGGAGAAGCTGGTCAGACTGCTGACCAAAGCCGGCTATGAAGACGGTGTGGATTTTACATCGATCCGGGCGAAAGGCTCGGAGAACATCCACTTTGTGGAGACGGATGGAGACATCCAGTACAGGACGAGGACCGGATCCGGGGGACTGGGCGAAGGTTTTGACCTGCTGGTCATTGACGAAGCCCAGGAGTACACCGATGACCAAAGGTCAGCGCTGTCCTATACCGTCACGTCCTCACAGAATCCGCAGACCATCATGTGCGGCACTCCACCCACCAATGTTTCCAAGGGCACTGTATTCCCGAAGTTCCGGGAAGGCTGCCTGCAGGGAAAAGAGCAGGACGCCTATTGGGCAGAATGGGCAGTCAGCACCATGTCCAAAGTCGATGATCCGGAACTGTGGTATGAAACGAACCCATCTCTGGGCCAGATCTTCACGGAACGGAATGTAAGATCCGAGCCGTCCGATGATGAGGTGGATTTCAACATCCAGCGTCTGGGCCTCTGGATCGGGTATAACCAAAGCTCGGCAATCACAGAAAAAGACTGGAATCAGCTGGAGGTCTCAGAGCTTCCGGATCTGACAGGCCCCATCCATGTGGGTGTCAAATATGGACAGGACAACCGGAATGTTGCCATGTCCATTGCAGTCAGGACCAAAGACGGGAAAGTCTTTGTAGAAAGTCTGGACTGCAGACCTGTCAAATCCGGGAATGACTGGATCCTGGACTTCCTGACACAGGCAAATACAGCCCAGGTGGTCATTGACGGCGCCAATGGTCAGGGGATCCTGCAGAAGGAAATGAAGGACGCCAGACTCAGCAAAAGGCCAGTCCTGCCAACAGTGAAAGAAATCATCAACGCCAACGCTCTGTTTGAACAGGGCGTTTTTCAATGCCAGCTGTGTCACGCAGGTCAGCTGTCTCTGCGACAGTCTGCGACCAACTGCGACAAGCGGGCAATCGGATCCAATGGCGGCTTTGGTTACAGAAGCCAGGCTGATGAAATCGACATTTCGCTGCTGGAGAGTGTGGCTCTGGCTTACTGGTCCTGTGTCAGCGAAAAGCCGAAGAAGAAACGAACGATACGCTATTGATCCAAATGACGCTTACGGCGGCGGAAATAGCCGGGGAGGATAAAAATGGCAGAAAACACAAACAACGAATTCAAGCCTATTGAGACTCAGGAAGCTTTTGATGCAGCAATCAAAGATCGACTGGAGAGAGCAGAGCGTTCTATCCGGAAGGAATACGCAAATTTTGAAACCTACAAGACAAAAGCTGATGAGTTCGACACAAAGGTTTCGGACTATGACAAACAGATTTCGGATCTGAAGGCAGAGAACGAAAAGCTCAAAGGCGATATCACCAGCCGCGAAACGGCAGCGGAAAAAAGCCGGATCGCCAGAGAAGCCGGGCTGCCGGAAGGATTTGAAAACAGATTGACTGGATCCACAAAGGAGGAATGGCAGAAGGACGCTCAGCAGCTGGCTGGACTGTTCAAGAAGCCCTACCCCTCCAAGAACCACGTGGAGCCCGTGGGAGATTCGAAAAACGTTGATTTAAAAAAAATGCTTAAAGCATTGAGAGGAGAAGACTAATGGCAGAGAACAACAAGACCACTACTTCTACGGAACTGTTCAGCCCCCAGCAGATTGGAGAGATCTTCAATCGGGTTGCAGGTCACTCTACGATTGCAGCCCTGTCCGGGCAGAGCCCCATCCCTTTTGCAGGGGTTGAATCCTATGTATTCACAATGGACGGAGAAGCTGCCATCGTTGGTGAAGGTGAAGCCAAACCTGCAGGAGAGGCAAAATTCTCCAAGGTTCTGGTAAAGCCACTGAAAGTGGTGTACCAGCACCGCCTGACCGATGAATTCAAGTACATGGCGGATGAAGCAGCGCTGCCCTACCTGGAAGCCTTCATGGATGGTTTCGCCAAGAAAATTGCCCGTGCTCTGGATATCATGGCCTTCCATGGTCTGAACCCGGCGACAAAAGAGGCGTCTGAACTGATCGGTAACAACTGCTTCGACAAGAAAATCACAGAAACGGTGGATTTTGATGCAGCCAACGCAGATGACAACATCCAGGCAGCTGTGAATACAGTCCAGGGCAAGGACCGCTATACCAATGGTCTGGCCATGACTCCGGCTTTCGCCACTGCTATGGGCAACATCAAGGAGAAGACCGGCAGCAAAGTGCCTCTGTATCCGGAGTTCCGTTTTGGCGGCCACCCGCAGACTTTCGGAGGAATGAAAGCGGATGTGAACAACACTCTGGCTTTCGGTGCATCCACAAAAGCTGGGGACAAGAACGATGAGGCAATCATCGGTGATTTCCAGAATGCCCTGAAATGGGGGTATACCAACTCCATGAAGACCGAACTGATCGAGTACGGTGATCCGGACGGTCAGGGTGACCTGAAGAACCACAACCAGGTTGTCCTGCGAGCAGAAGCTTATATCGGCTGGGGTATTCTGGACAATGATTCCTTCGTCCGGATCGTGAAGGCTGTTCCGGCTGCCTGATCATGAGGGAAGAGCCTTACACAGACATCTCCACTGTTGAGCAGCTTTTCCGGCCGCTGGAAGATGGAGAAATGGAAAAGGCGCTGGCTCTGATTCCTGTCGTGGAAGATTCGCTCAGACAGGAAGCGTTGAACGTTGGCAAGGATCTTGATGCGCTCGTTGAAAGCGGCAGGATCCTGCCGGCTGTTCTGCAGTCGGTTGTAGTGGATATCGTTGGCAGAACGCTTCTGACGTCGACACGCTCAGAGCCGATGACCCAATTCACCCAGTCGGCGCTGGGCTATTCCGCTTCCGGTACCTATCTGGTGCCGGGCGGTGGCCTGTTCATCAAGAACAGCGAACTGCGGCGCCTGGGATTGCGCAGACAGAAAGTACAAATGAGGGAGCTGTATGACATCGGTGATTAAAGGCATCCCGGTCATCCTGTACGAAGAGCAGAAGATTGGGGTGGATGCATTCAACCAGCCAATCAATGTTTACGAAAAGAAAGTTGTGAGCAATGTGCTGGTTTACCCTTCGACACCGGAGGAAATCGTGACATCTACTGAGCTGTCAGGAAAGAAAGCGGTCTATACCCTGGCTATTCCCAAGGGAGACGCCAATTTCTGGGAAGGCCAGAGGGTGAGATTCTTCGGCGAGGACTGGAAAGCCTTCGGTTTTTCCATCATGGGCATCGAAGACAACATCCCACTGGACTGGAACAAAAAAGTGATGGTGGAACGCTATGCCGGCTAAGCTGGTTGACTTCAAGCTGGACAGCCAAGGGGTCAGGGAACTGCTGCGCTCGGATGAAGTGGAACAGATGCTGGAGTCTGTGGCAGAAAGCAGGGTTCCATCCAACGGATGCAATTATGAAGTGAAGTCCAAAAAGGGCAGCCACCGTGCGAATGCAGTGATTCGTGTTGGGGATGCCCATGCCTATTATCATGAACTGAAACACAATGACCTGCTGAAGGCGGTGAAATGATGCTGGCCGAAAAACTGGTCCTGGACCATCTCAGTCAGACACTGGATGTTCCGGTCTATATGGAGCATCAGGCGGAAGACCCGCAGTCATTTATCATTGTGGAAAGAGTAGGCGGCAGCGTGACGGATCATATCCACCGGGTGAGCTTTGCCATCCAATCTTATGGATCCACACTGCTGACAGCCTGCGAACTGAACGAGAAAGTCAAACAGGCGATGGACCTGCTGATCGAGTCCGACAGCGTGGTCAATCTGTCCCTGGATTCTGACTATAATCACACAGATACAAGCACCAAACGTTACCGCTATCAGGCGGTATACGATTTGGTGCTTTTTGATTGAAAGGAGAAACCATGTCTGAAAAACCGAACGCATCTCTGGTCACCCAGGGCAAGCCAAAAGTCACCGGTTCCATCTTCTCTGCACCGCTGGGAACAGCTCTGCCCACAGACGCCAAGTCGGCTCTGGATGATGCTTTTGTGCAGCTGGGATATGTATCCGACTCCGGACTGACCAATTCTATTGGACTGGAGAATGCCAACGTCAAAGCCTGGGGTGGCGATACTGTCCTGAACACCATGACATCCAAGACCAATGAGCTGAAGTTCAAGTTGATCGAAGCGCTGAATCCTGACGTGCTGAAAGTCGTTTATGGTGACGAAAACGTGACCGGAACACTGGAAACCGGGATCACTGTGAAGAACAAATCCCTGCAGCTGGAAGGCCATGCCTATGTCATCGACATCCTCATGAAAAACGGTGCGATGAAACGTATTGTGGCGCCGGAAGGCACAGTCACGGCCATTGGTGACGTGACATACAAGGATGATGAAGTTGTGGGCTATGACCTGACCATTGGCCTGGTACCGGATGATGACGGTGTGACTGCATACGAATACATCATCAGGGAGGCCAAGGCATGAAAAAGACACAGAGCGGATTTGAATACACCTTGGACAGGGACTATTCCAAAGACTGGGAAATGATGGAAATGCTGATGGACGTGGAGTCCAATCCGCTGAAGCTCATTCCCATCGTGAAACAGGTCCTGGGTCCGGAACAGTATCCGAAATTTAAGGAACACTGCCGCAAGGATGGTGTGGTGGATGCTGAAATGATCACCGAAGAGCTGATGGAGATCATTGCCGGAGGACCTGAGAAAGCAAAAAAATCCTAGCCCTCAGCTACATGCTGGGGGAGGACGAAGACAGTCTGACCTGCGACTTTGCTCAAACTTATGGGATCCTGGACATCAGGGTTGTGCCTGCAGTGACAGCCGCAGTCCTTGCATGGGGACTTCCGGAGGACAGCCGAATCAAACGGATCCTGAGCGGTTCGAAGTGCTCTCTGGATTCGCTGCTGCTGGCATCCATTGCAGATGCCCAGAACCTGAATCTGTGGACTAAAGCCAGGGAGGGAACGCCCAGACCTGCAAGCCTGGTGGACAGACTGCTGGGTGTATCTGCGGATCCAGAATCCTCCGCGTCTTTTACGATCGATGAGTTTGAGGAGCGAAGAGCACAAATGCTGAATGGAAATCAGGAGGTGAGGGATGGCTGAAGCAACATTAGGCAAGGCGTATGTCCAGATCCTGCCCAGTGCCAATGGCATCAAGGGGCAGCTCACAAAGGTCCTGGGCGGCGAGACGGAGCAGGCTGGCGATTCCCTTGGCAGGCGTCTTGGTTCCCGGATCAAGAATGCCCTGGTCACAGCCGGGATCGGGGCAGCTGTCGGGGGCGTCATCAAGTCAGCAATCAGTGAAGGGTCCAAGCTGGAGCAGTCCATCGGTGGCATTGAGACGCTGTTCAAAAGCAGTGCCGGGAAGGTGGAGCAGTATGCCAAAGATGCTTTCCGGACTGCCGGTCTGAGTGCCAACGAATACATGGAACAGGCCACCAGCTTTGCGGCTGGTCTGGTTGCTTCCTGTGGCGGTGATACAGCCAAAGCGGCGGAAGTAGCCAACACTGCCCTGATTGACATGTCTGACAACGCCAACAAGATGGGATCCAATATGGAGGATCTGCAGAATGCATACCAAGGTTTTGCGAAGCAAAACTATACCATGCTCGATAACCTCAAACTCGGGTATGGGGGTACGAAGCAGGAGATGGAACGACTCCTGGCGGATGCCCAGAAGCTGACGGGTGTGAAGTACGACATCAACAATCTGTCTGATGTCTATGAAGCCATTCATGAGATCCAGAAGAATCTGGACATCACAGGCACCACCGCCAAGGAGGCCAGCACGACATTCAGTGGCTCCTTCAACCAGATGAAGGCAGCGGCACAGAACCTGCTGGGCTACATGGCAACCGGGATGGATATCGGACCAGCCATTCAGCAGCTGGCAGAAAGCGCCAGTACATTCCTGCTCGGGAATGCGCTGCCCATGCTGGGGAAAGTCATCGTGCAGATTCCCAGTGTGGTACTGCAGATGATCAGGACAGCAATCCCCATTATTAGGGAGCAGGCTCCAAAGCTCATCCGCGAGCTGATCCAGAGCCTGAAAGAGAACCTCCCGGAAATCATCAAACTGGGCCGGGAGCTCATCACTGAGTTCGGCAAGGGTATGGCTGAGGAGTTTCCTCAGCTTTCTTTGGTTTTCAACAACCTGCTGCCAATCACGGACGGACTGAGCATGGCCTTTGGCGCCTTCAAAACCGTGAACTTTGCCACCAACCTGATCAATCAGGGGAAAAACCTGATGGGTACCTTCACCGGATTGCTGGGCAAGGTCCAGGGATTTGGTGGAGCTTTCGGAGCTCTGAAAGGAGTCATCAGCGCAGCCGGTCCCTGGGGAATTGCCGCCGGAGCTGTTCTGGGGCTAGGTGCTGCTTTTGTCAGTCTCTACAACAACAACGAAGACTTCCGGAATTTCGTCAATGCCACCTGGCAGGGCATCTGTGATTTCTGCGTTGAGACCTGGAACAATCTGTCCCAGGCCGCTTCTGACTGCTGGAATGGCATCGTTGAGGGATGGACCAATGCCTGGAATGGTATAAAGGACTTCTTTTCCAGTCTCTGGCAGGGGATCTGTGATGTCTTCAACTTCGGGGTAGAGCTGGTCCGCTCCATCGTTGAAGGCGCTGTGCAGATCTGGACGCTGCCCTGGCAGTTCATCTGGAACAACTGGGGGACAGACATCACGAACTTCTGGAACGGTATAACGGCTTTCCTGTCCGAGTGCTGGAACAACATCGTGGCAGTTATGCATCAGGTGTTTGATCCTATCACGGAGTTCTTTGCGACCTTCTGGCAGGATATCTGCAATACCACGATTGGAACCTGGAACACGCTGACGGAATCTCTTTCTCAGCTGTGGGCCCGGCTCGTGGAGCTGGCGCAGCAGACATGGCAGAACATCGTGGATACGATGCACCGGATTCTGGACCCGATTGTGGCAGCTATCGCCAATATCTGGAACAGTGTGAAGTCGAAGACAGCTGATATCTGGAATGGCCTCACATCCTTCCTATCCGGCTGCTGGAACGGCATCAAAGAGGCTGCAGCCAGAGCCTGGAATACCATCAAAGATGTGTGTCTGAAGCCAATTGAGGGGCTGAAAAACACCATCAAGGGGATCATCGACAAGATCAAGGGATTCTTCGCCAACTGCAATATCCAGTTCCCGAAGATCAAGCTGCCGCATTTCAGCATCAAGGGGAGTTTCAGTCTTTCGCCTCCCAGTGTTCCGAAGCTGGGGATTGACTGGTATGGCAAAGCTATGCGAGGCGGCATGATCCTGGACAGCCCGACAATCTTTGGATCCATGAACGGCAAACTGCTGGGAGCCGGAGAAGCCGGTAAGGAAGCTGTTGTGGGTGTGAACTCTCTACGCCAGATGATCCAGAGTGCTGTTCATTCCGCAGCAGGACCGGCTGCAGAGAATCCTGAAATCGACTACCAGCGGATGGGTCAGGAGATGAGGCAGGCTCTGGCAGCCATGAAAATCGAGAACGTGGTCATGGTGGGCGGCAGGATCCTGCAGAGAGAAATCAGCCGGGTGTCTGTGGACCAGGACAACGCTTTGGCGATTGCAAAGGGGGCATGAGATGTTTGACGTGATCATTGATAACCGGAGTATGAATGATGCAGGACTCAAGGTCGCATCCAGACCTCTCGTTCTGTCTCCGGAGAAGAAATACCAGACGCGCACCGCCTTAAACAGGGA
>OFGQ01001915.1_pt1 | contig 12734 bp, 18 predicted proteins | sample 1521791 | NCBI WGS metagenome assembly OFGQ01 (sample SAMEA3504116, study PRJEB24116) | mouse gut metagenome | biome: mouse gut; feature: mouse-associated habitat; material: faeces | place: Denmark | collected 2011 | reverse complement strand
AGGCCCAGCAGAACGCCGCCATCGGCGCGATGATCTCCGCCAGCGAGGCCACCATCCTGCGCCGCACCGGCGCGGAGTGCCCCTCCGCCGCCTATCTGGTCAATCCCCCCACGCCTGTGAACTTTCCCACCAACGGCTGCGGCCAGGTGAATTTCAACGGCTGGAATCAGGGCTGCGGCCAGGGTTGCGGAAGCTGCTGCTAAGCAGCATTACTCCCCGAAATTCGGGTGATGATTTCGGGGCGGCGGGAGTACTCGCCGCCCCTTGATTTTAAAGGAGTGAAAATTATGGCTTGTAAGCCTGTCTGTAAACTCTGTGACAAGCTGGTGCTGTCTCAGTCCGTCACCTTTACCGGAGGTAATCTGGTCATTAACCTGCCCGCTGGCTCCTACGGCAACGGGTGCAAGTACTGCATTGTGGTTGCCCAGGCCATTCCCGCTGCTACCACCATCAACGCCCCTGTGGTAATCACCATCGGGACCGGCACCGAGCAGTACCCGCTCACCAACCGCTGCTGTGCTCAGGTCACCGCCTGCGGCATCCGCACCAGGACCAGGTACTCCACCGTCGTTTCTACCAGCGCCACCGGCGGCACCTTTAAGCTGATGGGCAATGCCTGCCCCTGTCCCACCAACAACCTGGCCAGCATCAACGGCACGGCCCCCGCCGCGCCGGGTCCCACCACGTAAAGGAGGGGATAATATGAACCGGAGCACGAAAATGCTGATGCTGAACGCCAGCAAGGATAAAGAGCGCCGCCGCCGCATGGGCGTGACCTATGAAGACTGGGCGCCTCAAGATCATTGGGGCCCTTACATGCCTCCCTACTATGATGGCGGGGAAATGGAGCCAGAAGGTGCTTTTTATGACCGAAGCGGTCGGCGGCATTATAACAACGGCCGTTTTGCCCCTATGAGCGCCTACGGAGAGCCTGAAAGCGCCCGCCGGTACCGCCGGTACTCGGATGGCCGCTTTGCCCCCAGAAGCGATTACAGACCCGTAGGGGACTGGTCTGGAGAAGATGAGCGTGGATACATGGGGCGGGGTGGCGGTTATGGCCGCGGTGTCCAACCTCCCGGAAGATACTCCGACGATCGCCCGCGTATGATTGGCTTTGCCCGGGAGTGGGACGGCGGGGACCATCGGTCTGACGCTACCATGCCTCAGTACATGGAGATGGACCGCATGAGCGGCCACCGAGACCACGCCGGCGGAGCGTACAGCGACCGCCTGCCGCCTTTCGACCACCAGATGGCCATGGAGTGGACAAAAGGCATGGTCAACGCAGACGGCACCAAGGGCCCCCACTGGACCATGGAGGAGACCACCGAGCAGATGAAGAAGCATGGGGTCAAGGCCGATCCGGCTGAGTGGTACGCTGTCATGAACTCCCTCTATTCGGATTACTGCGAGGTGCTAAAGAAAAATAACGCTTCTACCATGGAGACCTACGTGGGCTTGGCAAAAGCCTGGCTTGAGGATTCCGACGCGGTCAAGGACAAAGCCGCCGCGTACTTCACATGCGTTGTTGAGCACTGACAAAATTAGACCGCTGAGCCATTGGCTTGGCGGTCTTTTCATCGTGTTTTCCACATTTGGGGAAAATAATGTTGAAAACTTCTTGCGTTGCGCTCCATTTTGTGGTATCATGCGGAGGAGCACACAACGAAAAAGAGACGGTCTAGCCGTCTCCCCTCGTTTTGAAGCGGTAGCAGCCGCTCCATGGTGCTTACATAAACTAAATAAAAAACTGAATAAGACCGCTTTTTAACACTTTTTGAATTCGACCCTCAAAAGGTGCGGCGAAGCCTTACCCAGACGCCTTGACGGCGCTCTTTGTAAACTGGATTATATCTGAAAAAAAAGAGGTTGTCAAGGGGTTAGGCGAAGCTTTGTCAAAAAAAGTGGCAAAGAGGCAAATTCCCCACCTTGACGACCTCTTTAAAAACCGTTGGACTGGATGCACCGGAGCGCAGTGGGGCTGAATACATCCCGGAGACCCGTGTGAAGCTGCTCCCACGCTGGCGGGCCGACGTCAGGACGGCTGACAGCACCGTCCTAAAATAAGATGCTAAGCGGAGGACGCGGCCCTGTGCCGCCCGGCGTGTCACTGCCGGACCGTGTGTGTTACCTTGGCCTATGCCCGCCGGCGCGGTGTGCGGGCGATATCGATGGACCGTACTGGACAGAGCTGGACGCTGCTGGACAGGACGGGACATAGATGGACAAGCCATTGAAGGACGGAGCAGCCAACCGACCGACGGCTCATCCCAGGCCATTGGCGGTGTGGTCTTACCGGATTTCCTGGTAGGACTGCGCCCTCTCTCAGGTCTAAACCCGACCATTAGCCTGTCACGCCTGGCGGTGTTTGTCAACTGAAAAGATTTAAAGATTTCTCTTTATAGCGGCCCCCGGCCCAACTTTTCAGGGTTAGGAGGACGCAGGGCCGGGTAGGGTGGCCGCGCAGCGGCCGGGTGCCCTAGGCCCGTCAATAATACGCTGTAAATGTATTATACTCCACAATGCAATTTGAAATAAAATATAAGATGCAATCTAAATTGCAATATAAAATATATTGCGGAATAGAACTTATGTTGTATTGACATCACAGTGTCTATTTGATAATATATTGTGCAATAGAATATACAATGCATTTGCAATATATTGTATATTCCGATTTAAAATGGAAAGTAGGGAAGCGTATGAAAATCATAGCTTTTGGAACGATGAAGGGAGGGACGGGCAAGACTACCTTGGCTTTTAATCTGGCTGGGCTTTTGGCCGCGGGCGATTATAAGGTATTGTTATGGGACCTGGACCCCCAATGCAACCTGAGTCAGTCCGCAGGCATGGATATCAATACCCGGGGCGTCTATACTACCAAAGATGTATTTGATGCCCCGGATACCTTGCCGGATAAGATCGCCGTCCACTTGGACGGAAACCTTTGGATCATGCCGGGCTCTATTGACTTGACGCTGACCGAGGCGACGCTGCCCAGCAAGGCGGGTCGGGAGTTGATTCTCCGCTACTATATCGAGGATAATATCGAGTTTTTCCACCAGTTTGACTATATCCTCTTGGATACAAACCCCTCTATGTGTAATGTCAATCAAAATGGCTTTGTGGCAGCGGACAGCATTGTTTTGGTATCGGATGTTTCGCTGCACTCTATTCGGGGCGCGGAGCTGTTTATGTATTTGTGGGAGGATATCCGTAAGTCGTTGCGCTTACCTGAAACCATCAAGGCATTGGTGCTCAACAATTACGACAGCCGGACCAAGCTGGCCGGTGAGCTGATGGAGTTCTGTGCCCAGAAGGACAATTTGAGGGATTTGGTCGTCCCCACCGTTATTCCGGCCCGGGTGGCTATGAAGCATACGGCAATCGAAGGGAAGTCCATTGACCAGCTTTTACCAGAGAGCGACCTGGTCGGAATTCTTAAGCAGGTGATGGATGACTTGAAGGGGAAGGGGGTTATCTGATGGCGAACTCATTTGATCTCCGGGATAATGTCCGGCAGCAGCACCTGAAGGAGCACCCGGCTACGGCGGAGACCGCCAGTGCTCCAGCTCGCCCTGGGGTTTTGGAGTTGGAGGCCAAAAAACGGCGGAAGCAGACATACACCGTCTATCTGGACAAGGATCTGATGGGCCGCGTTCAGCGGCTGGCTAAGCAGAAGGATGTGGCAGCTTCGGCCGTAATTGAGGCCTGCGTCAAAATGTCGCTGGACCAGCTGGAGGGATAACCTATGGTGATATATCGGCCCCATCGGGGCGGCTTTGCGGAGGCCATGGCGGAAGCGCGGGAATTTTTTTCCGGGGAGGAGATGCTGGCCTATATCGTTGCGGAACACACGGACCCCGAGTGTGGCCCGGCCTTTGCGCTGGAGGACCTGGTGATCGGGAGCGATGCCAGGGAGGACCACCGTAATGGCTGGCATGATACCAGGTATGTCTGCACCAGGAGGTATTACAGCGAGGACTACAACCCGCCGGCGCCCATTGGATTTTGTGCTGAGGATTATGGGGAATGAGAACAGCCCCCGGTGTTCGACTTGGACACCGGGGGCGCATTTTATTCTATTATAACAGCGGTGCCGGTAAAAATCATAGTACTTGCCATTTTCCCTTCAGGTGGAAGTACTTGTATGCCTATTACTGCATTGGCCCCCAGTGCGGCGGCTTCGCGGCACAAGCCATCTTGGGCTGATTGTATAAACTGTCGATATTTTTCCGCGCTTTTTGGATCACCTACAAATACAGAAACTGATGGAGTCCAAGCCCGAAAAGAAACCAAACCGATGTACTTTTTAATTTGGTGTCCTTGAATGGAAGGTGTGGTAGTAATAATAATATTGTCCATTTTACCCCTTCATTTCTTGTTGTTCCAAATAATTCTGACAAAAGGTTTTTCTTTATAATCATCATCAAATTCTGTTTTTTCATAAAATACGCCATATGCGTCTTCATCTAAATATTTTTTTGCATATTTCTTTGGCAGTTTTCCAATTTCCCCACCACAAGAAAGTACAATTATAGTATCTTCATGTTCATAATCTTCTTCTAGCTGTAGTTCTTCGCCTTCCTTGCAAAAACATATAGTAGATTGTTTTTCCTCTCCTTTATATGCGGTTAAAGCCACAACTGTCTGATCTCTCCATTCTTGTCCTTTTCTTTTATCGTGGTAAAAGGCTAAGATTCCAGTACAGGGCTTTTCTGGTTCGTCCGGATAAACATGCTCCATACAAAAGAAATATGGGTCATTCCGCTTTAACCAGTCTTGAATCATATCAACTTTATCTTCTAATATTCCAATATCATTATTTCCAGAAAATACATGAATTTCGCCAGATATTTCTTTAACATCCAATAAAAATTCTTTTGCAATCGCTCTTTCAGAAAGAGTTTTCATGTCTGTTACGTTGATTTTAACAGAATACCAATATTTCCTTTCAGCGCCATCTTTCCATTCTGGTATTGTAATGTTGACTTCTTTTTTGGGAGTAGAAGGTATATAAGGCTTTGGTGCTGCTGATGCGGACACCTGTGAAGTATTATTTTGTGGTTTGGGTGTTTCTGGTTGTTTGGCACTTGAAAGTATTTTTGAAAACAGTCCCATAATTTGACCTTCTCTTTCTAATCTTTCTATTGACAAAATAGAACAGTAGTTCTATAATAATTCTACAGGAAACGACAGAATTTTACTTTACGAAAGAGTATAATTTTTGCGAGCCAGGGCCCCTGGCTCCATGTCGTTACCAGTAACGACATGATGATGATTCTTGTATAGGGGTGTTACCAATGACAGACCGTGAAGAATTCATTTCCCTCCTTTCTGCGCACCCGGAGCTGATCGCGCCGCTTCGGCAGCTCTTAACATGCCAAGGGCGGCCGCCTGCATCTCCGGTGATGCTTTGTCGTACAGCTCTATAATTTCTATCATCTCCTTACTTAGCCCGCTGGCATTGTTGCCGGCGGGTTTTTCTTCGCCCAGCAGATCGCTGGTTGTGACGCCTAGGTAAGCTGCCAGCATTTGGACTTTGTCAATAGCTGGCATTACTCCCCTTTCGACGTTACTGATAAAACTACCGCTTACACCGGCGTCGCGACATGCCGGCGTTGGTTTTATTCCTTTTCGTTTGCAATATTTTTTGATGTTTTGCACAAAAATTTGGGAATCCATATTAAGTACCTCCTTAATATAAATTATGCAAACACGACAAAGATTTTAAATCTATGATTATTAGGTTGACAAATAGCAGATATAAGATTTACAATCTAAGGCAGCTGGATCAGCAGAGGTCCACCGAATTTACGGAGTGCGCACCGTTCATTGCTGAATGGCGGGGCGATATTTCACCTCGGAATCATTGAGAATATGCATGGCGCTGAGGGCAGTTTTTGCTGTGGTCTCGGGATTGATGTGGCCGATCAAATCATCATTGATGGCTTTCATGGCGCGCTTAAACTCAGCTTCGCCGGCGAGAGCAGCAGCAGTTACATTGTCATTCATGCTTTAAATGCTGGACATCCAAATTGTTACTCCGCCGTTTGGCGTGGGCGGGTCGTTTCCGCCCGCCTCTTACGGTCGCCCGTAAGTTCAGACTGTACCTTCATCCCTGTGGGATGCTCCGTGTCCAGTCGTTACACCTTCCCGCTGTGGGGCTTGGCTCGGTATTGTCTGCCGACATGGAAAAAAGATTTTAAATCTAACCCCATAGTAACACAGGAATCATAAAAAATCAAGAATGGAGGTGATGGTCTATGAGTTTTCGCAGTGCCCGCGAAAATGCGGGTTATTCCCAGCAGGATATTGCCCGGATTCTTGGTGTGGATGGGACCACGCCGGGAAAATGGGAGCTGGGAATTAACATGCCCCGGGCGGCGACGCTGGCCAGGCTGGCCGCGCTGTATTGCTGCACCATCGAGCAGCTGCTGGAACCGGACGTGCGGGAGCCGCCGGGGGAGGCGGGACGATGCACAGAAAAATAAGGGAGGAGATGAAAGAGTTGGTTGTACCCGTGGATCCCAATGATGTCTACCGCCGTGAAGGGATCACCTCCTTCCGCCGCCATTATAGCACAGGCGGCGGGAGGGGGGCAAGGTGGGCCGCGTTATCAAGTACGAGACCGACCAGGTGGCCCGTGTTATTGTCGATGGCCGTGGAATGGTTTAAGGAGGTGACACCATGCGAGAGCTTTTGCGGAGCAAGGCCCGTGCAGCGATGCAGCGGGCGGGCTACACCCGGCTGAACAAGCCAACGTACAACCAGCAGGGGCGGGGCCCCAGCGTATTCGCCCAGCGATGGCGCGAATTTACTTGAGGAGGAGAAAATTGAAAAAGGAGATTAGCCTTGAAGTTCTCCAGCAGTGGCTGAAGGACCCGGACTGGCGTGTCCGCACGGCAGCGATGAATGCCTGCCAGGGCCGCGAGGTCCCCCTGGAGATCATCCAGCAGGGGCTGAAGGACCCGGATTGCGATGTCCGCACGGCAGCGATGAATGCCTGCCAAGGCCGCGAGGTCCCCCTGGAGATCATCCAGCAGGGGCTGAAGGACCCGGCCTGGCGTGTCCACACGGCAGCGATGAATGTTTGTAAGGAACGTGGTATTGATCTTCCTATTCTTCGTACCATCGAACCACCTGAAACCGGCTATAAAAAGTGCAAATTTTGAGTGCTGATTTGCGCGACCATTCCGTCTGACGCACAGATTCGCGGTGCATATGGTAAAAAATGCAGAGCAAGCAAGGCTGTTATTACAAATGTGATCGGAAATGTACGTGGATAACCAGTTGGAATCTCTAAGTATGATGGCAGGACAACATATTACTCTGCCGATGAAGTAGAAATTGAAGATTTCGATTTTAGCGACAAAGAGTGCGCGGCTGGATTTCATTTCTTCTGCACGCGGGAAGAAGCAGAGAACTACGATGGATAAAGCAAAAGCCCCGTCCGGGGTGCAACCGGGCGGGGCGGACCGAAAACACTACGAAATCGGCCTGTGAATTGATTATAGCACTAGTCTAAGAAGAAATCAAGGTGAAGATATGAAAATTCAGCTTGGCGGGTCCCCCTGTACCTACTGGAGCATAGCGCGGACCCAAAACCGGGAAACCGAACCGGAGGGGTCGGGGTGGGAACTGTTCGACAATTACCTGATTGCCTTGAAGAAATTCAGGCCGGACTTTTTCCTATATGAGAACAACAAGAGCATGGCTCCGGCGATACGGGCACAGATCACGGCGGAGCTGGGCGTGGAGCCTATCCTGATCAATTCAGCCCTGGTGAGCGCACAGAACCGCCAACGTCTCTATTGGACCAACATTCCAGGCGTGGAACAACCGGAGGACAAGGGCATCCTGCTCCGGGACATTCTGGAAAGCGGCTTACCAATGCGAGAAAAAGCCTATACATTGAAAGCGACAATGTGCAATCAAAACGGACCATCCAATATCTTGAGAAGTATTGCAACAAACGGGCATTTTTCTGCTAATGGTGTAGCAGTTCCGGTGAGGATCGGGACCATAGAAAGCAACGCCAAAAACGCGGATTTTGACAGCCAGCAATACCTGGTATATTCGCCGGACGGTAAAAGAGTGACCCTGTGCGGACAGGGCGGAGGTGTGGGGGCAAAGACTGGGCTTTATGCAATCCCGGCGAATGGGAAAACATATCCGGTCTATGAAGTCCGGGACGGCCAGATCACCATAAAGGGCAAGCAATACCCCATAAAACTGGCGGACGGTTTCTATATTATCCGAAAACTGACCGTGACCGAGTGCAAGCGCCTCCAGACGGTGCCGGAGGAGTACATATTCCCCGTGTCTGACACCCAGGCTTATAAAATGCTAGGAAACGGCTGGACGGTGGCCGTGATCGCACACATTCTGCACTATGCGCCGGGTATCACCGAGGAACCGCTGGAAGTGCTGTCCATGTACGACGGTATGAGTTGCGGCCACCTGGCGCTGAACAAGCTGGGGGCACATATCGCCCACTACTACGCAACCGAGATCGACAAGTACGCCATACAGACTACACAGTACAATTTCCCAGACACCATCCAACTGGGGGACGCTTTTCAAGTGCGGGATGATGGGTGGAAATTACCGGAGGAGGCAATATGAACAAATTAACAGACCGACCACCCCTGAGCCGGACGGACAAGCTGTGTCTGGCGGCGCTGGCCGGGGTTATCCCCGCGGTATCCCTGGTGGATTGGGCGATGGACACAGCGGCCAGCCGGTCCGAAGAGGCGGACCGTTCCGCCGAGGTTGTGGCCGACAACGTCTATTTCGGCGACAGCAAGCGGGAGGGCGGCTATGGCAGACAGGAGAGCTATTCCGGCGGCGATGGCGGGTACTCCGCCCCCACCGGAGGATATCCCGCTCAGCCTGGCCCGGACAGCGAGTTTTCCGAGCTTACCACGGACGACGGAAATCTTCCGTTTTAGGAGGAAACATGAAGATTACGTGGTTTGCTATAGACTGCAACCTGTACACGCACCCCAAAATGCTGAAACTTTCCGCCGCGCTGAAAACTGATGTGGACACTTTGGTTGGAAAGCTGGGTCGCCTTTGGGCCTGGGCAAAGCTATCTGGTAACGAGGACGGAAACATAGGACAGCTCCCGGCCCAGGAGATCGCCGACATCATGCGGTGGAAAAAGAGCTCCAAAGCTCTGCTGGCCGCTCTGACTGACTGCGGCTTTTTGGATGCATCCGACAGCGGAAATTTTCTGCACGGATGGGCGGAATTGAACGGGGAATTTACCAAGAAAAAGCGAAAAGATAATGACAGAAAAAAGAAAGGATTGCCTTCGGAAACTCCTGAAAATTTCCGTGGAAATTCCACGGAATATCCAGGGAAAAATCACGGATATTCCGTGGAGATTCCAGGGACACAGTACAGTACAGTACAAGAGAAAGAAACATCCCCTGACGGGGATGTAAAGAAAGACCCCGTCGTCGCCGCCGTCATGTCGGCCTACATGGACCGGATCAACCCCAACGTCTCAGAGCAGCTTGTGGCGGAAATGCTGGGCTTTCTCCGGTCCATGGGGAAGGAATGCTGCCTGCGGGCTATACAAATCGCTCAGGATGAACGTAAGACCCAATGGTCCTACGTCCGGGGGATTCTGCGCTCAAAACAGGCCCAGGGGGTGCGGTGTTTGGCGGATTGGGACGCTGTAGAAGCAAAGCGCGAGAACGAAAAGCGGGGAGGAGATGACGGCTATGAATATCTGTGAGAACGGCGCGATTTTGTTTCTGGAAAAGTTCATCGACCCGGAACAGGAGCCCTTCGGCCTGTGGTGGTGCCAGAACGTGCTGGACATGGAGGCAGTGTCCGCCAACGCTGTATACAAAGCGGCGGACGCGTCCTGGAGCGACATAAACGACTGGTCGGACTGGCTTGCACAATTCCCGTACATACTGGTGGCTGTGCCGCCCGGGCCGGCTCAGGACGAAATCGCGGAGGAGCTTTCCGCTCGGTCCCCGGTACCGGTGATGATACCGGCCGCGAAGTCGTTCTACGGTGCTGGGAGCATCCGGGAACTGCGGGAAAACGTAGGCCTGGGTGCGGTTGACAAGCTGCTCCTGGATGCGGAGGAGGTCCCGGTATCCGGGCTTCTGAACATCGCGGAAATTAGCACGGAGAAAAAACGAAATGCCGTCCGGGTTGTGTCCGGGATACCGAAGCTGGACGGCGCGATTGGCGGGTTTTCCGGCGGGGCCCTGTCGGTCTGGACCGGGAAGCGGGGGGAGGGGAAATCCACCCTGTTGGGACAGATTCTGCTGGATGCAGTCAACCAGAATCACGTTGTCTGCGCCTATTCCGGGGAGCTGCCAAAAGAAGATTTCAAGCTCTCCATGCAGCAGCAGGCGGCTGGTTACCTCAACATAGAGAAGCGGCAGGATCAGGTATCTGGGCGGATGTTCTACACTGTGAGCCGGCGTGTGGTTCCGGTAATTGATGAATGGTGGGACAAACGACTGTTCCTCACCGACATCGGGCGGAAGAATGCCCACGATGAAGATACTATCCTCAAACTGTTTGAGTACGCGAACCGGCGCTATGGGGCGGACGTATTCCTGGTAGACAACATCATGACCGCACAGCTTCGGGACGAGGCGCGACTGGGCTTCTGGCGGGCGCAGTCGGTCTTTACCGGCCGGCTGGTGGATTTTTGCAAGCGGCTTGGGGTACATGTCCACCTGGTGGCCCACCCCAGGAAAACGGACAATAAAAAGTTTGACGCCGATGATGTGGCCGGGTCCGGGGATATTACAAACCGGGCGGACAATGTGTTCAAGGTTGAGCGGGTGAAGCCGGAGGACGAGGGCTGCGACGCTGTGGTGACGATTATGAAAAACCGGGAGTTCGGTGCCAGGGGGAAAATAAAGTTGGACTTTAACGAGCCGTCCAGGCGGTTCTTCCCATCCGCCGGAAGTCCAGCCAAACAGTACAGTTGGGAGATGAAAATGCGGCATGGATAGAGAACGAATTATTGCTCTAGTAGAGGCCGAGATCATGCGGAAACTGAACCGAGCGAAGCTGTGTGGAATCGCAGAAGTGGCCGAACATTTGGAAGTGGACGACGCTCTCGCCGCCGCTTTGGATGCCTACCGAAATTCGACGGATTTGACCCGGTTGAGAAAGCTGATTATCCCCGGGCGTCTACCAGGTCTGAACGAGTACATAACCGCTGAGCGGTCCAAAAAGTATGCTGGTGCCAGGATGCGAAAAGAAGCAGAAATATTGAGTATGTAAACAGACTTAAAGAATTTATGATCTTAAATCCGCCAAACTTTAAAATTTCTGCGGCTTGCTGTAATTGGTCGAAGAAAAAACCGGCACACGAGTTTTTAAAAAAAGGTGGCTTCGATTTAAATTGCACTGGAGTTCGACAGAAAGAAGGAGGGGCTAGAGCCACATCATATAAAAGCTGTTTTGACGATGTGCCGTTTGGGCCTGACAATTATCGTCCTCTTTTTTGGTGGTCTGATTCAGATAAGGAGGCGTATAAGAAATTTTTTGAAATAATACGGTCTGATTGTTATGAGGTATGGGGAATGAGCCGCACCGGATGCGCTGGGTGTCCATTTGGTAAAAATTTTGAGGAAGAACTGGAGTTGGTAAAGGTATTTGAACCAAAACGATACAAGGCAGTGGTATCTGTATTTGGCCAGAGCTATGAGTATACCAGGAGATTTTTGGAGTTTCGGGAAAGAAAAAAACAGCGTAAATGCGAACCGGATTCTGCTCAGACAGAAATAAAAGGATGGTGAGACCTATGACTATAGGAGAAGCAATCAAAGCCCTTAGCCTTATGGAGCACGTAGAAAGCATCGCCGCCTATGAGCCAGGGGAGCGTAGGGAGGATACAACCGTGCGAGAGCTGAAGGAGGCCTGCCAAATGGCTTCTGAGGCCCTCCGCACTCAGCAAGCACATACCAAACTGAACAGGAGGCGGTGGGAGGGGTGCTGGAGCTGCAATAACCAAAAGATCAGAAACTTAGGACTCAGGCATGGCCGGGAATATTGCCCCCGTTGCGGCAAACCCCTTACCGGGCAAGCCTGGGCTGAACTGGAGAGACGGATAGGAGGACTGTAAAATGGATTGCATTATATGCGGGAGTTGGTTCGCAAGCACCATACACGATGGGGCGTGCCCTACCTGTTCAAGGGCGATAAAGCAGCTCAGGCTAAATATAACGCCTGACCGTCTGCTAGAGCTTGTCCAGGCCGAGAAGGACGGGCGGTTGGTGATGCTTCCGTGTAAGGTGGGGGACTATGTTTTTATAGATGGTCGGAAAGCGATTGTCGAAGAATTTTTTGGATATAAGCTGGAGCGATATCTGCAAGCTCAGTTCTTTGACAATATGCAGTACATTGATATACCGTTTGATGAAATTGGCAAAACCGTATTTCTGACCCGCAAAGAAGCCGAGGCGGCGCTGGAAAAGAGGGAGGAAGACTATGAGGCAGATTGATGCGGATTTTGCGAAAGAAAGAATCAAGAAGTCTGACCTGACAAACCGAGAAAAGATAGCGTTGATTTTGACTCTGGAGGATATCCCAACGCTTGCCTCGCCGCCCAACGCCCTACTGACCCTGGAAGAGCTGCGGGAGATGGACGGGGAGCCGGTGTGGGTGGAGTTCCCGAAATGCAAAGAGGCAAGCGGATGGATGCTTATTTCTGCCAGCCGTAACTGTGTATATAATGGCTTTCT